>Ga0308159_1000286_pt1 | contig 145827 bp, 136 predicted proteins | sample PhyCR1_FD_201040 | JGI IMG/M metagenome (GOLD analysis project Ga0308159, IMG submission 201040) | Phyllosphere microbial communities from UC Gill Tract Community Farm, Albany, California, United States - DLSLC.R1 | ecosystem: Host-associated > Plants > Phyllosphere > Unclassified | place...
GACATTCATTTTCAATCTCAAAGAAATCTCAAACACCCAAAAAATGGATGCCGAGGTTATTTGGCATTTGACATTGTGCACGCTGTTGAGTTCTCAAAGATCAGACGCTCCCAACAAACCCACCCGAGGGCAGTTCATCAGGGCAACTTCTCTAACCTACCACATCTTGAAGTCTTGTCAAATCGAACCGGTTTGTCATTTTCAGGCAGACTGATTCACATCGAAGATTTCGTTGTGTGGGTTTTCCACGCTGACACGATGATCCGTTATTGGATTTTGTGCTTCTCAGCGGGGGTTTTGGTTGACTTCGGTTCTGGGCCTTTCGGCTTCCGTCCCCGGCAACTTGTCTACTGTACGACAGATTCAGAGACCGTAAAAGCCATTTCTGTCACATGGGCCTTTTCGACGGGCGTGATGAAGGCAGGAATGGTTTGTTTACCGGGGAAAAGTGATTCTGGAAAAACTTCTGAAGAATTTTCGGTATGCCCCGGCTGCCCCATGTATCCGCGTATTGACGGGCTGTCGAGGGCAACACTGCCGCTCTGAGGAACAAGAAAGGCCGCACTCAGTGAGTACGGCCTTCCAAGCGGGTAGTGAACCCCGGGGTGTTACGTCTGCGCTACTACTTCGTGAGGGAATCCACGTAGTCGCGGTTGTCCTCGATCCACTTCGCAACGATGGGCTCGTAGTCGTCGCTGGAGTTCTCGTTGAACATGGCGTTCTCCAGCGAGTAGAGCTGGTCGCTGTCCATGGTGAAGTTCTTGATCCATCCCTCGAGCGTGGGGAACTTGTCGCCGAACTGCTTGCTGGATACCGAGTGGATGCTCTCGGCATCCCCCAGCGTGCCCTGCGGGTCGGCGAGGTCCTTCAGCGGGAAGGCGTCGTAGGCCCAGTGCGGAGTCCAGAGGGTGACGACGACGTTCTCGCCGGCATCCGTGCGGGACTTGAGTTCGGAGAGCATGGCGGCCGTCGACGAGGTCAGGTACTCCATGTCTTCGAGACCGTAGCCGGGGATGACCTTCTCCTGGGTGGCCTCGGTAAGACCCGCGCCCGGTTCGATGCCGATGAGGCGGTTGTCGAAGAGGTCGGCGTTGGCGGCCAGTTCGTCGAGGGAGTCGATGGGGGCGTCCTCGTTCACGGCGATGGTGAGCTTGGCGTCGTCGTTCCAGGCACCCAGGTCGGTGACATCCTTGCCGTAGCGGTCCATGTAGGTCTTGTGGGTCTGGGGGAGCCACGTGTCGAGGACGAGGTCGTAGTCGCCCGAGGAGAGTCCCTCATAGACGGGGGCGACGTCGGCATCCTCGAGTTCGACGTCGTAGCCCTTCTCCTCGAGGACGGCCTTCCAGAGGTAACTGGCGGCCACGCCTTCGTCCCAGCCCTGGAAGACGGCGATCGTGACATCCTTCTGGTCGCCGTTGTCGAGGGTTTCGGCGGTGCCGGACGAACAGCCGACGAGGCCGACCATTCCGGCGAGCGCGATCGTGGCGAGGGTTGCTGTGGTGCGGTTCTTCATTGTTTCCTTTCGTCCCGTCAGAGAAGACGGGGGTGGGGGTATAGGGGGGCGGCGGGGTCAGCGCGACGCAGGTGCCGGGGTGCGGGCGTCGGAGGCGGGCGCTGCCGGGAGAGGGGCGCTGGAGGGGGCGGCGGCGGCGGCATCCGCTGCGCGTTCGGTGCGCGAGGCGCGGCGAGCGCGACGTGTGCCGAAGGAGGCCGTGATGCGGTCGAGGAAGATGGCGAGGATGACGACCGCGAGACCCGCCTCGAAGCCGAGACCCACGTCGACGCGACCGAGGCTCGCGACCACCTGGGCGCCCAGACCACCGGCGCCGACGAGACCTGCGATGACGACCATCGAGAGCGACAGCATGATGACCTGGTTGATACCCGCCGAGATGCTGGGCATGGCCAGCGGTAACTGGATCTGGCGCAGGATGCGACCGGGGGAGGCCCCGAACGCCTGACCGGCCTCGACGACCTCCTTGTCGACACCGCGGATGCCGAGCTCGGTGAGCCGCACACCGGGAGCCATGGCAAAGATGATGGTCGCGACGATTCCGGGCACGACGCCCACACGGAACAAGATGAGCGCCGGGATCAGGTAGACGAAGGCCGGCATGGTCTGCATGAAGTCGAGGATCGGTTTGATGATCTTGGACGCCGTGTCGGAACGCGCCGCCAGGATGCCGACCGGAACGCTGATGGCGATGGCGATGGCGCTGGCCACGAGGACGAGCGCCAAGGTATCCATGGCGTTCTCCCACTGGTCGACGCCCACGATCAGGAGGAAACCGACGGCCGAGCCGAGCGCGAACTTCCAGCCGCGGACGAAGAACGCCAGCGCGACCGCGACGATGATGACGGCCCAGAACGGGGGAGCCGCGAGCACCAGGTCCACCGCGTCGTAGAGGGCGGCGAAGATGGCTCGCAGGACGGAGAAGAAGCCGCCGAAGACATCCGTGATGAAATCGACGACGCTTTCGGCCCACTCGCCGAGAGGAATGCGGAACTCGTTCATACGAGGGTCCCTTCTGTGCTGCTGTTCGGGGCCGTGACGCGCAAGGTCTCGGTGATGGTCTCGACCGAGACGCTGGGCGCGGGTTCGATGGTGTCGAGCTCGGATGTGGTGGTCGGCACGTTTCCGAGGGCGGCGAGCAGAGTGACGCGGGGGATGGCGCCGAGCAGGCGGTTCTCGGCGTCGAGCACGGCGACGGGCAGCGGGCTCTCGACGGCGCTCTCGAACAGGTCGGTCAGGTGGACGTCACCCGTGACCGTGGCGGCGTCGTTGCGGATGATCGTGCCGAGGTCGGTTTCGTTGGCCTTGACCAGACGCAGCACGTCCTTGTCGCGGACCACGCCGAGGAGGCGACGACCCGGGCCGACGACGAATGCTGCGGAGGTCTGCAGGTCGCGCATGGCACGGAGGGCGGCGCGCGGACCGGCGGCCACCGAGACGACCGAACGGGCGGGCTCCATGACACCCGCGGCGGTGAGCACACGGGCGCGGTCGACATCCTGGACGAACTGCGCCACATAGTCGTTGGCCGGGTCGGTGAGGATGTCGTTGGGCGTGCCGACCTGCACGATGCGGCCGTCGCGCATCACGGCGATGCGATCGCCGAGGAACATGGCCTCGTTGAGATCGTGCGTGATGAAGATGATGGTCTTGCCGAGCTCGGCCTGCAGTTCGACGAGCTGCTCCTGCATCTCGCGCCGGATGAGCGGGTCGAGAGCTGAGAACGCCTCGTCCATCAGCAGGACGTCGGTGTCGGCGGCGAGCGCACGGGCCAAACCGACCCGCTGCTGCATGCCACCTGAGAGCTGCGCGGGCAGCTTGTCGGCCCACCCGTCGAGACCCACGCGCTGGATGATGCGCTCGGCCCGTTCGCGGCGCTCGGCCAGGGGCATGCCCTGGATCTCGAGACCGTAGGCCACGTTGTCGCGCACACTGCGGTGGGGGAGGAGGGCAAAGTGCTGGAAGACCATCGAGACGTTTTTCTTGCGCACCTCGCGCAACTGGGCGTCGGGGATGCCCGAGATGGGCGAACCCATGACCTCGACGGCTCCCGAGGTCGGCTCGAGCAGTCCGTTCAACATGCGGATGAGCGTGGACTTCCCCGAACCACTCAACCCCATGACGACGAAGATCTCGCCCTGCTTCACCTCGAACGAGGCGTCGATGACCGCGGCTGTGCCGAGGCCGGTGAGCTCGTCGCGCGCGCTCCCCGCCGCGAGACGCTTCACCACCTCCCGCGGTTTTCGGCCGAATACCTTGAATAGATTCCGTGCGCTGACGGCAACCATTTCTGACACGTGTTCTCCCGCGCGTTGCCGACGCCGGGCGCGGGCAACGCATTTCGTTTCTCACGGCCGGGTCTCGGGGCGCGCGTCGGAACCCGCCACATCAAGCGGCGCACGAGTCGTTGCGGAACGGACTCGGCGCGGCGATACGGGTTCACGGTCTGGCTGCTTCGGAGCTGGCCAGAACGCCCTGGACCATACGACCGTGGCACGCGGACCCGGAGGCCCTGCACCCCGGTCGCGGACTGGGTGTGTGGTCGTCATGACCGTCGTCCAGCCTAACGACGGGCGATGGTGTCGCCTATTCGGGGGACATCAATACCGGTCGGATGTCGCTTCAAACGGGGGTCGATCAACCCTCGAAATGCGCGCTGATCAGCGCAACTTCATTGTTGCCCTACTGTTATCTTCGAGGCGCTCTCGAGCGCGGACGACGGGCGTCAGTCGAGAAGGAGGGCCGGCTCTTCGATGATGGCCGCGACGTCCGCGAGGAAGCGGCTGGCCACGTCGCCATCGACGACGCGGTGGTCGAACGAGGCGCCCAAGGTCGTGACGAAACGGGGGCGCACCTCGCCATCCACGACCCACGGCTTCTGCTTGATCGTGCCGAGCGCGACGATGGCCACTTCACCGGGGTTGAGGATGGGCGTGCCCGTGTCCATGCCGAACACGCCGATGTTGGTGATCGTGATGGTGCCCTGCTGCATATCGGAGGGCGGCGTCTTGCCGTCGCGCGCCGTGAGGGTGAGCTGCTCGAGGGCGCGGGCCAGTTCGAGCAGCGTCATCGCCTGAGCGTCTTTCACGTTCGGCACGATGAGGCCGCGCGGGGTGGCCGCGGCGACACCGAGGTTGACGAAGTGGCGCACGATGATTTCTTCGTCGGTCCACGCGGCGTTGACCATGGGGTTGCGGCGCACGGCCCAGATCATGGCCTTGGCCATGATGAGCAACGGCGACACCTTGACGCCCGCGAAATCGGTGGATGCCTTCAGCCGCTTCACGAATTCCATGGTGCGGGTGGCATCGACATCCACGAACAGGCTCACGTGCGGAGCCGTGTAGGCCGACTGGACCATGGCATTGGCGATGGCCTTGCGCACACCCTTCACGGGGATGCGTTCCTCGCGCTCGGGCGCCCACTCGGGCGTCTCGATGTTGCGGAAGACCTTCGGCTGGCTGGCGGCGCGCACGACGTCGTCGCGCGTGATCTCGCCCGCGAGACCGGTGCCCTCGAGCGTGTCGAGCGCGACGCCGAGGTCTTTCGCGAGCTTGCGGATGGGCGGTTTGACGATGATGGGGACGGCGGCCGCGGCCGGCACCGACGCCAAAACCGAGGCCGGGGGCGCGGGGCGGAGGTTCTGGCGTGACGTGGCCGTGCGGCGGCTGGAGACCTGGCCGCCCGTGCCGTAGCCCACCAGGACGCTGCCCTGCTTGGGCTCCTCGGAGGCGATGGAGTCACGGGTGTCGGAGACGGACTGCTGAGCCGATGCGGAGGCCTCGGCCTGAGCTTCGGCCTGCGCCAGCGTGGCCGGGACGTCGGCCGTGCCCGCCATGCGGAACTGGGCGCTCTCGGCGGGGCCGGCGGCCGCTGCAGCCGACGGGATGTCGCCGACACCGGCGGCGCCCGCGGAGGAGCTGTCGCTGCCCGAACCGGCGGAGGGGGCGGTGGCAGAGGAAGCGGGGCCGGATGCGGAAGGCGTGGCTGCGGCATCCGCCGACTCGCCCGACTGGATGGTGACGATGTGGGTGCCCACGTCGACCGTCGTGCCCTCGTCGACGAGGATCTCACCGACCGTTCCGACGAACGGCGACGGCAGCTCGACGAGCGATTTGGCCGTCTCGATCTCGACCAGCACCTGGTTGAGCGCCACGTGGTCGCCGGGCGCGACCTTCCACGACACGATCTCGGCTTCGGTCAGACCCTCGCCCACATCGGGAAGAGGAAAGCGCATCTCGCTCATGAGTTAGTCCATTCGGTGCGTGCGTGCCGCTCGGGGCGGTGCGGGTGAAGCGGGGTTCGTCGGCGCAAGGCCGGCCGGGTGTTGGCGTGTCGGCTAGTAGGCCAGCGACCGATCGACGGCCTCGAGGATGCGGTCGGCGTCGGGCAGGAACAGACCCTCGAGTTTGGCGGGCGGGAACGGCGTGTCAAACCCGGACACCCGCAGAACGGGCGCCTCGAGCGAATAAAACGCGCGCTCGGTGATGGTGGCCGCGATCTCGGAGCCGATCGAGGCGAAGCCCGATGCCTCCTGCGCGACGACAGCGCGGCCGGTCTTGCGCACGCTCTCGACGACGGGACCGTAGTCGACGGGGGAGAGGGAGCGCAGATCGACGACCTCGACCGAGGTGCCCTCGGCGGCGGCCAGCTCGGCGGCCTGCAACAGCACCGTGACCATGGCGCCGTGGCCCACGAGCGTGACGTCGGTGCCGGTGCGGACCACGCGCGACGCGTGCAAGGGAACAGCTGAGGACGAGAAGTCGACCTCACCCTTCGGCCAATAACGGCTCTTGGGCTCGAAGAACATGACGGGGTCGTTGGAGGCGATGGCCTCTTGGATCATCCAGTAGGCGTCGTTGGGCGTCGATGGGCTCACCGCGCGCAGGCCCGGCGTGTGCGCGAAGTAGGCCTCGGGGCTCTCCTGGTGGTGCTCGACCGCACCGATGTGCCCGCCGTAGGGAACCCGGATGACGAGGGGCATGCTGAGCTGACCCTCGTGCCGGTTGGTGAGCTTCGCCAGCTGCGACGTGATCTGGTCGAAACCGGGGTAGATGAAACCGTCGAACTGGATCTCGCACACCGGACGGAACCCGTGCATGGCGAGGCCGATGGCCGTGCCGATGATGCCCGATTCGGCGAGAGGCGTATCGAGCACGCGGTCGGTGCCGAACTCGGGCTGCAGGCCCTCGGTCACGCGGAAGACGCCGCCGAGGCGACCGATGTCTTCACCCATCATGAGCACGCGCGGATCGTCGAGCATGGCCTGACGCAGCCCGGCGTTGAGGGCCTTCACCATGGGCAGGTTCTCGACGCCGCGCGGGGCCTCGGCTCCACTGCCGCCGGTGGCCTGCGTGTTCGTCATCGTGTCGCTCATGCGGACTCCCCGCCGTTCATCGAGTTCTCGTACTGGGTGAGCCACGCCTTCTGCTCCTCGAGGAGCGGGTGCGGCTCGGAGTAGACGTGGTCGAACATGAGGCTCATGTCGGGCGTCTCGAGGGCCAGGGTGCGGCGACGGATGTCGGACGCGAAGTCTTTGGCCTCGGCATCCACATCGTCGAAGAAGGACTGCGGGGCATCTTGCGAGCGCAGGTACGCCTCGAAGCGCGCGATGGGATCTTTGGCCACCCACGAGTCGAGCTCTTCTTGCGTGCGGTACTTGGTGGGGTCGTCGCTCGTGGTGTGCGCGCCGATGCGGTAGGTGAGCGCCTCGATGAGTTGCGGGCCCTGACCGGAGCGCGCGTCGTCGAGGTGCTTGGCCGTGACGGCGAAGCTCGCGAGCACGTCGTTGCCGTCGACCTGCACGTTGGGCACGCCGAAGCCGTCACCACGTCGGTGCAACGGGGTGCGTGACTGCGTCGTGACGGGCACCGAGATGGCCCAGTGGTTGTTCTGCAGGAAGAACACCTGCGGGGTCTGGTAGCTCGACGCGAACACGAGGGCCTCGCTGACATCCCCCTGGCTCGTGGCACCGTCGCCGAAGTAGACCATGGTGGCCTCGTCGGTCTCGGGGTTGCCCGTGTTGGTGCGACTGTCGAGCTTCTGGCCGAGCGCATAGCCCGTGGCGTGCAGCGTCTGCGAGCCGATGACGAGCGTGTAGAGGTGGAAGTTGCCGTTGGTCGGATCCTTCGGGTCCCATCCGCCGTGCGTGACACCGCGCAGCAGGCGCAGCACATTGAGCAGGTCGATGCCGCGCACGAAGCCCACGGCGTGCTCGCGATAAGAGGGGAAGAGGTGGTCTTGCGGCCGGGCGGCGTGGGCCGAACCCACCTGGGCGGCCTCCTGCCCGAAGCTCGGCACCCAGAGCGCGAGCTGACCCTGACGCTGCAGGTTGGCCGACTCGACGTCGAACGCCCGCACGACCGACATGTCGCGGTAGAAACGGCGGTGGTCGGCCTCGGTCAGACGCTCGAGGTAGGGAGCGTACTGCTCGCTCTGCTCGGAGACGCTGAAAACGCCGTCCGTCGACAAGAACTGCACGGCAGGCGAAGCCTGTTCATGAAGAGGTACTGTCACCGTTCTAACCTAACGTCGAGAGGGGATGTGCGGCAGGGAGCAGCTGGGCGATCTCGTCGGCCGCGCGGAACAGGCTCACGATCGACTCCTCCTCGCCGATGCTGATGCGCACGCCGGAACCGGGGAAGGCGCGCGCCACGATGCCGTGGGAGAAGAGGATGTCTTGCACGCGGTCGGTCTCGTCGCCCGCGCCCAGCCAGATGAAGTTGCCCTGCGCCTCGGGAACGCGCAGGCCGCGGTCGAGGAAGCCGTCGCGGATGACATTGCGGCGAGCGCGAATGTGCGACACGCGCTCGGCCAGCTCGGAGTCGCGCTCGAGGGATGCGAGGGCGGCGACCTGCGAGGGCTCGGTGACCGACAGCGGGATGGCGCTCGCGCGGGCCGCGTTGAGGATGTCGACGGGACCGATCGCCCAGCCGATGCGCAGCCCGGCCAGACCGTAGGCCTTGGAGAAGGTGTGCAGCACCACGAGGTTGGGGTAGCGACCCGTGAGCGCCAGACCGTCGACGGCGTCTTCGCGGTCGATGAACTCGTAGTAGGCCTCGTCGAGGAGGACGAGGAGGTCGTCGGGGATGGATTCCATGAAGTCGGCGAACTCGGCCGCGCCGACCACGGTGCCCGTCGGGTTGTTGGGCGAGCAGACGATGACGACGCGCGTGCGCTCGGTCACGGCCTCGGCGAGCGCCGGGAGGTCGAGCGAATCATCCGCTTTGAGTGGGACCTGCACGCTCGTCGCCCCTGCGACCGTGACGAGACCCGGGTAGGCCTCGAACGAGCGCCAGGGGTAGACGACCTCGTCGCCCGCTCCCGCGGCCGCGCTGATGAGCTGGCTGATGATCGACACCGAACCGGCGCCGATGTGCACCTCGTCGACCGAGACGCCGTTGCGCGCGGCCAGCACCTCGCGCACGGCGAGCGCCGTGGCATCCGGATAGCGGTTGAAGGATGTCGCACGCACGACGTCCTCAATCACACCGTCTAGGGGAGGGTAAGGGTTCTCGTTGCTCGACAACTTGTAGGCGTCGACGGGAGCCGGTTTACCCTGCTTATACGGGGGCAGGGCGACGATTTCCGGGCGCAACTTGACGGGTCGTCGTTCGGCGGAGGTCATTGTGCGATTCTACGGCGCTGAGATTCCGAGCACGGAATACGGCCAGCGGGCGAATAACAGCTTTGTCACGACGGGAGGCCGATGGGATAGTGGGTTCCATGGGCAAATTCTTGATACGGATCGTGATCAACGGCGTGGCGATCTGGCTCACCACCCTCATCGTGGCCGGTGTGCATGTCACCCCTTATGACGACGGCATCCTGCCCACGGTCGTCACCTATCTGGTGGTCGGCCTGGTGTTCGGAATCGTCAACGCGATCATCGGCACGCTCATCCGCATTGTGGCGTTCCCCCTCTATATCCTCACGCTCGGGCTCATCTCGTTCATCGTGAACGGCATCCTGCTGCTCATCACCGCCGGCGTCACGTCGTGGTTCGGCTTCGGGCTGACCATCGACGGCTTCTGGTGGGGTGTGCTCGGCGCCCTCGTGCTCGGCATCATCAACTGGATCTTCGGGGCCATCCTGAAGCCCCAGTTGAACGAAGGTCGACGCTGAGTTGACCGGTCAGACGGCCGACCTCGACGCCGAGCCCCCGAAGAAAGAGATCGTCCCCTACCGCGTCAGTTTCGTGTGCGCCGGCAACATCTGCCGCTCGCCCATGGCCGAGGTCGTGTTCCGCTCGCTGGTGCGCGCGGCGCGACTCGAAGAATACGTCGTCACCACCTCGGCCGGCACGGGCGACTGGCATGTGGGCGAGCAGGCCGACCACCGCACCGTGGCCGCTCTCGCCCGGCGTGGCTACGACGGCTCGGCTCACCGGGCGAAACAGTTCGATCCCGGCGAGTTCGGCAAGCTCGACCTCGTGGTGGCCCTCGACCGCAGCCACGACCGCATCCTCAAGGCCTGGGCGCCCACCGAGGGCGAGCGCAGCAAGGTGCAGATGCTGCTGAGCTTCGACTCGCGGCAGGCGCACCTCACCGACGTTCCAGACCCCTACTATTCGGACGATGCGATGTTCGACCAGGTTCTTGGGATGATTGAGCAGGCGTGCAAGCACCTCTTCCGCCAACTCGAACCCGCCATCCGACAGGGAGCCCTCCGATGACCTCACTTCCCCCTCAGCCGCTCAGCCCGCTCGACGGCCGCTACAAGGCCTCGGTGCAGCCGCTCGGCGAATACCTGAGCGAGGCCGGTCTCAACCGGGCGCGCGTGCAGGTGGAGGTGGAATGGCTGATCTACCTGACCGACCACAGCATGTTCGGCTCGTCTCCGCTCGAAGCGGCGCAGAAGGAGAGCCTGCGCGCGCTCTACACCGAGTTCTCGCAGGCCGACATCGACTGGCTGGCCGAGAAGGAAGCGGTCACGCGTCACGATGTGAAGGCCGTCGAATACCTTGTGCGGCACCGCCTCGACGAACTCGGGCTGGCGCCCATCGCCGAGTTGACCCACATCGCCTGCACGAGCGAAGACATCAACAACCTCAGCTATGCGCTGACGGTCTCGCTGGCCGTGCGCGAGGTATGGCTGCCCGCCTACCGCGGCGTGATCGCCGAGCTGACCCGCCAGGCGCAGGCCTTCCGCGCTGACGCCATGCTGAGCCGCACGCACGGGCAGCCCGCGACGCCCACCACCATGGGGCGCGAACTCGCCGTCACAGCCTGGCGCCTGCGCCGCATCGAGTCGCAGATCGAGGGCACCGAATACCTCGGCAAGTTCTCGGGTGCCACGGGAACGTTCGCGGCTCACGTGGCCGCCGACCCCGACGCATCCTGGACCACCATCTCGCAGGAGTTCGTCGAATCGCTCGGGCTCACGTGGAACCCGCTGACCACGCAGATCGAGTCGCACGACTGGCAGGCCGAGCTGTACAACCGTGTCTCGCACGCCAACCGCGTGCTGCACAACCTGGCCACCGACATCTGGACGTACATCTCGATCGGCTACTTCCGACAGATCCCCGTCGCCGGCGCCACCGGATCGTCGACGATGCCGCACAAGATCAACCCCATTCGGTTCGAGAACGCCGAGGCCAACCTCGAGCTGTCGAGCGCCCTGCTCGACTCGCTGGCGGCCACGCTCGTCACCTCGCGGCTGCAGCGCGACCTGACCGACTCGACCACGCAGCGCAACATCGGCGTGGGACTCGGCCACTCGCTGCTCGCGCTCGACAACCTGGCGCGCGGCCTGCGCGAGATCGACCTCGACCGGGATGCCCTGGCCTACGACCTCGACCACAACTGGGAGGTTCTCGCCGAGGCCATCCAGACCGTCATTCGCGCCGAGGTGGTTGCCGGGCGTTCGTCGATCGACGACCCCTACGCGATGCTGAAGGATCTGACCCGGGGTAAGCGCATCGGGCGCGACGACCTGGTCGCCTTCGTCGAGAAGCTCGACATTGGCGATGCGGCGAAGGCGCGTCTGGTTGCGCTGACGCCCGCCACGTACGTGGGGTTGGCCGACGAGCTGGTGGACCGGTTGCCGCAGGCCTGAGCGCTGAACGCAGAATAAGAAGAAGCCCCGACCGGATGTGGTCGGGGCTTCTTCTGTGTGTGCCAGTGATTAGTGAGGAGAGACCGGGGACTCGTTGTCGTCGTCGTCGATCTCGTGGCGCTCGATGTCGTCGGGTTTGATCGACAACACGAACATGGCGATGACGACGAGCGTGACCACGAACGCCACGCCGAAGGCGACGAGGGCGATGACGGGCTCGCGCGTGGACATGAGCACGATGACGCCGGTGAAGACGGCCGCGATGGCCGCCATCACGAGAAGTTCGATCGGTTTCAGGATCTCGCGGCGGGACGGTTGGCTCATGAGGAGGACTCCACGGGTGTAGCTTCGGTGCGTCGATCGGCCGAGGCGCCCCATTTGAGGGAGAGCCCGCCGATGAGCAGGTAGACGCCGAGCACGGCGGCGTAGGCGCCGAACATGCCGACGGTGACGACCGCGGACGTGAGCGAGCGCTCGACGCCGTCGGGGCCGACGAAGTGTTGGTCGAGGCCGCCGGGCACCAGCAGCACGGCGATCGCGAGGATGAGCCCGAAGGCTCCGGCGGCGAGCCATTCGCGGGCGGCGGCGAGCGTCTTGCGGGCCCGCAGGCCGGCGACGAACTCGGTGGCGCCCGTGATGGCGGCCCAGAGGACGATGAGCCACATGAGCGCGCTCGTGCCGTTGCTGCGCACGATCAACGCGATGATGCCGGCGACGGCCGTGAGGGCACCCGAAATCATGATGAGACGAATGCTCAGAGAATCGACATGGCTGGCCGCTTCGGCGCGACGTGCCAGGAGCGCTGTCGCGATGCCCGAAGGAAGCGCGAACAGGCCGAAGACCGTGAGCCCGAATTCGGGGGAGTGGTCGGCCGAGAAGGTGACGACGGCGGCGATGATGAGCGCGAGCACGGCACGGACCACGAGAGCGATCCAGTAACGCGAGCTCGTGGGCTCAGCGACAGCGGATCGTGCCACGTGCGGCGCCTCATTTCTCGTCGGGGGGATGCATCCATCCTACGCGCTCGCGCTGAGCGGGGGCGGTGTGCCGATCGCGCGGGAGACGGCGCGCGCCGAGCTACATGCCGGGCGCCAGGTCCGCGAAGCGGGAGTAGTGGCCGTGGAACGCCACCGTGACGGTGCGCGTGGGGCCATTACGGTGCTTGGCGACGATGAGGTCGGCCTCGCCCGCGCGCGGGTTGTCTTTCTCGTAGGCGCTCTCGCGGTGCAGCAGGATGACCATGTCGGCGTCCTGCTCGAGCGAACCGGATTCGCGCAGGTCGCTGATGGCGGGCATCTTGTCGGCGCGCTGCTCGGGGCCACGGTTCAGCTGCGACAGCGCGATGACGGGCACCTTGAGTTCTTTGGCGAGCAGCTTGAGCGCACGTGAGAACTCGGAGACCTCCTGCTGGCGGCTCTCGACGCGCTTACCGCTCGTCATGAGCTGCAGGTAGTCGATGACGACCATCTTGAGGCCCACGCGCTGCTTGAGGCGCCGGCACTTGGCACGGATCTCGACGAGGGTCATGTTGGGGCTGTCGTCGATGTAGAGGGGCGCGTCGTTGATCTTGCCGCGCGTCGACGCGAGCTTGGTCCAGTCGCGCTGGTCGACGTTTCCCTTGCGCATGCTCTGCAGGGGCACGGATGCCTCGGCCGACAGCAGTCGCATGGCGATCTCGCTGCGACCCATTTCGAGCGAGAACACGATGGTGGGCTGGTCGTTGTGAATGGCGGCGGCGCGCGCGAAGTCCAGGGCCAGCGTGGACTTACCCAGTGCGGGGCGGGCGGCGACCAGAATGAGCTGGCCCGGGTGGAAACCGTTGGTGAGGTCATCCATCTCGATGAAGCCCGTCGGCACGCCGGCCATCTGGCCATCTGTACCGCTCGCGGCCTCGATCTCGTCGAACGCGGCGCCCACGGCGTCGCTGAGCGGCACGTAGTCTTCGCTCTCGGTCGAGCCGGTGACGCCATAGATCTCGGCCTGCGCGTTGTTGACGAGGTCGAGCACCTCACCCTCACCCGCGTAACCCATCTGCACGATGCGCGTGCCCGCTTCGACCAGGCGGCGCAGCAGTGCGCGCTCGGCGACGATGGAGGCATAGAACCCGGCGTTCGCGGCCGTGGGCACAAGGCTCGTCAGCGTGTGCAGATAGTCGGCACCGCCGGCGCGCGACAGCTCGCCCTGTTTGATGAGCTCGTCGGTGACGGCGATGACGTCGGTGGGCTCGCCCTGGGAGTACAACGCGAGCAGCGCGTCGAAGATGATTTCGTGTTTGGGCACGTAGAAGTCGGGGCCGCGCACGACCTCGACGACGTCGGCGACGGCATCCTTCGAGAGGAGCATGCCGCCCAGGGCGGATTGCTCGGCCAGCAGGTCGTGCGGCGGGGTGCGGTCTGACCCATATGACGGGTTCGAGCCCGAGCGATCATCTGCGAGGCCGAGGTGGGCGATTGACACTCTGGTCTCCTTCCCTGGTGCACACGTAGTTGTCGGGGCGCCACAGGCGCGGAACGATCATCGGATGCTGGAGCAGCGTGTCGCTTCGGGTGCGGCGTCGGCTCTAGTAAACCTCCGACCACTGACAGTGCGGGAGCCGACAGAGCGGGATCCGACAGTGCGGGATCGGTGATTCGTTCTCACGTCTTCGCTCGGGAACGAGGCGCTGCCCCACACTAGGGACAGCCGTCTCTCCACAGCAAATGTGCCTGTGGATAACTATGTGCATAACATGGGCGAAACGCCGGGTGCCGTGTGCACAACCTGTGTGGAAAACTGTGGATAACCAAAAACTTTCTCGACGTAAGTGCGCCCTGACCTGGTAATTTACAATGCACAGGTCGGTGGTGGAAAACTCTTTCGATCAGACCTTGAATGTTCACAACGTCCCGTTAACCTGTGCATAGATCGACTTGACTCGCAACTCGTCGCAGGTGTACGTCAGCTCACGTGTGCCCACACGACACCGCCCGGTGGCTCGAACGTGAGCAACACCGGGCGACGGCTTTCTGTCGGAATAGGCCGCCGACCGGCCGCTCCCGCTCCGACTTTATTCGTGAACCGCCAGACCCTTCACGGCGGGACCCTCGAGCAGACGACCCTCAGCCGTGAATCGGGACCCGTGCAATGGGCAGTCCCAGGTCCTCTCCTGGTCGTTCCAGGACACGACACCCCCGAGGTGCGGGCACACGGCACTGACCGCACACGTCTTTCCGTCGACCGTGGAGGTGCCGACGGGAGCGAGTCCGTCCGACGCGCGCGTGACCACTCCCTCGCCCTCGGCCGGGGCCTCTGAAGGCGCACCCGTGAGCACATGCGCCCACCCCTTCACGATCTCCACGCCGACCTCGGCGTTGTGCAGAGCACCCTCGGCGAAGTCGGCGGGCGTCGTGATGCGCGTGCCCCACACCTTCGCCCAACCGGGCTGCTCGGCATCCGTCAGTTCGGCCGTCAAACGCAGGGATGCCGCGGCCGCGTTGGTCATACCCCATTTGTCGTAACCCGTTGCCATGTAGACCTTGCCGCGCCCCCGGGGGAGCGCCCCGACGAAGGGGATCTGGTTGTGCGAGCTGTAATCCTGGGCCGACCACGAGTAGGCGACCTGCGCCCCGGGGAAATGTTCCTCGGTCCAGTTCACGAGGTCTTCGACCTTCTCGCGCTCGGATCCACCGCGGCCGACGGGGTGGTCGTTGCCGCCGATGACCAGGTAGTCGATGCCATCCACTCTCGCCTGGCGCACCGAACGGCTCGGGGTGTCGGCCGAGAGATACATGCCCTGGGGGATGGTCGAGGCCCCCGTGAAGGCGATGGCATAGGAGCGCGTGGGTGCGACCTTGGCGAAGTAGCCGCCGCGGTCGAGGATCGGGATGCCCGTCGCCAAAACGACGTTCTCGGCGTGCACGTCGCCGCGCTCGGTCTCGACGAGGGTGGGCGATTGGACGTCGACGCCCGTCACGCGCACGCCCGACACCACACGGCCGCCGTGCGCCCGGATGTCGGCGATGGCTGCGGGGATGAAATCCATAGGGTCGAACTGTGCCTGGTCCGGCATCCGCACGGCGCCCTTGATGTCATAGGGCAGCTCGGATGTCTCGACCCACTCGACGCCCAGCCCGAGATTCTCGTTGGCCTCGAACTCTTTGCGCGCCTGCGTGAGCCCCTTGTCGGACACCGCATAGGTGTAGGAGTCTCGAATATCGACCGGGACTCCCCATTCGGCGCACAGGGCCAGCAGAAGGGCCTGCCCGTCGGTGTTGGCCTCGACATACGCGCGGCCCAGCTTCTCGGAGTGGTGGGACAGGATGGTCGACAGCTTCGTGCCCTGCAGCACGCTGATCTTGGCGGTGGTGTTTCCGGATGTCACGGCCCCGGGCGTGCGCGCTTCGAGCACGAGCACATCGACGCCCGCGCGGGCCAGCAGGGTGGCCGTGATGAGGCCCGTGAGGCCCGCACCCACCACGATGACGTCGGCGCGGTCTTCGACCACGAACGGTTCGCTGACGAATTCGGGGGCGTGCGCGTTCCACAGCGATACGGGGCTCATCGTCATCCTCCTCGGGCGGCCAGGCGTCGCGGCCACGTCTCCATGATCGGATGACGCGCGAACGACGATCTACGGCTCGACAGACCTCGGATGATGCGCTAACAACCCCATTGCGCACCCGAGAGCGGGCATTTAGCGTCGAATCGCACGGCTGCACAGCCGAGCACCGCATCACGACGAGAGGACGACACATGTCTCATCACGACGACGACATCGCATCGGGCGATTACCTGCGAGAGGACGAGGCGACGGCCCCGGTTGCCGAGGAGGACAACGAGGTCATCAAGAAGGTCGACCCGGATGACTCGGACGAGGTCGCGGGCGAGGCCACCGACTGAGCAACACTCACTCGAGCGCACGCAAAAGCGGGGGCCCAGGCAGATGCCCGGACCCCCGCTTTCGTGGTGTTACTTGGCTGCAACCACCTGAAGGGTGATCGTGGCCGAGAGGTCTTCGTGCAGGCGCACCGTTGCGGTGTGCTCGCCGACGACCTTGATCGGGTTGGGGATCTCGACCTTGCGCTTGTCGACCTCGCCGACGCCCGACGCGGAAACCGCGTTGGCGATGTCGGAGGTCTTCACGGAACCGAACAGACGGCCTTCGGCGCCGGCCTTGACCGTGAGCTTGACCTTGTTGTTCTCGAGCTTCTGCTTGAGGTCCTGGGCTTCTTCGAGCGTGGCGAGCTCACGAGCGGCGCGAGCCGCCTTGATCTGCTCGATCTGCTTCTCGCCACCGCGGCTCCACGTGACAGCGAAGCCCTGGGGAACCAGGTAGTTGCGGGCGTAGCCGTTCTTGACGTCGACGACGTCACCCGGCTGACCGAGGCCGGTGACCTCGTGCGTCAGAATCAATTTCGACATGGGGTTGCTCCTTAGCGGCCGGAGCCGGCGTAGGGGAGGAGCGCCATTTCGCGGGCGTTCTTCACGGCACGGGCGATGAGGCGCTGTTCCTGCACGGAGACGCCGGTGATGCGACGAGCACGGATCTTGCCACGCTCGGAGATGAACTTGCGGAGCGTTGCGACATCTTTGTAGTCGATAACGCCGACGCGGATCGCCTTCGCGGGTGCGACGACCTTAGCGCCCTTACCGCGGGCGGGCTTGCGGCTCGAGCCGCCAGACTTTCCAGCCATAGTAGGTTTCCTTCGTTAAAGTTTTAGAACGGGGTGTCGTCGCCGTACGAGCCGGGAGTGTTCCAGCTGTCGGCGCCTGACGAGGACGACTGAGCGGGGGCGCTTGCGGCCCACGGCTCGTCTTGGACGGCTGCCGGTCCACGGCCTCCACCGCCGCCGGCGCCGCCAGGGGCTCCGGAGGACTGGGCGCGCTGAACCTGAGCGGTCGCATAGCGGAGCGAGGGGCCGATCTCGTCGACCTCCAGCTCGATGCTGGTGCGCTTTTCGCCCTCTTTCGTCTCGTACGAGCGCTGCTTCAGGCGACCGGTGGCGATGACACGGCTTCCCTTGGTGAGCGATCCGGCGACGTGCTCGGCGAAGTCACGCCAGACACTTGCACGCAGGAACAGCGCTTCGCCGTCTTTCCACTCGTTGGCCGCGCGGTCGAAGCTGCGCGGGGTGGAAGCGATGGTGAAGTTGGCAACCGCGAGGCCGTTCTGCGTGTAACGCAGCTCGGGATCGCTCGTGAGGTTGCCCACCACGGTGATTACGGTTTCGCCGGCCATGGGGACTAGGCGTCCTTCTTGGCGGCGCTCTGTGCCTTGCGGGCAGCCTTCTCTTCCGAGCGCTTCTGCTCGAAAGCGACCTGAGCGATGGCTTCTTCGGCCCGCAGCACCTTGGTGCGCATGACGGCTTCGGACAGCTTCAGCTGACGGTCGAGCTCCTGCGTGGCTTCGCTGGTGGCCGTGAAGTCGACGACGGCGTAGATGCCTTCGGTCTTCTTGTTGATCTCGTAAGCGAGACGACGACGGCCCCAGATGTCGACCTTGTCGATCGATCCGCCATCGTTGCGGATGACATTGAGGAACTTGTCCAAGCTCGGAGCGACGGTGCGCTCATCGATCTCGGGGTCCAAGATAACCATGAGTTCGTACTGATGCGTCATTAACCCACCTCCTTCGGACTTAACGGTTGCAGACTCTCTGCAACAGGAGGGTTGTGGCATCGTGCCCGGCTAGACGTAGCCCAGGCAACCTGCCTATCGTAGCCGACTCCGGCCCGATTACCTACTTGTTGATGGCGACGTTGGCCGCGTCCTGAGCTTTCTTCAGGCCGTCGGAGACGGGGGTCTGGCCCGCGAAGATCTGCTTGAAGATGGGGTCGTAGGCGTCGAACCCGGCGGCATAGTTGACGCCCGACGGGGATTCGATGGGCTTTGCGGCCTTCACCGCGTCGAGGAACGGCGTGACGTCGACATCCTGTTTCTTCCAGTAGTCGAGGAAGACCTTCTGGGCCGAATCGACCGCGGGCAGGGCCGCGCCGTCGGTGGCGAGGTAGGTGTCACCCTCGGTCGAGCCGAGCCAGGTGAGCACCTTCTTGGTGGCGTCGAGGTGCTCGCTCTGCGCGTTGCCCGCGGCCACGATTCCGTTGGTGACCGTGACGTTTCCGGCGGGACCGGCGGGCGCAGGCGCGACGCCCCACTCGAAGTCGGCGCCCTCGTCGATGCTCTTGAGGTTGTAGAGGCCCGACTGGAACAGCGCGATCTTGCCCTCGAGGAACGCGTCACGGCTGAAGTCCGAGTTGTCGTTGGTGTCGGATGCCGGGGGAGCAACCTTCTTGTCGTTGACGGCCTTCACGACATACTCGACGGCTTCGGTGGTCTTGGCGTCGGCGAAGTCGAAGTTGTCGCCGTCTTGGAACTGGCCGCCGTTGGAGCCGATGTAGGGAAGCAGGATGGCCTGCAGGTCGTAGCCGAGGTTGGTGCCGAAGGAGGCAATCGCATTGGCGTCGAACTCGCCGTTCAGGCGGTCGCGGCCCGACGTGTCTTTCGTGAGCTTCTGGGCGACGGGCAGGAAAGTGTCCTTCGCCTCGTCGGGGTTCCACTCGAGATCCTTGAGCGTCGACGGGTCGATGCCGGCCTCGTCGAGCAGCTTCTTGTTGTAGTAGACGGCGATGCCCGCGTCGTAGGTCTGCGGCACTCCCCACAGGGTCTTGTCCCGCGTGAACTGCTTCACGACCGACGGCGTCCAGTCCTTCTTGGCGTTCTCGCCCAGGGCCGTGTCGACGTCGATCAGGTTGCCGCTGTCGGCGTAGTTGCCGAAGTAGGAGTTATTCATCCAGAAGACGTCGGCCGCGTTGCCCTCGGCGACATCGGCGCGCAGCTCGGTCCAGTAGTCGGCCCACGGCACGACCTCGACGTCGACCTCGATGCCGGGGTTCTGCTTCTCGAATTCGACGAACGACTTCTCGTAGGATGCCGCGGCCGTCTCGTCCCACAGACGGAACGTCACGGTCGTGTCGGCGCTCGAGTCGGCGGAATCGGACGACGTCGACGAGCCGGCCGAGCATCCGGCGAGCGCGAGGGCTGCGGTGAGGGCGACCGCAGCCGACTGGAGGAGTTTGTGACGCATGGGGAGCTTTCTATCGGGTATATGTCATCGCGGCGCACCCGCCACGAACGATCGGACGTCGTTCTGACGGGCTCGCGGTGGGGTTCCGCGACAGGTCGCGATGCCGGCGGCGCACGTCGTGCACACCGGTCTGCAAAGGGGCGAGATTATCAGGCGCACCGTAAAGTCGGCTGAAAACCGCCCCAGATCAGCTCAAATCGGTCGGCGTGAAGTTCTTGTCGGCGAGCTGCGTGCGACCGGTCGATCCTTCGCCGGCACCGAGCGCGGGTTCGTTCTCGCCGTCAGCGTCGGTGGGGTGACCGAGCGAGGTTGGGGCGGCATCCGCTGTGCTTCCGGGGCCGATGAGCTCTTCGTCGTTAGGACGATCCGACATCGATGTTCCTCTCCGTTGACCGTTATGACTTCCGTCCACTGTAGGACAGGTGTCTCGGCGGGCGCCAGGTCACGAAGAAAGGCCACCCGGGCGGCAGGGGTTTCACGTGAAACGGCGCGCTGCTCGGGTGGCCACACAGGGGAGGGTCGGGCGTCAGTCCTCGGAGATCGCCGAGTTGTTGCCGGGGGTCGCGTGCGGCACGTGCTTCTCGGCCTCGTGCTGGGCGTCGGCGATGGGGACACCGGGCGTCGCGACATCCGCACCGCCGTTGTCGTCGTCGTCATCGCGATGAGGGTTGCCGGGCGTCGTGTACTCGACGTCGCCCTGCTGCTGCTCGTGGACGGGGTTGCCCGGGGTCTCGTATTCGACAGCGTCGTCGTTCTTCTCGTGGCTCATGGCATCAAACTACGCCGCAGGGGGAGCGGTGTGAAGAAGATTGCACGAACTTTCAGGCGGAACGCTCGGCCCACCACGCGCGCAGGCGGCGGATGGCTTCTTCCTCGCCGAGCGGGCCGTTGTCGAGACGCAATTCGAGCAGCCAGCGGTAGGCCTCGCCGACCTCACGCCCCGGAGGAATGCCGAGGACCTCTTGGATGCGGTTGCCGTCGAGGTCGGGGCGCACGGCATCCATTTCTTCTTGTTCGCGCAATTCGGCGATGCGCTGCTCGAGGTCGTCGTAGGCGAAACCCAGCCGGTCGGCCTTGCGGCGGTTGCGCGTGGTGACATCGGCGCGCGTGAGCATGTGCAGGCGCTCGAGCAGCGGCCCGGCATCGCGCACATAGCGGCGCACGGCCGAATCGCTCCAGGCGCCCTCGGAGTAACCGAAGAAACGCAGGTGCAGCTCGATGAGGCGTGACACGTTCTTGATGGTGTCGTTGTCGTAGCGCAGGGCACTGAGACGCTTCTTGGCGAGCTTCGCGCCGACCACGTCGTGGTGGTAGAACGTGACGGTTCCGCCCGCCTCGAGCTTCTTGGTGGCCGGTTTGCCGATGTCGTGCAGCAGGGCCGCCATGCGCAGCGTGAGGTCGGGGGGTGTGCCCGGATGCCGCTGCTTCTCGTAGTCGATGGCCTGATCGAGCACGGTCAGCGAGTGCTCGTAGACGTCTTTATGGTGGTGGTGTTCGTCGACCTCGAGGCGCAGCGCGGGGATCTCGGGCAACACCAGGTCGGCGAGGCCCGTGTCGACGAGCAGCTGGATGCCGGGGCGCGGGGTGTCGGTGCACAGCAGCTTGGTGAGCTCGCCCTGCACACGTTCGATGCTGACGATCGACAGGCTGTCGGCGCGGCGGCGCATGGCCTCGACCGTGTCGTCGCTCGGAGTGAAACCGAGCTGGGCGGCGAAGCGGGCGGCGCGCAGCATGCGCAAAGGGTCGTCGCCGAACGAGACGTCGGCCGTGCTGGGGGTGCGCAGGATGCCGGCCAGCAGGTCTTCGACGCCCGTGGACGGGTCGACCAGGGCCATCTGCGGCAGTCGCAAGGCCATGGCGTTGACCGTGAAGTCGCGGCGGGCGAGATCACTCTCGAGCGTGTCGCCGAAGGCCACGACGGGTTTGCGCGTGACACCGTCATAGGCGTCGGCGCGGTAGGTGGTGATCTCGACCTGGTCGGTGAGGGTGGCGCCGGATGCGTCCCGCGCGCTCACCCGGGCCCCGATGGTGCCGAACTCGCGGCCGATGTCCCAGTGCGCGTCGGACAACGGCGCGATGACCGCCAGGATCTCGTCGGGGCTCGCGTTGGTCGTGAAGTCGAGGTCGTGCACCTCACGGCCGAGCATGGCATCGCGCACGGGCCCGCCGACGAGGGAGAATTCGAACCCCGCCGCATCGAATGCCTCGGCGAGCCGGGCCACGATGGGGGACTGTGCGAGTGCGCCGAGGCGTGCCAAAGAATCCGCCATGCTCACCATGCCCCCAATCGTAGCGGGCGGCGCGGGGGCCGGTGGGCTCAGTGCTCGCGTGCTCAGGCGCTCAGGCACTCAGGCGCTCAGGCGCTCAGGCGAGGGGTTGCACGAAACCGTCGAGGATGAGTTGGCGCAACCGGGGCAGGAGTTCCTGGCGGAGGGCCGGCACATCGGCCTCGAGCAGCTGAGCGATGGCCTCGACGATGACGCCGACCGGCAGCTCGCCATCCGATGCGCCGACGAGGGCTGCGAGCGCCGTGTCGAGCTTGACCGTTCGGGCGAAACCGCCGCCCTGCTTCAGGGTGATGGTCGAGGGGTCGTCGTTGCCCGGCCAGTAGTTGCGTTCCTCGGTGACGTCGGGCGCCACCTGCAGCGTGGCGCGCCAGAGCGCGTCGTCGTCCTGCGCGGCGAGCCAGTCGTGGGCGTCGAGCACGGCGGCGATGTGGGTGCCGAGGCCCGATGAGGCGGCGAGGGCGTCCGGCAGGCGTTCGAAGCGACGCAGGGGCTCGGGCTCGATCTGCGGGGCGCGGCGCAGCGTGAGGTAGCCGAAACCGACCGATTCGACGCCGCGGTCGGCGAAGTCATCCAGCCAGGCGTCATAGAGACGGTCGAAGTCGGGGGTTCCGCTGCGCGTGCCGCCGTCGCGGATCCAGGTCTCGGCATAGGCGGCGGGGTCTTGGCGTTCGCGTTCGATCAGCCAGGCACCCAAGGGCGTGTCGGATGCCTGCACCCAGCCGCGCACGCGATCGAAACCGTCTTCGCCCACCCGGTACTCCCAGTTTCCGAGCATTTGTGCAATGCCACCGGGGTTCAGATGGCGGCCGACGCCCGTGACGACCTCGCGCATGATGCCGTCGCCGATGCGGCCACCGTCGCGGTATTCGTAGGCCGGGACATCCGCTCGTCTGGGAGTGATGACGAAGGGAGGGTTCGTCACGATCTGGTCGAAGAGTTCACCCTCGACCGGTTCGAACATGTCGCCCAGGCGGAACTCGATGTTGTGCACACCGTTGAGCCGCGCGTTCAGGGCGGCGATCTCGATGGCGCGGGCGGAGATGTCGGTGGCGACGACGTGCCCGGCGTGGCGAGCGGCGTGCAGGGCCTGGATGCCGCATCCGGTGCCCAGGTCGAGCACGCGTTCGACCGGCCGCGACACCATGAGACCGCTCAAGGTGAGGGATGCTCCGCCGACACCCAGGACGTGATCGGTCGTGAGTGCGCCCTCGAGCACCATCTCGCCGAGGTCGGAAACGATCCACCAGCTGCCGGCGCCGGCCGCGTCGACGAAGCTGTAGGGACGCAGATCGACGAGGGCGAGGGCCCGGCCGCCTTCGACGGCGACGAGGCCCAGGTCGACGGCACCGTCGAGGCCCAGGGTCGGAAGGGCCGCGGCGAGCGCCGAGGCCTCGACCGGAACACCCAAGAGGAAGAGGGAAGCCAAAGTGGCCGCCGGTTCGGCGCGATCGACGGATGCCGACATGGATTCGGATTCGGACGCCGAGGCGGACTGCGCCCCCTGCGCAACGCGTCGCGCGGCGAGCGCCCGCAACGCCGGAACCCGCTCGCCGCGGTGCAAAGCCTGCTCGGCCCGCTCGCCCCACAGTTCGGACAGCGTGCCGACCGAGAAATCGGAGGTCTCGAGGTCGGCGGCGAGGCGGTCGATGAGGGTGTCAGTCACCTCACTATTCAACTGCATGCCCCCGCACTCGACGCACCGAACAGTGCACGTATGATGAGCACAGAGCCCGAACTCGTCCGCGCGCCGCATCCCATCGATCGCGTGCCAGACAGGGTGCAGGGCAGCGACGACGACGTCGAGGCGGGGAGAGCCGAAGCTCCGCCGCCGCGGACATCCGACCACCGGTCGGCCCGCCACACAATGACGATGCTCCCGCCGAACGGCGCGCATCGTGAGCACCACTCGTTTAAAGCACACGGAAAAGGCCTCGCGGCCACCGCAAGCGGACGGACTCGAACCGAGAACCGCTCGCACAACACCCGCACCGGAAGGGGGACGCAGATGACAACAGAAGCCAGCACGCAGTCAAGCGGAGGAGATGGATCCTCGTTTACCCGCTCGGCCCCGAGCCTGCCCGAATCGCAGATCTCGACCGCCCCCGAACTCGTCCTCATCGCTAACAGCGCCCGCCCGCGTCGCCTCGAGCGCGACGACATCGTGCAGCGCAAGGGCAAATTCGCCCTGCTCAACGGCCACCTGACACCTCGCGACTCGATGATCGAGGACCTCATCGCCGTGCGCGACGCCCTCGAGGCCGCCGGCATCCAATACCTCTTGGTCCGTGGCGACAACGACCGCTTCGTGATCGCCGTCGACCGCAAAGAGCGCCGCGCGCTGCAGGCCGCCTTCGCCGAAGCCTTCGCGAACGAGCCCTTCTATTCAGAAACCGTCGATCGGGATGCCGGCGAGCCCGTGCTGCTCGCCGACGGAGCCCTCTCCGACACCCGCAAGGCCGCCATCTTCCGCCTCTACCGCCCGCGTGTCGAACCCCTCGGCCGCCTGCGCTACGGCCCCGAGACCGCCCTGCAGCTCGAGCTCTGGCGTTTCGGCGACGACGAGATCGTCGCGCCCACCGAGAACGCGCTCATGCGCCGCGAACTGCCGCGCTCCGAAGCCGTCGAAGACACCGTCGAGATGTTCGGCCGCACCTGGCCCACGCTCGAGAACATGTTCGCCCCGCTCGCGAGCGACCTGAACTTCGACATCGACATGGTCTTCAGCTGGGTGGATGGCTCGGACATCGAGTTCCAGCGCGCCCGCGCCAAGCGCATGAAGAACTACGTGGTCGGCGACGGCGACGACTCCGAGGCCCGCTACCGCCAGATCGACGAGCTCAAGTACGCGCTGCGCAGCGTCTACATGTTCGCGCCGTGGGTGCGCCGCATCTTCATCGCCACCGACTCGCCGCGCCCCGCGTGGCTGGCCGAGCATCCCCTCGTCACCATCGTGCCGAGCGAGACGTTCTTCCCCGACACCTCGGTGCTGCCCACGCACAACTCGCACGCCGTCGAATCGCAGCTGCACTACATCGACGGGCTGGCCGAGCACTTCCTCTACTCGAACGACGACATGTTCTTCGGGCGCCCGATCGGCCCGCAGCTGTTCTTCTCGCCCGGCGGCGTCACCAAGTTCGTCGAGGCGCACACGCGCATCGGCCTGGGCGACAGCGACCCGTCGCGCAGCGGTTTCGAGAACGCCGCGCGCGTGAACCGTCGCCTGCTGCGCGACCGCTTCGGCAAGGTCACCACGCGTCACCTCGAGCACTCGGCCGCGCCGCTCCGCAAGAGCGTCATGCGCGAGCTCGAGAACGAGTTCCCGACCGAGTTCAAGCAGACCGCCGCCAGCCGCTTCCGCTCGGCGACCGATATCTCGGTGACCAACTCGCTCTACCACTACTACGCGCTCATGACGGGCAAGGCCGTCGTGCAGACCGATGCCAAGGTGAAGTACATCGAGACGACCCTGAAGTCGTCGCTGCGACAGATGGACCGGTTGCTCAAACGCCGCAACCAGGACATGTTCTGCCTCAACGACGGATCGAAGCCCGAAATCTCGGTCGAAACGCGCACAGAAGCCGTCACCGACTTCCTCGAGCGCTACTTCCCGATCGTGGCGCCGTGGGAGAAAGCCGCGGTCAGCGAAGCACCGGCACCGAAGTCGGCTGAGGCACGATCAACGGCTCTTCGCGGGTCGGTGCACGAGTAACGGGTCCGCCGATCGTGACGCCGGCCCGCAACAGGCGGCTGGCGCTCTCGTCGGCATCCACATAGCCGAGTGTCGGGAACTCGCCGAGAGGCACCACCGAGTGCAGCACGGTGGACGGGTAGACGTGCACCAGGTTGAACGCTCGCGCGCCATCCTGAGGCCGTGTGCCACCCGTCGGCACGGTGAGGTCTTGCGTGTAGCACGTGGCCGACGCGACCGACACGGGGATGCCCGCAAACGTGCCGCTCGACGAGTAGTGCAGGTGACCGGCCAGGATGCTGCGCACATCGGTGCCCTCGAGCACCTCGGCCAGGCCGCCCTGATCGCGCAGCTCGACGCTGACGGCCAGGTCGAGCACGCTGGGCAACGGCGGGTGGTGCATGGCGAGGATCGTGCCGTGAGGCGCCTTCACCGAGAGTTCTTCGGCCAGCCAGTCGAGCTGCTCGTCGGCGATCTCGCCGTGGTGCAGGCCGGGAACAGTGGAGTCGAGCGTGATCACGCGCAGACCGTTGATGTCGTAGACGCGGTCGACCGGGCGCATGGTCGGCACCTCGTCGAACAGCCCCTCGCGGAAGTTCTCGCGGTTGTCGTGGTTGCCCATGACCCAGATGACGCGGGCACCCATGCGGGCGGCTGCCGGCTCGACGATCTCGCGCAGGCGCTGATAGGCCTCGGCTTCGCCGCGATCGGCGAGATCGCCCGTGAAGACGATGGCCTCGGGGCGGCCGCGCGACGCCTCGAGTTCGACGAAGAGTCGGCGCAAGTACTCGGTGCTGTCGACCTGCCCGTAGAGGCGCTTGGTGCCGGCCAGCAGGTGAGTGTCACTCACGTGAAGAATGAAATGGTCCGGCCTCGGGTATTCGGCCGTTCGGAGATCCACAGGATGTCCCATTCGTCGAGCGGCCCAAGCCCACTGCTCAAGCCTTCGTAATACCTAGCTCAGCAGACTATTCCGAACATTCGGTGAACGCCACACAAAAGACGGAAGCGGATGTCCAAGCGATATTCGACCCGTGTTCGACCGATGTTCGACCGATCAGAGTGTCGGATGTCGGGCGTAACATGGCCGCATTGTGAAGATCGCGCCACACCAACTCGAAAAAATGCGCGCCGACGCTCGACTCGAACTCTACGTTCTCTATGAGCACCGGTCGCGTCAGGGTGAAGACCCTGCCGATTTCGTGCACGAACTGCCGAGTGCCGACGAGCTGGTGGTCGCCGCGATCCGCGACGACGAATTGCACGACTCCGGTTTGGCCGCGCAGCACGGCATGGCGCGGCTGGCAGGGCTCAGCTCGCTGCCCGACGCTGCGCAGCACCGGCAGAACGCGGATGACGTGGAGTACGAGTTGTTGCGACGCATCGCGCTCGAGCATCCGTCCCTCATGAGGGCCGCCTGGTCCATGATGGGGCGCATTCGCCGCGCCTGAGCATGCTTCGGATCACGGTTCGCGCGCCGTGGGGGCGGCGCACAGCGAGTCGCCCTAGAATCGGGAGTTATGTCGGCTCGAACGTCGCTCGCCGGCAGGCAGCCTATGAACCCATTCCGATCAGCAGCACGACTGCGCCAGGTGCTCGCCCTCGCAGTCGGTTCGGCGTCCCTGATCGTCGGCGGCCCGGCCTCGGCGGCCATCGCCGTGGCAAGCCCCGGGGGAGTGGCGTCGGTCGCGGCATCCGCGTCGACACCCGCATCGACGTCTGCATCGACGTCTGCATCGGCTATCGCGCCCTCTGTCACCCAGGCCGACGACATCACGGCCAACCTGCACCTCAGCGGCAGCCCCGTCGCCCCGGGCGGCATCATGACCGTCACGGCGTCGGTGACGAACCGCACGGCCGAGACCATCCCGGCCGGCCGCCTCGTGCTGTCGTCCGGAACGTCGCGCATCGACGCGACCGACGCCTTCGACGCGTGGATGGGGACGAACCCAGGGGCGGGGGATGAGGGGGCCGCTGAGGCCGAGCAGCTGGTGGCCGGCATCCGCACCGACCACGAGATCACGAGCATCGACGTCGATGAGATCTCGCCCGGAGCATCCTTTTCGACCGAGGCGGTTCTCGTGCCCGCCGATTCGCTCGCGCTGCCGGGCGACTACGGCGTCTACCCGATCCGCGCCTCCTACTCGTCTGGCGCCGCGAGCGCTGAATCGCGAGACACCTTCATCTTCACTCCCGCGCCGGCACCCGCCACCGTCGGCGTCGCCGTCGCCGTTCCGCTGACCGTGCCCGCGAGCGCCGACGGCCTCATCCCCGCCGACCTGCTCGAAACCTATACCGGGCCCTCTGGCGTTCTCACCCGTCAGCTCGACGGCGTACGCGACCGTCCCGTCGCGATCGGCATCGACCCCCGCATCATCGCGTCCATCCGTGCGCTGGGAACGGCCGCCCCCGAATCGGCCACGACCTGGCTCGAACGCCTCGAATCGGCGACCAACGAGACGTTCGCGTTGCAGTACGCCGACGCCGACCCGGCCGCCCAATCACAGATGAACCTTGGCTCGCTGATGCAGCCAACTTCACTCCTCTACGGCATGAACGCGGCCAACTTCGCGGGTATGACGCCGCCGCCCGCCCCGCCCGCCGAGCCCACAGAGCCCTCGGCCGCCGGCACCGACGACGCTCAGAATGCGCCGACGGCGACGCCAACGGCGACCGCACAGCCCGACGGATCCCCCGCCCTTCCCGACCTCGCCCAGCTCATCGATTGGCCATATACCGATGACGGCATACTGTGGCCCGCCGACACGAGCGTCATGCCGGGCGACCTGCCCGTCTTCCAGGCATCAGGCGCTACGCAGACCATCCTGTCGAGCACGAACACGCAACTGGATGCCGCGGCTACGGCATCCGCATCGGCCCGCGTCGGCGACGCCTCCCTGCTCGTTTCTGACGCCCCCGCCTCGGCCGAGTTCCGTGCTGCGACCGTCACGGCCGTGACGCCCGACCAGCAGCAGGATGCCCTCAACGCCCTGTCCTCGCGCCTGGCCGTGCTCTCGAGCAACGCGGCGTCCGATGGCACCGTCGTGCTGCTGACGCTCGACCGCGGCGTTCCGCCCACCTCGTTCCGGGTCGGTGAAGCCATCGGCTCGCTGCAGAGTCTGGCCGGCACGCGCGTCGCGACCCTCGACGACGCGCGGTCTCAGCCATCCGTCGAAACCGCGATCGTCGACGCCGGCGAACCGACCGACCGACTGTCCTCGCTCGAGGACCGCTGGAAGAACGAATCGCGCCTCGCCGACTTCGCGACCGTGCTCGACCAGCCCGAGCTTCTGACCGGGCGTGAGCGCGCCGAACTGCTCGCCCTCACCGCGATCGGATGGCAGGAGACACCCGACACATTCAACGCGGCCGTCGACAAGCACCGTGAGCAAAGCTCTCGCACCCTGCAGTCGGTGCAGTTGGCGACGACCAGTCAGATCACCATGATCAGCGGCCAGGCGTCGTTGCCTTTCGCCGTGCGCAACGACCTGGCCTACCCCATCACCGTGCGGCTCGACGCGAGCGCCAGCAACCCCCGTCTCGACATCGATGGTTCGGTCACCAAGAAGGTGCCCGCCAACTCGCGCGAGACCGTCTCGGTGCCCGTCGAGGCGCGCCTCGGCAACGGCGACGTCACGGTGCGCCTGCAGCTCTTCAGCGCCACGGGTGTGCGCGTGGCCTCGGATGCCTTCGTTCCCGTCGTCGTACGCGCCGACTGGGAGGGCATCGGCGCCATCATCCTCGGCACCTTCGTGTTGTTGTTGTTCGTCGGAGGCCTGGTGCGCACCATCCTGAAGCGCCGCGCCGAACGACGGGCCGACGAGACATCCCCGACGGTCGAACCGAGCGGCGCACCCGACGCGCCCGACGCGCCTGACGCGCCTGCAGCATCCGACGCATCCGCAGGTCCCGGGAAGCCGGGCAGCAATGACTGACGCCGCCAGCCCCGCACGCGGCAACCGTTCGTCGAGCATCGGCCGGGCCAGCGCCCTGCTCGCCTCCGGCACGCTGGTGTCGCGCCTCTTGGGCTTCGTGAAGGCCATCATCCTCACCGCCACGCTCGGCCAGATCAGCGTCGGCGGCAACGCCTTCGCCAACGCGAACCAACTGCCGAACACCGTCTACGCCATCATCGCCGGCGGTGTTCTGGGCGCGATCCTGGTGCCTCAGATCGTTCGCGCCACCCTGCACGCCGACCGCGGCCACGCCTACATCAACAAACTGTTGACCATCGCGATCGTGGTGCTCGCGGGCGCCACGGTGATCGCCACCTTCGCTGCTCCGGTGCTCGTGCGACTGGTCGCCGCAACCCTGCCGCCCGACCAGATGGCGTTGACGATCTCGCTGGCCTACTGGTGCATCCCACAACTGTTCTTCTACGGCCTCTACACGGTGCTCGGTGAGATCCTCAACGCGCACAAGATCTTCGGCCCGTTCACGTGGTCGCCCGTGCTCAACAACGTGGTTGCGATCGCCGGACTCGTGGTCTTCCAGGTCGTCTACGGAGCCGAGGCCGCGAGCCCGCGCGAGGCCGGCGATTTCACGCCCGACATGATCGCGGTGCTGGGCGGATCGGCCACCGTGGGCGTCGCCGTGCAGGCCGTCATCCTGTTCGTGTTTTGGCGCCGGGTGGGCCTGCACTTCCGCCCCGACTTCCACTGGCGCGGCGTGGGTCTGCGTGCGACCGGTCGCCTGGCCGGCTGGACGTTCGCCATGATCATCGCCACGCAGCTCGCGGGTCTCGTGCAATCGCAGACCGCCAACGTGGCTTCGGGCCAGGGTCCGTCGGTGCTGGCGCTGCAGAACGCCTGGCTCATCTTCATGCTCCCGCATTCGGTCATCACGGTGTCGCTGACCACGGCCTACTTCACGCAGATGTCCGAGCACGCCCGGGAGCGGGACTTCGTGGCCCTCAGATCGGATGTCTCAACATCGATTCGTCAGGTGTCCCTGCTGATCGTGTTGGCGGCGGCCGGGCTCATCGTCTGCTCCTACCCCTTCGCCAGCCTGTTCTCGAGCTCGTATGCCGAGACGGTCGACTTCGCGCTGCTGATCGTCGGTTATGTGCTGGGGCTCGTGCCCTTCTGCATCCTGTTCGTCGTGCAGCGCGCGTTCTACGCCCTCGGCGACACCCGCACCCCGTTCTTCTTCACGGTGTTCCAGGTCGTGCTGTTCTCGGTCATGGCCTCCGTCGCGCTGCTGCTGCCCCCGGATGTCATCGCCTTCTGGCTGACGCTGACGAGCACCGTCGCCGGCACACTGCAGATGTTCCTGGCGTTCTTCCTCCTGCGCCAGCGCCTGAACGGTCTCGATGTGCAACACGTCGTCAACAGCGTCCTGTTGTTCAGCTTCTCGGCCGTCCCTGCCGCGGTCGCCGGTGGCGTCGTCGGCATCGTGCTCGGCATCGATTCCCCGGATGGTTTCGCCGTCGGCAGCGCATTCGGGGCGCTCGTCTCGATGGGCGTCATCGGGGCGGTCATGACGCTCGTGTATGTCCTCTTCCTCGCGATCTTCCGGGTGCCCGAGCTGCGCCAAGCCCTGCGCCCGGTGCTGCGCCGACTCGGTCGCTGAGCCTCGGCCCGGGCGCCCAGGCGCCTCGGAATACTGCGCGGCTAGGATGTGTTTTAGCCGTCACGAGCACAAAAGCGAGGAGCATCCGTCGTGCGTAACGTCATCATCATCGGTTCAGGTCCCGCGGGTTACACCGCGGCCATCTATGCCGCACGTGCCAACCTCAAACCCGTCCTCATCGCGTCGAGCGTCGAGGCGGGCGGCGAGCTCATGAACACGACCGAGGTCGAGAACTTCCCGGGCTTCCCCCAGGGCATCCAGGGCCCCGACCTCATGTTCAAGATGCAAGAGCAGGCCGAGCGTTTCGGCACCGAGGTCATCCTCGACGACGTCACCGAGGTGTCCCTCGATGGCCCCGTCAAAACGGTCACCACCGGTTATAGCGGCACCCTCGAGGCCCGCTCGGTCATCTTCGCCACCGGTTCGGCCTACCGCAAGCTCGGTCTGGCCGACGAGGAGCGTCTGAGCGGCCGCGGCATCTCGTGGTGTGCCACCTGCGACGGTTTCTTCTTCAAGGAGAAGACGATCGCGGTCGTCGGCGGCGGCGACTCGGCCATGGAAGAAGCCACCTTCTTGACGCGTTTCGCATCGAAGGTCTACGTCATCCACCGCAAGGACTCGCTGCGCGCCTCGAAGATCATGCAGGAGCGCGCCTTCCAGAACGAGAAGATCGAGTTCCTCTGGAACAACGAGGTCGTCGGCATCAATGGCGAGAATGCCGTGGAGTCGGTCACCCTGCGCAACACGGTCGATGGTTCCGAGCAGGTTCTGCCGCTCGGTGGTTTGTTCGTCGCGATCGGCAACGACCCCCGTGTGCACCTCGTGCACCAGCAGCTCGAGCTCACCTCCGATGGTGTCATCGCCGTCGACGGGCGCTCGTCGCGCACGAGCCTCGCGGGCGTCTTCGCCGCGGGCGACGTGATCGACCCTCACTACCGCCAGGCGATCACCGCGGCAGCATCTGGCACCGTGGCAGCCCTCGACATGGAGAGCTATCTCGCCGAGCTCGAGCAGGCCGAAGCGCACCTCGATGTGCCGGCCGAGCAGGAGCCCGAAGCCGAGGCTGAGGCCGTCGAGAGCGCCAGCGCTCGGGCCGCGGCCAGCGCGAGCGAAGCGGCCACCGTCGGCGCCTAGCCGGCCCGGCCACGTTCCACGGCCGCCATCATCCCCGGCTCGCCTGTCGAGCCGTTCAGACTCACCCGACCACCAACAAGGAGTAAATAACAATGAGCGCACGCGCCGTAACCGAGCAGTCCTTCAAACAGGAAGTGCTGCAGTCCGACAAGCCGGTCCTCGTGGACTTCTGGGCCGCCTGGTGCGGTCCCTGCCGCATGGTCTCGCCGATCCTCGACCAGATCGCCTCTGAGAACACCGACAAGCTCGACATCGTCAAGGTCAACGTTGACGAGAACCCTCAGCTCGCCGTCGACTACCAGATCACGTCCATCCCCGCCCTGAAGGTCTTCAAGGGTGGCGAGGTCGTGCAGTCCATCGTGGGTGCGAAGCCCAAGGCCGCCCTCGAGGCCGACCTGGCCGCCTTCCTGGCATAGCCTGACGCACTCGAGTGACCCGTCCGGCAATCTGCCGGGCGGGTCACTTTTGTTTAAGCACCCGAGAAGCCCCGATAGCATGTGAAGAGATCAGAACGGATTTGACGTGGAAGAACCAGGCACCCCCCGCTCCGTCGGGAACAACCTTGACCCGTGGTATTCGAACTACGCCGAGCGCACCGCCGGCCTGTCCGCCAGCGAGGTTCGAGCCCTCTTCGCCGTGGCCAGTCGCCCCGAGGTCGTGTCGCTGGCCGGCGGCATGCCCAACGTGTCGGCCCTGCCGCACGATGTGATCACCGATTCCATGGCCCGCGTCATGCGCGAGCAGGGAGCCGCGGCGTTGCAGTATGGCTCCGGCGCCGGTCAGCCGGCCCTGCGCGAACTCATCCTCGACGTCATGGCGCTCGAGGGCATCCGCGGCACTGTCGACAACGTCGTGACCACGGTCGGTTCGCAGCAGGCGCTCGATCTGGTCACCAAGCTCTTCATCGACCCGGGTGATGTCATCCTCGCCGAGGCACCCAGCTATGTCGGCGCGATCGGTGTGTTCCGGTCCTACCAGGCGTCCGTCGTGCACGTGGCGATGGACGACGACGGCCTCATCCCCGATGCGCTGCGCCAGACGATCGCCCAGCTGCGCGGCCAGGGCCGTCGCATCAAGTTCCTCTACACCATCCCGAATTTCCACAACCCGGCCGGCATCACGCTGAGTGCCGAGCGCCGCCCCGAGATCCTCGAGATCTGCCGGGCCAACGAGATTCTCGTGGTCGAAGACAACCCCTATGGCCTGCTCTACTTCGATCGACCAGCTCCGGATGCCCTGCGCTCGATCGACGACGAGGGCGTCATCTATCTGGGCTCCTTCTCCAAGACCCTGGCCCCGGGTTTCCGCGTCGGCTGGGTGCTCGCACCGCATGCCATCCGCGAGAAGCTCATCCTCGCCGCCGAATCGGCCATCCTGTCGCCCAGCGCGTTCAGCCAGCTGACGGTCGCCGAGTATCTGAAGACGGCTGATTGGAAGGGTCAGATCGACACCTTCCGCGGGGTCTACCACGAGCGCAAGAAGGCCATGGTGTCGGCGCTCGCCGAATACCTGCCCGATCTGTCGTGGACCGACCCGAACGGTGGCTTCTACGTGTGGCTATCGCTGCCCGACCAACTGGACTCCAAGCAGATGCTTCCCCGCGCGGTGAAAGAGCTCGTCGCCTTCACCCCCGGCACCGCGTTCTTCGCCGATGGCCGCGGTCGTCACGCCATGCGTCTGTCGTTCTGCCACCCGACGCCAGAGAACATCCGCGTCGGCATCCGTCGCCTCGCTACCGTGATCAACGGCGAGATCGATCTGCTCGAGACGTTTGCGGGCACGGGCATGCTCGAGTCGCGCTCGAACGACCGCCACGTCAGCACACCCCCGCCGAACCTGAACTGATCCCCGAGAGGCCGATCGATGTCATCCGAGAACTCTTTGTCCGTCGTCGTCCTGGCGGGCGGCATCTCCCACGAGCGGGACGTGTCCTTGCGTTCGGGCCGTCGCGTCGCCGACGAGCTCGCGGCCGCCGGTCACCGCGTCACCCTGCTCGACCCCGGCGCGGGAACCTTGGCCACCATCCTCGAGGCGGGGCCCGACCTGGTGTGGCCGGCCTTGCACGGCGCCAGCGGTGAGGATGGCGCGCTCCAGGCCCTGCTCGGTGCGCGCGGCATCCGTTACCTCGGCAGCGGCCCGCACGCGGCCTCCCTGGCCTGGTCGAAGCCCACGGCGAAGATCCTGGTCGAGCGCGCCGGCATCAAGACCGCGCCCTGGATCAGCATGCCGCGCGAGACGTTCCGCGAACTCGGTGCCGGGGGAGTGATCGTCGAACTGGCGGCCGCTATCGGCACACCGTCGGTGGTCAAGCCCGCGCAGGGCGGTTCGGCGCAGGGTGTCACGATCGTGGCGGAAGAGTCCGACCTACCGCGCGCACTCGTCGATGCCTACACGTACTCCGATGTAGCGCTGGTTGAGCAAAAGATCGAGGGCACCGAGTTGGCGATCTCGATCGTCGACACGGGCGATGGGCCCGGGGCACTTCCGGCGGTCGAGATCGAGCCGGTCTCAGGTGTCTACAGCTTCGAGGCGCGCTACAACGCGGGCGAGACCACGTTCTACGCCCCCGCTCGAGTCTCCGACGAGGTGGCGGCTCGTGCATCTGCGGTGGCCCTCCAGGTGCACGAGGTTCTAGGTCTGCGCCACGTCTCACGCATCGACGTCATCGTGGATGCGTCGGGCGACGTCTGGTTCCTCGAGGCCAACATGATTCCCGGTACGACCGAGACATCGCTCTTCCCCCAGGCTATCGAGGCGGCGGGCCGCTCGCTCGCCGACACGTATGGGGCCCTCGCGGAGTTCGCTGCCCGCGGCTGACGCTCCGCTGCTTCACTACTCAGGCGCCCCCGATACGTCGGCGGGTGCCTGACGTGTTTCACGTGAAACATCCCCATTCCCGCTCGGGATGGTGTGTGCGAGGGTTTTGGATTCCTCTGTCCACGGTAGCGACGCACGTCCCGTCGGACGAGGACGGATCTAGACCAGGAAGATGACAAGAGGCGGCCTGGTTTCCACCATGGCCGCCTCTGACTATGCCTGTTCTGCTGCTTGCTCTACTTCTTCTCTGACGATGCTGCCGTGTCGCCGTAACCGGGTTCGCCCAGGATTCCGAGAATACGGTTGAGGTCGCCGATAGTGGCGAAATCAATCGCGATCTGGCCTTTCTTGGCCGAGAGCCCGATACGCACGCGTGTGTCGAGCCGGTCGCCGAGACGATCAGCGATGTCATCCAGGACCCCGCGGCGGCTGCCGGCCGACGGCTTGCTCTTCTTCGTCGAGGACTGGCTCACGGCGGCCTCGGCCGCGCGCACCGACAGGTCTTCATTCACGATCTTGTCGGCGAGCTTCTGCATGGCCTCGACGTCACCGGCCGCGAGGACGGCGCGGGCGTGACCGGCGCTTAGCACGCCCGATGCGACCCGGCTCTGCACCGTCGCGGGCAGCTTGAGCAGGCGGAGCGTGTTCGAGATTTGTGGGCGCGAGCGCCCGATGCGCTCAGCCAGCTGCTCCTGCGTGATACCGAAGTCCTCGAGCAGCTGCTGGTAGGCCGAGGCCTCTTCGAGCGGGTTCAGCTGTGATCGGTGCAGGTTCTCGAGAAGAGCATCGCGCAGCATGTCCTCGTCGGCGGTGTCCTTGACGATCGCCGGGATGGTCGTCAGGCCTGCTTCCTGCGAGGCTCGCAGACGACGCTCACCCATGATCAGCTCGTACTTGCCACCCGAACCCGGCAGTGAGCGCACCACGATCGGCTGGAGCACACCCACCTCGCGGATGCTGTGGACGAGCTCCGACATGTGCTCGGCGTCAAAATAGGTTCGCGGCTGAACGGCGTTGGGCACGATGTCGGATTGCGCGATGCTCGCGAGCCGTGCACCCGGCACGGCAACGAGGCCCGACGAGTTGTTGGTCTCCGCGCTCGTGTTCTCGTCCACAGCCTGAGTGGGTGAACCGCCCTCCGCTTGCAGTGCCGGCGAAGCCTCCTTTGCGGCGGCAGTGGCCTTCGACGCATCACTCTGCGGGAAAAACACATCGACCGGCCGTGCGGCAGAGCCCTCGGGGGCGGTTGGGATCAGGGCGCCGATGCCCCGGCCGAGTCCTGTTCGTTTCGTCGCCATGTTTGTTGCGCTCCTTAGTTCTGCGGGGAAGTTGTGAGTTTGTCGCCGTACCGGCGCGCCATTTCATTGGCCGCTTCGAGGTAGGAGATCGCACCGAGGGATGACGGGTCATACGAGATCACGGTCTGGCCAAAACTCGGCGCCTCAGAGATGCGCACGGCACGGGGAATGACCGCCTGCAGCACCTTGTCGGTGAAGTGGCTGCGCACATCGTCGGCCACTTGATTGGCCAGATTCGTGCGGCCATCGAACATCGTCAGCAGGATCGTCTGCAGGGAGAGCGTTGGGTTGAGGTGCTTCTGAATCAACTCGATGCTGCCCAAAAGCTGGCTCAACCCCTCCAGAGCGTAGTACTCACACTGAATCGGGATCATAACTTCGGATGCCGCAACGAATGCGTTGATGGTCAGCAGACCGAGCGAGGGCGGGCAGTCGATGAATATGTAGTGATAGGGCTGTTCGACGGTGCGCTGCAAGTCTTCGACAGCCGTGCGCATGCGGTGCTCGCGAGCGACCTGCGACACGAGCTCGATTTCGGCCCCGGCCAGGTGAATCGTGGACGGTGCACAGAAGAGAGTGTCGAACTCGGGGCTCTGTTGGATGACCTCGGTGAGAGGAAAGTCGTCGATGAGAACGTCATAGACGCTCGGCACATCAGCGTGGTGCTGCACCCCGAGGGCTGTCGAGGCATTGCCCTGAGGGTCGAGGTCGATGACCAGAACGCGCGCACCCAGTTTGGCCATCGCCGCGGCAACATTGACGGCCGTCGTGGTCTTGCCCACGCCGCCTTTTTGGTTGGACACCGTGATGACCCGGGTCGTGCGGGGGAGTGGTGCCGTCACGTCCGCAACGCGCTTGCGGCGCTTGGTGAGGTCGGCCAGCTCGCGCGCCAGCGGGGAATCCTCGAATGAGCCGAAGCTCATGTCGTCGCCGCTTGGCTCTGATTGTTTCACGTGAAACCTTCTTGTGTCGGGGTCATATCAACCGTACCGGACAGCACTGACGCCCGACGCCACCGGACACTCCGACTTAGGGTTACGCTCCGGATTCGACATCGCAAGCGACGAAATTTGCTCGAAATTGACCACATTCTGTTCGGGTCGGTCCAGGCAAGACGCTCTTAGGATTGATCTCAGCTCGTTTTTTGTGGCACAAATCGCCCCCGCTTGGCGCCTATAGCCTCCGCCTGACCGGCACGAAACCATTTGGGTGGCCTCATCGCGGCAATGGAAACGATATGCAGCGTGGTCGGTCGAACGCAGAACACTCCCATCGCCTGTTCACTGCTCCGCGCCACGCTGAGCAGACAATCCGTCGCGCGTGCCTCACGCGCCCCAGGGGCTGGCGACATCGCAGCAACCCATTTCTGGGCCAGAGCGAATGGGGCCGGCTATGTTTCACGTGAAACAGAAGAGAACAATGCGAACGACTCACTGAAAAGCGAGGAGTCTCGCATCATCCGAAAGCACATGGGCTTCACTTGATTCACGTCGTCCGCGCCGCCCGTGCAGTAACCGTTCGCGAGTTCTACTCTCACGTCACCCAAGGGATGACCCAGCTGTATCAAACCCTGCGCAAATACGCGGCACCTAGCTTCACCGACATGACATCGTTGCATTGGAGTCAGCTGAAGACCCCATGTTGCGTGGGTCTAGTGTCGCCCAGGGGAAGCCTGTCGGGGCCCGCCATTTATCGCTCGGGACCAAAAGTTTCACGTGAAACCGATCGGGGAGCCGCGGGCTTCTCAGCAGAGCCGCCACAAGGAATTGATCGAACCCGCGCGTGGACCGCGGTCCAGAAGAACCATCCGATCTGCCTCGTGGAGCGTCCCCTCGGAACAAGACTCGACCGGCCCGTTCGGATGTTTCACGTGAAACATACTGCCGAGAATGCTGGATCGCCGGTTGAGACGGCCGGACGTTGACATCTTCGGCTCAACCCCAGTGGCGCTGCGACCGAGCGAACACATTGGAGAGATTCAGCTCGTCCGCGACCGCAGTCGCCAGGCCCTTCAGACGTCCACCAACTGATCGGGCAGTCCGAAAGTTACGAGCAGTTAAGCCTACGCCGAAGCCAGCCCAACCGCTCGTCTAGGTGCGCACGCTAAAGCCGCTATGGCGCGACGCATTCCATTTCCGGTGCCACATATAGAACCCCAGGTGAGGGGGCAATACAAGCCATCGAGTAGGCCCCGAGAGGGGAGTCGGAGCATGGTGTGGCGAGCTCGATACCTGACGACTGCGTCCACGCGGACAATCGGATTGCTTGTTAGCGAACAGTGCCCAGGAGCGCACGGGTGGGCTCGGCGATGATACCCTCGCCCAAAAGCTCGACACGCACATCCTTCACGCGGTATTTCTTGATCTCTCGTGCAGCGGCGTCGATCTCGGCCTGCGCATTTGCCCCTTTGAGGAGCACGAGCTCGCCTCCGTCACGCACGAGGGGAGCGGTTAAAGCCAGGAGCTTCTTGAAGGCACTGACCGCACGGGCGGTCACCTGGTCGAGCTGGCCTTCGAGACCAGACTCCTCGGCACGAGCCCGACGAACTTCGACGTTCTCGAGCCCTAGTTCGCGCGCCTGCGATGACAGCCAGTCGGTGCGGCGTTCCATCGGCTCGACCAGCACGAACTGTACATCGGGACGCTGCAATGCCAGCACCAGACCCGGCAGGCCAGCGCCTGATCCGATATCCCCCACCAAACCGGGCCGCAGAAGTGGGCCCAGCAGAGCCGAGTTGAGGATGTGCCTGGTCCACAGGCGGGGGAGTTCGAGCGGTCCGATGAGACCGAGCTCCTCGCCGTGCTGCGCCAGGTTGTGCGTGAAAGCACGCACGGCGTCGAGGCGATCACCGAGGACCGTCCCTGCAGCAGCGGGCTCGGGCTCGAGCGCTTCGAGGATCTGGGGAGAGAGTGTCACGTTAGGAGCGAGTGATCACGGTGTGACGGTCGCGGCCTTCACCCTCGGACTCGGATACGAATCCGCGCTCCGAAACGACGTCGTGCACGAGTTTGCGCTCATAGCTGGACATGGGAGGCAACGCTGCCGACTGCGCGCCGGCCTCAATCTGCTCGATCGCGCGCTCGACGAGCTCGGTGAGCTCCTGCTGGCGCGCCTCCCGCGACCCGCCGATGTCGAGAATGAGTCGAGAGAAAGCGCCCGTCTTGCTCTGGACGGCAAGGCGTGTGAGCTCCTGCAAGGCGTTCACGACATCCGTCTTGGCCAGCACGCGAAGGCTGCTGTTGTCGGTCGCCGTGACGCCCACGTAAGCCCGTCCGTTGCGCGCATCGATATCGAGGTCACCGTCGAAATCACAGATGTCGAGGAACTCCTCGATGTAATCGGCCGCGACTTCGCCCTCTTCTTCGAGCTGGGACAGGGTGGGGGCTTCGTCGAGAACGCGTTCCTCGGCGTGGGTGGTGTCAGACATCCGTCTAGCTTCCGTTCTTGATGTTGGGGGAGCCGGGGGCGCCACCGGTCTTCTTGGCACGGTTCTTGCCCATGGGCTGCTGGCGCTGCGTGGGCTTCTTCTCCTGCACGACGACCGTCTCGGCCGAGGGAGACTCGACGACGAGCTTTCCCTTGCGAGCCAAACGCTCTTCGCGCTGCTTGGCCGCTTCGGTGCCGGGCATCGGCATGTTGCGAATGATGAGGAACTGCTGAACCATCGTCCAGATGTTCGAGGTCAGCCAGTAGAACATGACGCCCAGCGGGAACGTGAAACCGGAGAACAGGAAGACGAAAGGCAGGATGTAGAGCAGAACCTTCTGCTGGCGGAACATCGGGCTGGCCTTGGTCTCGTCCGAGATATTCTTCGAGACGATCTGCAGCTGGGTGATGAACTGCGAGGCGGTCATCAGCACGACCATGATGGCCGCGACGATCATGACACCGACCTCGGGGCCGCCCACGGCGTTCATGGCACCAGAGAAGCTGAGGTGCAGGGGGGCGAAGCCGAACAGGGAAGCGTCGCCGAACTGGTCGGCGAGCTCTGCGTTCAGCGGCCCGACACCTTCCTTGGAGTGCTGAGCATCGTTCAGCACCGAGAACAGGGCGAAGAAGATCGGCATCTGCACAAGGAGGGGGAGGCACGAGCCGAGCGGGTTGGTGCCCGTCTTCTTGTAGAGCTCCATGGTCTCGCGGCTCATTGCCTCACGCGAGAACTGGTCCTTCTTGCCCTTGTACTTCTCCTGAATCTTCTTCAGCTGGGGCGCGACCTCCATCATGCGTCGCTGGTTCTTGATCTGCTTCACGAACAGGGGGATGAGGGCGGCCCGAACCACGAGCACGAGCCCGACGATCGAGAGAACCCACGTCAGACCGGCTGCAGGGTCGAGGCCGATGGCGCTGAACACCCAGTGCCAGGCGACGAGCAACAGCTCGACCACCCATTTGAGTGGCCAGAGGATGGTCGACAGAAGGTCCATTGCGGGGTTACGCCTTTCTCTGGCTGTTCGTAATGACGAACCCGTGTGGGGTCACGTCGTAACGGAAGTTCTTTTTCGCGGGCGCATCGTCGACCCCGCCGGCCGCCCACGGATGGCACCGTGCAATGCGAGCGGCTCCGAGCGCCGATCCGATCACCACACCGTGCTGCTGGATCGCCGCGACTGCATATGCAGAACACGATGGATAATACCTGCACACCTCGCCATAAAGCGGTGAGATCACTGTGCGATAAGCCTTGAGTGCCGCCACGGCCGAGTTGCGGGGCAGGAGGAGCACCGAATCGACGATCGCGTTCATCGCGCATCCTTCGGTGCCATGGCGCGGGCGAGTTCCGCGCTCAGATCGCTGAACGAAGCATCGGATGCCTGCGGCAAAGCTCGCACCACGACATCTGTTCCCTCGGCAACCGTGGGAACGAGCGCGAAGGCCGCTGCTTTCAAGCGTCGACGGACACGATTGCGGTGAACCGCATTACCTACGTTTTTTGCAACAATGAACCCGAACCGCGGGAGTCCGCCATTCGGGTTCATCGTGATGTAGGTGACCGTGTTCGCCGCTGCACGCCTCTTGCCACGACGCACTACCCGGCGGTAGTCGTCGCCGCGAGTGATTCGGTGCGAGGAGGCGAGCACGGAGAACCGTAGCTGCGCTGTTACGCGGAGAGCTCGGTGCGCCCCTTGCGGCGACGGGCGCCCAGGATGGCGCGGCCGGCGCGGGTGCGCATACGCAGACGGAAGCCGTGCACCTTGGCGCGACGACGGTTGTTCGGCTGGAAAGTTCGCTTGCTCATAGTTTTCACTCCACTTGGGATCTCACTGCGACATAGGGATCACAGGGAAAGATTTAGCGCCCGGAGGCATACGTCAACTGATTAAAACTACGGCCTCGAAGCCGTGCGGTCAAACCGAGGGCAGACCAATCTACGATTATGGACGAACTCACGGGCAAATCGGATGCTGACACGCGGGGCCTCGTGGAGTAAATTTGGCCGGATCACTCCATGGTGGTTACCGTTGGGGAAGTTATCCCCAGCTTTCTGCGCCGAGTTCCCGATCATTGCGGGCATGTGCGAGCATCGGTGGATAAACCTGTGAATAACTTCCCGAGGATGTATGTCAGACGCTACCGATCCAACCACGCGCATGTGGCAAGACGTGCTCGGCGTACTCGCCACTGACGAACGCATCACTCCGCCGCTCCACGGCTTCCTCAACCTCGTGGTGCCCAAGGGCGTCATGGCCGGCACGGTCTACCTCGAGGTGCCCAACGAATTCACCGCAGGCCAGCTGAACATGCGCATGCGCGCTCCGCTTCTGCAGGCGCTGACGTCCCTCGAGGGTCAATACGGCGCGAGCACCTTCGCGGTGGTCGTGAACCCCGAGATCATCGAGGAAGAGTACGAGGCTTACGCCGAGACGGCTGCCGCGGTGGCCGCTTCCGAGCCGCAGGGTTATATCGACACCCCGCAATCGCAGTTCCCCGGCAACGGCATGGGCGGCATCAACGGTGTGAATGCGGGAACGGGCGGCATGGCGCCATCCGAACCAGTTTTGCCGCCGCGCCAGAACGACACTCGCCTGAACATGAAGTACTCCTTCGACAACTTCGTGATCGGTCAATCGAACCGGTTCGCCCACGCCGCAGCCGTCGCGGTCGCCGAAGCACCGGCCAAGGCATACAACCCGCTGTTCGTCTATGGCGAGTCCGGGCTCGGCAAGACCCACCTCCTGCACGCCATCGGTCATTATGCGATGAGCCTGTATCCCGGCGTGCGTGTGCGTTATGTGAGTAGCGAAGAGTTCACCAACGACTTCATCAACTCCATCGCCAACAACCGCGGTTCGGTGTTCCAGGCGCGCTACCGCGATATCGACATCCTGCTGATCGACGACATCCAGTTCTTGCAGGGTCGTGCTGAGACGCAGGAAGCGTTCTTTCACACCTTCAACACGCTGCACGACCACAACAAGCAGGTGGTCATCACGAGCGACCTGCCCCCGAAGGCCCTGACCGGCTTCGAAGATCGCATGCGATCGCGCTTCGAGTGGGGCCTCATCACCGATGTCCAGGCGCCCGACCTCGAGACGCGTATCGCCATCCTGCGTAAGAAGGCGCAGAGCGAGAAGTTGCAGATTCCGGATGAGGTGCTCGAGTTCATCGCCACCAAGGTGTCCTCGAACATCCGTGAACTCGAAGGAACGCTCATTCGCGTGACCGCGTTCGCGAGCCTCAACCGCACCCCCATCGATATGGTGCTCGTGCAGACGGTCCTGAAGGACCTCGTCACGCTCGACGACGACAATGTGATCGCGCCCGTCGACATCATCAATACGACCGCGGCCTACTTCAAGCTCACGGTCGACGACCTGTATGGTTCCTCGCGCTCCCAGGCCGTGGCCACCGCGCGGCAGATCGCCATGTACCTGTGTCGCGAGCTCACCAACCTGTCGCTGCCCAAGATCGGCCAGCTGTTCGGCAACCGCGATCACACCACGGTCATGTACGCGAACAAGAAGATCGGCGACCTCATGCAGGAGCGTCGTTCCATCTATAACCAGGTCACCGAGCTGACGAGCCGCATCAAGCAGGGTCACCGCTTCAATAACTGATCTGTTGCGCCGCCGGGCCGCTGGGTCGTTACGCCCTCCAGGGCGACGTCGTGTCTCGTCGTCCTCTGATGCACTGCGTCCTCTGATGCACTGCGTCCACTGATGCACCCGCATGTGACCTCGTGATCGCTGCCGTGTGCCTTCAGGTGCCCTTCCGCGCTGGCCGCACGGACGTCTGCCCGCACCCTCTCCGCTGGCCTATTACTGTGCAGTCATCGTTTGCGCGGCCCCGAGCGCCCGCGGGCGGCACGTCAAATACCGAAAAACGTTCTCCAGAAACGAACCTGAGCACACGGATGACAACGCGTGAGCGCTTGAGGACGATCCCTGAGAGCCTCGGAATGCCGCGACGGGGTCCTCGTGGCGGCGCTCCACCGAAAGATCACGAATCGCCTCGAATTTTTTTGGGATGCCGGCCGCCGACGGTCTTGGACTCGTTTCACACAAGCCACGCTCACGATCGTGTCCGATCAGGTGCCGAAACGCGCCGATCCGCCTCAAGTTATCCACAGGCTACGAAGTAATCCACAGGTTGGGGAGAAGCGAATTACGGCCGCGTTACACAATGTGGACAACCTGTGGATAACTGTGGATTACTCCGGGCGTGTCTGTTGAAACTCGACCATGGCCTGTGAATAGACCCGTGTTTGTGCGGAATTCTTCGGCACCGGCATCCCCACCCGTTTCACACCCTGTCAACAAGTCACACGGTTGTAGTTCCCAGTGTTTGAGCGCTCTCCACCGAGTTATCCACATTATCCACAGGCGTTAACACCATTAACAGTTCTTTAAACATTTCTCTGGCCGACAACCTTTTGCGGCCGGGCCGAACGACCTCGGTTCGTGGAACTACAGCGATCCAGGCATCCGGCTAACATGGTGACGACTCGTACCTCGAAATGACAGGGGAACCACTGTGCGATTTAGCGTCAACAGAGATGTCTTCAGCGAAGCCGTCTCGTTCGCCGTCAAGCTCCTGCCCCAGCGCACGACCCTTCCGATCCTGAGCGGTGTTCTCATCGATGCTCGGGAAGACGGACTCGTGCTCTCGAGCTTCGACTACGAGGTCTCCTCACAAACTCAGATCCAGGCCGATGTCGAAGAAGCAGGAACGGTGCTCGTCTCCGGTCGACTGCTGGCCGACATCGCCAACCGGTTGCCCAACGCACCCGTGCAGTTCAGCACCGACGAGAACCGCATCCTCGTCTCGTGCGGGTCGGCCAACTTCACGCTCCTGTCGATGCCCGTCGAGGAGTACCCCAGCGTGCCGCAGGTCGACGAGCAGTCGGGCCTCGTTCCCGCCGAAGAATTCGCCACGGCCGTCGCCCAGGTCGCCGTCGCCGCGTCGCGCGACGATGTGACCCCCGTCATCACGGGTGTGCAGCTCGAAGTCTCGAACAACTCGCTCGGCCTGGTTGCAACCGACCGGTACCGCGTCGCCGTGCGCAACATCGACTGGGACAACGGAACCTCCGAGGGCGGCGACTTCACGGCCCTCGTACCGGCCAAGACGCTGCAAGAGGTCGGCAAGACCTTCGGGCACTCGGGCACCATCTCGGTCAGCTTCACCAACAAAGACGACCGAGAACTCATCGCCTTCAGCGCCGACAAGAAGACCGTCACCTCGCTCTTGATCAAGGGTTCGTTCCCCCCCGTGCGCCGCCTGTTCCCCGAGAACACCGAGAACTACGCGGTTATCAACACGGCCGAGCTGATCGAGGCCGTGCGCCGCGTTTCGCTCGTTCTCGAGCGCGAAGCTGCGCTCCGCTTCAGTTTCACCATCGACGGACTCATCATGGAAGCCGTCGGCAGCGAACATGCGCAGGCATCCGAGAGCATCGACGCTCTCCTGACCGGCGACGACATCGTGCTCTCACTCAAGCCGCAGTTCCTCATCGACGGCCTGAACGCCGTCCGCAGCGAATTCGTGCGCTTCTCGTTCACCAAGTCGGAGAACACGAACAAGCCGGGACCCATGTTGATCACGAGCCAGAGCTCGAAGGACCAGCCGGGCGCCGACAGCTACAAGTACCTGCTGCAGCCCAACCTGCTGCTGCGCTAAGTCAACAGAAGAAAGCGTGATTGCAATGCACATTGGCCTCATCGGTCTCGGCAAAATGGGAAACAACATGCGCACCCGCCTGCGCGAGGCCGGCGTCGAGGTGACCGGTTTCGACCGTAACCCCGATGTCACCGACGTGCCCACGGTCGAAGCGCTCGTCCAGGCCCTCCCGGCACCCCGCACCGTCTGGGTCATGGTTCCGGCCGGTCAAATCACCGACTCGGTCATCGAAGAGCTCAACGGGCACCTCGAAGCCGGCGACCTCGTCATCGACGGCGGCAACAGCCGCTTCACCGAAGACTTCAAGCACGCCGCCCTGCTCGCCGAGAAGGGCATCGACTACATCGACGCCGGTGTCTCGGGTGGCGTCTGGGGTGTCGACAACGGCTACGGCCTCATGGTCGGCGGTTCGGCCGAGCAGGTCGAGCGCGTCATGCCCGTGTTCGACGCGCTGCGACCCGAAGGCCCCCGCGAAGAAGGCTTCGTGCACGTGGGCGAGGTCGGCGCCGGCCACTACGCCAAGATGGTGCACAACGGCATCGAGTACGCCATGATGCAGGCCTACGCCGAGGGCTACGAGCTGCTCGAGAAGCGCAGCGACCTGATCAAGGACGTCCCCGGAACCTTCGAGGCCTGGCAGCGCGGCACCGTCGTGCGGTCTTGGCTGCTCGAACTCCTCGTGCGTGCGCTCAAGGAAGACCCGACGCTCGCCAAGATCGAGGGCTACGTCGAAGACTCCGGCGAGGGCCGTTGGACCATCGAGGAAGCCATCGACAACGCTGTGCCCGTTCCGACGATCGCCGCGTCGATCTTCGCGCGCTTCGTGTCGCGCCAGGACGACTCGCCCGCCATGAAGGCTGTCGCAGCCCTGCGCAACCAGTTCGGCGGCCACGCGGTCAAGTCGAACGACTAACACCTCTGCCGCTGGGGCCGAGGCTCCAGTGACGGATGACGAGGGTAAGGTGACGGCGTGATCGTTCGGCACCTTACCCTCTCTGATTTCCGCAACTACGCGGCGGCAGACGTCGAACTCGCGCCCGGCACCAATCTCTTCATCGGTCGCAACGGCCAGGGCAAGACCAACCTCGTCGAGGCGATCGGATACCTGAGCACCCTCGGTTCGCACCGGGTGTCGTCCGATCAGGCCATGATCCGGGCCGGCCGTGACTCCGCGATCATCCGCACCCGCCTCGAGCACAACGGGCGTGACCTGTTGGCCGAGGTGCAGATCAACCGCTCCACTCCCAACCGTGCACAGGTCAACCGCGGCCAGATCAAACCGCGCGAGCTGCCCCGCTACTTCTCGAGCGTGCTCTTCGCGCCCGAAGACCTGGGCATCGTGCGCGGCGACCCGTCGGCGAGGCGCAAGTTCGCCGACCAACTCATCGTCTTGCGCACACCGCGCATGGCCGGCGTCTATGCCGACTACGACCGCACGTTGCGCCAGCGCAATACGCTCCTCAAGTCAGCTCGCGGCTCAGGGCTGAAAGAGTCCCAACTGTCGACTCTCGAGGTGTGGGACGACAAACTCATCACCTTGGGCACCGAGATCATCGGCGCCCGCAGCCGATTGGTGGCCGAGATGGCCGCGCCGCTGCAGGCCGCCTACCGCTCCGTCGTGGGCGACGACCACGGCCCGCGCATCAGCCTCATCATGTCGGTCGACGGTGTGGATGCTGACGGCGACGGTTTTCCGAACGCCCCGGCTCCGGCATCCGCTGCGTCTGGGGGTTCGGTTGAGTTCGGGTCGGCGTCGGATGGCGTCGGCAGTACTGCGTCCGCGACCGACGGTTCCGGTGCCGCTCTGCCGACAGCGGCCGAGGTGGCCGAGGCATTCCGCCGCCGCATCGCCGAACGTCGTCGCGCCGAACTCGACCGCGGTGTCACGCTCGTTGGCCCGCACCGCGACGACCTCCTCTTCGAACTGAACGGTCTGCCGGTGAAGGGATACGCGAGCCACGGAGAATCCTGGTCGTTCGCGTTATCGCTCAAGCTGGCATCGGCCGAGTTGCTGCGCCGCGAATCCAATCTGGGCGATCCCGTGCTGATCCTCGACGATGTGTTCGCCGAGCTCGACCAGTCGCGCCGCCGCCGCCTGGCCGAGGCCATCTCCGGCTACGAACAGGTGCTCATCACGGCGGCCGTGCTCGACGATGTGCCCGAGCAGCTCACGGCGCGCACCGTGCGGATCGCCGCGGGCGAGATCGTCGGAACGAGCGACGCGGTTGCCTCGAACGATAACGCGACGGCCAGCGCGGCAGCATCGAATGAACCCGCGAGTGAACCATCGACCGCCGCCGCCGCCGTCGCCGACACGGAACCGAGGGCCGACCGTGGCTGACAACACCGAGGCTGTCAGGGTCTATGAGCACTTCAAAGAGATCTTCGCCGGGGAACGCCCCCGATATAAGGGACGCAAACGGCGCGAGACCGTGGATGCCGACACGGTGCCCTACGGCAAGGGCCGCGAACCCCGCGGCCTGGGCGACGTCGTCATGTCGCTCACCTCTGAACTCGGTTGGGATTCGCCCCTCGCGCAGAGCGAGCTCGTCGATCGGTGGGCCGAGTTAGCGGGCGAAGAGACTGCCAATCACTCCACCCCGGTGGGCGTCGAAGAGGGCGTTCTTATCGTGCAGTGCGCCTCGACGGCTTGGGCTACACAACTGCGCATGATGCGCGTCGAGATCATGACCCACATCGTGAAGCGTTTTCCCGAAGCCGGGGTTCAGAGCATCCGCTTTCTCGGGCCGGACGTCCCATCCTTCAAACGGGGCCTCAGATCGGTTCAAGGGCGCGGCGTGCGCGATACCTACGGATAACCGGACAAAACAGGTCACCCACGCGAAAATAGTGGCTCAGATCGCCAAATACGCCCGTGAACTGGGACTCAACTGATAGAATCGACTGTCGAGTAACAGACGGTTTGGAGCCCAATTTCATATGTCATCAGAACCGAAAAGCGGTACGACGCAGCACGAATACGGCGCCAACGATATCCAGGTTCTCGAGGGGCTCGAAGCCGTTCGCAAACGCCCGGGTATGTACATCGGTTCGACGGGCCCCCGCGGTCTGCACCACCTCGTGTACGAGATCGTCGACAACTCCGTCGATGAGGCCCTCGCCGGTTACTGCGACACCATCGACATCACGATCCTCGCCGACGGTGCCGTCCGCGTGATCGACAACGGTCGAGGCATCCCGGTCGACATCCACCCCGTCGAGAAGAAGTCGACCGTCGAGGTCGTGCTCACCATCCTGCACGCCGGTGGCAAGTTCGGCGGCGGCGGATATGCCGTCTCGGGTGGTCTGCACGGCGTCGGCAGCTCGGTCGTCAACGCCCTCTCCAAGAAGTTGGATGTCGAGGTGCGACGCCAGGGCAACGTCTACCGTCAGAGCTTCCAGAACGGTGTGCCCGACGCGCCCCTCGAAAAGGGCGAGGCGTCGGACAAGACCGGCACGACCATCACGTTCTGGCCGAACGACGACATCTTCGAGACCGTCGACTTCGACTACGACACGCTGCGCACGCGTTTTCAGCAGATGGCGTTCCTGAACAAGGGCCTCAAGATCGCCCTGCGCGACGAGCGCGCCGGCCAGGTCGTCGTCGAGACCGGTGAAGACGCGGCCACCGAGGGCGAAGACGTCACGGTCGAGGAGAACGCCGAACGTTCCGACGTGTTCCTCTACGAGCGCGGCCTCGTCGACTACGTCGAATACCTGAACCAGGCCAAGCGTTCCGAGATGGTGCACGACGACGTCATCTCCTTCGAATCCGAAGACACCGAGCGCAAGATCGCGCTCGAGGTGGCCATGCAGTGGACGACCGCATACACCGAGAGCGTGCACACCTACGCCAACACCATCAACACGCACGAAGGTGGCACCCACGAAGAAGGCTTCCGCGCCGCGCTCACGTCGCTCGTGAACAAGTACGCCCGGGAAAAAGGCATCCTCAAAGAGAAGGACGACAACCTCTCGGGTGAAGACGTGCGCGAGGGCCTCACCGCCGTCATCTCGGTCAAGCTCGGCGAGCCTCAGTTCGAAGGCCAGACGAAGACCAAGCTCGGCAACACCGAGGCCAAGGCGTTCGTGCAGAAGGTCGCCGGCGATCAGCTGGGCGATTGGTTCGGCCGCAACCCGCTGCAGGCCAAAGAGATCATCCGCAAGGCCATGCAGGCCAACACGGCGCGCCTCGCGGCCCGCAAGGCGCGTGAGACCGCGCGCCGCAAGGGTCTGCTCGAGGGTGGCGGCATGCCCGGCAAGCTCAAGGACTGCCAGTCGAAAGACCCGTCCATCTCCGAGATCTTCATCGTCGAGGGCGACTCGGCCGGCGGCTCGGCGGTCCAGGGGCGCAACCCCGAGACCCAGGCCATCCTGCCGCTGCGTGGCAAGATCCTCAACGTCGAAAAGGCGCGCCTCGACCGCGCCCTCGGCAACGCCGAAGTTCAGGCCATGATCACGGCGTTCGGCGCCGGCATCGGCGAAGACTTCAACCCCGACAAGGCGCGCTACCACAAGATCGTGCTCATGGCCGATGCCGACGTCGACGGCCAGCACATCACCACGCTGCTGCTCACGCTGCTGTTCCGCTACATGCGGCCGCTCATCGACCAGGGCTACGTCTACCTCGCGCAGCCGCCGCTCTACCGTCTCAAGTGGACCAACGCCGAGCACCAATACGTCTACAGCGACCGGGAGCGCGACGCACTGCTCGCCGACGGAATCGCCGCCGGCCGCCGCATCCCGAAGGACAACGGCATCCAGCGTTACAAGGGTCTCGGCGAGATGGACTACAAAGAGCTCTGGGAAACCACCATGGACCCGCAGACCCGCACACTGATGCAGGTCACGCTCGATGACGCCGCCGCCGCCGACGAGATCTTCTCCACGCTCATGGGCGAAGACGTCGAGAGCCGCCGCACATTCATTCAGAAGAACGCGAAAGACGTGCGGTTCCTCGACATCTAACGGGTTCGCCCGCACGATGACGACGACCGCGCACTGAGCTAGACGAAGCGAACGAGAAAAGAAGACATGGCTGACGAAACCCCCACGACCGGCGACGCCGACGAGCAGGCCTCCACCCGCGAAGTCGACGACGCCGCGGCCGAGGCCGCCGAAACGCTGCGCTTCAACCAGCACGGCCGCATCGACCAGGTCGACCTGCAGCTCGAGATGCAGCGCTCCTACCTCGACTACGCCATGAGCGTCATCGTCGGTCGCGCGCTGCCCGAGGTGCGAGATGGCCTGAAGCCGGTGCACCGTCGCGTCATCTACGCCATGTTCGACGGCGGATACCGCCCCGACAAGGCCTTCTCCAAGTGCGCGCGCGTCGTCGGCGATGTCATGGGCCAGTTCCACCCGCACGGTGACTCCGCCATCTACGACGCGCTCGTGCGCCTCGTTCAGCCGTGGAGCCTGCGCTACCCGCTCGCGCTCGGCCAGGGCAACTTCGGCTCGCCCGGCAACGACGGCGCCGCCGCCCCGCGATACACCGAAACCAAGATGGCGCCGCTAGCCCTCGAGATGGTGCGCGACATCGACGAAGAGACCGTCGACTTCCAGGACAACTACGACGGCCGCACACAAGAGCCCGCCGTGCTGCCCTCGCGATTCCCGAACCTGCTCGTCAACGGTTCGGTCGGTATCGCGGTCGGCATGGCCACCAACATCCCGCCGCACAACCTGCGCGAGGTCTCCGAGGGCGCCCTGTGGCACCTGGCCAACCCCGAAGCGCCCCGCGAAGAGCTGCTCGAGGCGCTCATGCAGCGCGTCAAGGGCCCCGACTTCCCGACCGGCGCGCAGATTCTCGGCGTGAAAGGCATCCACGACGCCTATCGCACGGGCCGCGGCTCGATCACCATGCGCGCCGTCGTCAGCGTCGAAGAGATCCAGGGTCGCACCTGCCTCGTCGTCACCGAGCTGCCCTACCAGGTCAACCCCGACAACCTCGCGATCAAGATCGCCGACATGGTGAAAGACGGCAAGATCGGTGGCATCGCCGACATCCGTGACGAGACCTCGGGTCGCACGGGCCAGCGCCTCGTCATCGTGCTCAAGCGGGATGCCGTCGCCAAGGTCGTGCTCAACAACCTCTACAAGCACACCCAGCTGCAAGAGAACTTCGGCGCCAACATGCTCGCCATCGTCGATGGTGTGCCGCGCACCCTCGCGCTCGACGGCTTCATCACCGCGTGGGTCGCCCACCAGATCGAAGTCATCGTCCGCCGCACCACCTACCGCCTGCGCGAAGCCGAGGCCCGCGCCCACATCCTGCGCGGATACCTGAAGGCGCTCGACGCGCTCGACGACGTCATCGCCCTCATCCGCCGCTCACCCACCGTCGACGACGCACGCAAGGGCCTGATCGACCTGCTCGAGGTCGACGAACTGCAGGCGAACGCCATCCTCGAGATGCAGCTGCGCCGCCTCGCGGCCCTCGAGCGCCAGAAGATCATCGACCAGCACGACGAGATCGAACGCCAGATCACCGAGTTCAAGGCGATCCTCGCCAGCCCCGAGCGCCAGCGTGAAATCGTCTCAGAAGAGCTCACCGAGATCGTCGACCGTTTCGGCGACGACCGCCGCACCGAGATCATGTTCGGCTACGACGGCGACATGAGCGTCGAAGACCTCATCCCCGAAGAAGAGATGGTCATCTCCGTCACGCGCGGTGGCTACATCAAGCGCACGCGCAGCGACAACTACCGCCAGCAGCACCGCGGCGGCAAGGGCGTCAAGGGCGCCCAGTTGCGAGCGGATGACGTGGTCGACCACTTCTTCGTCACCACCACGCACCACTGGCTGCTGTTCTTCACCAACAAGGGCCGCGTCTACCGCGCCAAGGCCTACGAGGTGCAGGAGGCCGGCCGCGACGCCAAGGGCCAGCACGTCGCCAACCTGCTCGCCATGCAGCCCGACGAAGAGATCGCCGAGATCCTCGACATCCGTGACTACGAGACCGCCAAGTACCTCGTGCTCGCCACACGCAACGGCCTGGTCAAGAAGACGGCGCTCACCGAATACGACACCAACCGCTCGGGTGGCATCATCGCCATCAACCTGCGCGAGGGCGACGAACTCGTCGGTGCGCTGCTCGTCGAAGAAGACTCCGACATGCTTCTCGTATCGCGCCAGGGCATGTCCATCCGCTTCACGGCGTCCGACGAGACACTGCGCCCCATGGGCCGGTCGACGTCGGGTGTGATCGGAATGAACTTCCGCGGGGATGACGAGCTGCTCTCGGCATCCGTGGTCAGCGACGAAGGATACGTGTTCGTCGTCACCGAAGGCGGCTATGCCAAGCGCACGTCGGTCGACCAGTACCGCCTGCAGAACCGCGGCGGAATCGGCATCAAGGTCGCCAAACTGAGTGAAGACCGCGGAGAACTTGCGGGAGCCCTGATAGTCCAGGAGGACGACGAGGTGCTCGTGGTTCTCGCCGGAGGCAAGGTGGTAAGGTCTGCCGTGGCCGAAGTTCCGGCGAAAGGCCGCGACACCATGGGGGTTGTCTTCGCTCGGTTCGCCGAAGAAGACAGAATCATCGCCCTCGCGAAGAACAGCGACCGGAATCTCGAGGTAGCGGAAGCAGACGTTCCCGCAGCCGAGATCGAGCCGGTCGCCGAGGCGGAGAAGGAAGAATAACCACATGAGTACTGTTGCCGAGAAGCTGGCCAAGAAATCGACCAAGCGACCCAGCACCAAGCAGGTGCGACTGAAGCTGGTCTACATCGACTTCTGGTCGGCCGTGAAGCTGTCCTTCCTCGTCGCCGTGGCCCTTGCCGTCATCACCATCGTGTTCTTCTTCCTGGTGTACACGGTGCTCGACCGCACCGGCCTCTTCGGTGAGATCGACAAGCTCTACGAAACCGTCGCGGGTGAAGGCATGACCCTCACCGACCTCTTCGGTCTCGGACAGGTCATGGGCTTCGCGGTCGTGCTCGCCATCCTGAACCTCGTCGTCATCACCGCGCTCGGCGCGATCACGGCCGCTCTCTACAACCTGAGCGTCAAGATCACGGGCGGTTTGCTGGTCGGGTTCACCAACAACTGACCACAAACGGGGCAGGAACGGCGCCGATTTACGAATCCCACGGAAATCCGGTAATGTCTAACCTGCCCAGACGGGGCTATAGCTCAGGCGGTTAGAGCGCTTCGCTGATAACGAAGAGGTCCCAGGTTCAAGTCCTGGTAGCCCCACTCGGGGAACGTCACTGATTCTCACCAATCACAACAATCCCCAACGGGGACGTAGCTCAATTGGCAGAGCACCTGCTTTGCAAGCAGGGGGTTAGGGGTTCGATTCCCCTCGTCTCCACGTGCCTATGCCCGCCGGCCCCCGTCCGGTGGGCATATTCATTTCTGAACCCGCCGGTCCCCGCCCGGCGGGTTTCGTCGCTTAACGCGACGATCTGGGTGCGACGTTCACAGTGCGGCGGATGTGCGGTTTTCGGGCGTGCAGTGAGGCATTCCTCCCGCCCGTATGCAGATCGGCTTCCTCCCACGCAGGGCAGCCAGGGTTGGCCGGTTTTGGTGCTGGCAGTGCTGCGGTGTCTTTGGCGCACCCTTGGATTGCGCGAGAGGGGTGGGAATAGATTTGAGTGGCGGGCGTTGGAGTGTTTGTATGCAAATGCATAGACATGGAAAGAGGCGATGAGCATGCAGTTCGGCATCTTTACGGTGGGCGACGTCACCACCGATCCCACGACCGGGTACACACCGACCGAGGGTGAGCGCATCCAGTCGACCCTGCGCATCGCGCAGAAGGTCGAAGAGGTGGGCCTCGACGTCTTCGCGACCGGAGAGCACCACAACCCGCCGTTCGTGCCCTCTTCGCCGACCACCATGCTCGGCTACATCGCGGCGAAGACCGACCGCATCATCCTGTCCACGTCGACGACGCTCATCACCACGAATGATCCGGTGAAGATCGCCGAAGATTACGCGATGCTGCAGCACATCGCCGGCGGCCGCGTAGACCTCATCATGGGCCGCGGCAACACGGGGCCCGTCTACCCGTGGTTCGGCAAAGACATCCGCCAAGGCATCCCGCTGGCCATCGAGAACTATGCGCTGTTGCACCGCCTGTGGCGCGAAGACGTGGTCGACTGGGAGGGGCACTTCCGCACGCCCCTGCAGGGCTTCACATCGACGCCCCGCCCGCTGGACGATGTGCCGCCGTTCGTGTGGCACGGCAGCATCCGCAGCCCCGAGATCGCCGAGCAGGCGGCCTACTACGGCGACGGATTCTTCGCCAACAACATCTTCTGGCCCAAGGAGCACTACATGCGCCTGATCCAGCTCTACCGTCAGCGCTTCGAGCACTACGGCCACGGCCGCGCCGACCAGGCGATCGTGGGCCTCGGCGGACAGGTGTTCATGCGCAAGAACTCGCAGGACGCCGTGCGCGAGTTCCGCCCCTACTTCGACAACGCGCCCGTCTACGGACACGGCCCGTCGCTCGAGGACTTCACCGAACAGACGCCGCTGACCGTCGGCAGCCCGCAACAGGTCATCGACCGCACGCTCGAGTTCCGCGAATACTTCGGCGACTACCAGCGCCAGCTCTTCCTCATGGATCACGCCGGCCTGCCCGAGAAGATCGTCATGGAGCAGCTCGACCTGCTGGGCGAAGAGGTCGTGCCCGTGCTGCGCGCCGAGTTCGCCAAGCTGCGTCCCGCTCACGTTCCCGAGGGTCCGACGCACGACGCGCTCGTCCTTGCTCGCGACACCGAGCTCGCGGCCGCTGAAGCCTCGAACAACGCCGAAGCCGGCGCGGATGCAGCGGGCGCTGCAGGCGCACAGAGCGACGCTGCGGCATCCACCGACACCGACTCACGTTCTAGCGACGCCCAGCGCGTCGTGGCCTAAGGAGGGCCGTCATGACCGAGAAGAAGATCGTCGTCCTGAGCGCCGGGCTGAGCAACCCCTCGTCCACGCGCCTGCTGGCCGACCGGCTCGCGGATGCCACGGTGTCACGCCTGGCCGAGAGCGGCGTCGAGGCATCCGTTCGTGTGATCGAGTTGCGGGACCACGCGCTCGATGTGACCAAGAACCTGTTGACGGGCTTTCCGTCGGCCGAACTGCGTGAGGCGTTGGAGGCCCTGTCGGCGGCCGATGGCATCGTCGCGGTGACGCCCATCTTCAGCACGAGCTACAGCGGTCTGTTCAAATCGTTCATCGACATCCTCGACCGCGAGTCGATCGTCGGCACGCCCGTGCTGTTGGGGGCGACCGGCGGCACGTCGCGCCACTCGCTCGCGATCGACTATGCCATCCGCCCGCTGTTCACCTACTTGCACGCGGCGCCGGTGAGCACCGGTGTGTTCGCGGCCAGCTCCGACTGGGGTGATGGTGCCGACACCGTGGCCGACCTGCCCTCTCGCATCTCGCGCGCCGCAGGCGAGCTGGCGAATGCCGTGCTCGGTTCGTCACCGCGCGAGCCCCAGGCCGACCCGTTCGCGCTCGAGATGTCGTTCGAGGACATGCTGCGGGCGCAGGGGCAGTAGCTGCGGCGAGTGAGGTATCCCCGCGTCTCACCTCGGGATGCCCGCGTAGGCTGTGCGCATGGACATTCGGGTTGCGGCATACGGTGTGATCATCGAGGGCGACAACATCCTGCTCGCCCACTGGAACGAGCGCGGGCACGACGGCTGGACGCTCCCCGGTGGCGGCATCGACCCCGGTGAAGATCCCTCGGATGCAGCGGTGCGCGAGATCTTCGAGGAGACGGGTTACGAGGCCGAACTCGACGGTCTCATCGGCATCGACTCCTATGTCGTACCGGCGACGCGGCGCCTCGACCCGGCGGCGGAGGGCCCGTTGCACGCCATCCGCATCCTCTACCGCGCGCACGTGACCGGTGGCGACCTCACGTTCGAAGAGGATGGCTCGACCGACTACGCCGCCTGGCACCCGCTGTCGGCACTACCGACGCTCAAACGTGTGGGCCTCGTGGATGTCGCGATGCGTATGCTCGACGACGCGGTCTGACCGGCGCCCCCCGCCGGCACCGACCAGGTCGCGCGTCTCCCGGTCTCGGGTCCTGGGCTTCGGCCCGCGGCCCTCGAGCGGCAGGGAACGACGACGACAACGACAACGACAACGACAACGACAACGACAAGAAGAGCGCACCCTCACTGAGGATGCGCTCTTCTTGTCGTTGTGGCCGCACACTGGCGGAGCGGGCGAACGGTGGTTACAGGTTCGGCAGAACCGGCTCTTCTTCGGCGACCCAGAGCTCGTCGTCGGCGCGGAAGGTCTGCCAGACGGCGTAGGCCACACCGGCAGCGGCGATGACGCCGACACCGATCGCGATGACCGTGCCCGCGCCGGGACCCTTCTTGACGGGCGGCTTGCCCTGCAGACGGTTCAGCGCTGAGCGAACACGGGTGTCCTTGGCGATGTCGCCGACGCTGAGAACCGCGCCGAGCGCCGTGCCCACCGCGGGGAGAACGTTCTTGTTGAATGCACGGTTGGCCTCGTCGGCCACCTTGTGCGTGACCTTGACGCCGCGGTCGACGACCGGGGCGAGACGCTGGTCGTAGGCTCCGCGGACCACGGGAGCGACCTGCTCGCGGCTGTAATTTCCCAGTTGACGGCCTGCTTCTCGCGCGACGGCGTTAGCGTGGTCAAGGATTTCCTGCTGCGACTGCCACAGATCGTTGGCGTGGTTCTTGAGCCGTTTCAGCTCCTTCTTGCGCTTGCGTGACAGACTCACTGCTGACCTCCATCGATCATCGATTTCGTGCGGACGAATGCCCCCATCTTGCCATTGAATGCTCGGAGGGGCACATGGGTTGCGCAGGTGGGCATGTGTAAGAATTGGGAACATGTCATCGCACACCGCTGTCGCAACGCTCCACACCAACTATGGCGACATCGTCGTCAACCTGTTCGGCAACCACGCACCGAAGACCGTGAAGAACTTCACCGGCCTCGCAACGGGCGACATCGAGTGGGTCGACCCCACCTCCGGTCAGCCCACCAAACGCCCCCTCTATGACGGTGTGATCTTCCACCGCATCATCCCCGGCTTCATGATCCAGGGCGGCGACCCGCTCGGCACCGGAACAGGCGGCCCCGGCTTCCAGTTCGACGACGAGATCCACCCCGAACTCGGCTTCACCGAGCCCTACATCCTGGCCATGGCCAACGCCGGCACCATCGGCGGCAAGGGCACCAACGGCTCGCAGTTCTTCATCACCGTCGGCCCGACCACGTGGCTGCAGGGCAAGCACACCATCTTCGGCCAGGTCGCCGACGATGCCAGCCGCAAGATCGTCGACAAGCTCGCCGCCGTCCCCACCGACGCACGCGACCGTCCGCTCGACGACATCGTCATCCAGAACGTCACCGTCACCGAGGCGTAAGCCCCGGCCGGCGCGTCCAGCGCTTCCGCGGCCTCGGCGCCGATTCCTTCCTCCTTCGGGCGGTCGGGTTCGGCACCGGGGCCGTTTTTCTTACCGCACGTCGTCGATCCGCCCCAACCCCGAGGAGCTGAAGGTTCGCATGAGCCAGGCCCAACCCGACCGCGACAACTTCTGCTACCGGCATCCCGATCGTCAGAGCTTCGTGCTGTGCCAGCGCTGCGGCCGCACGATCTGCGGTGAATGCCAGACGCCGGCCGCCGTGGGCGTGGTGTGCCCCGAATGCATGGCCGAGCAGCGGCGATCGGCGCCGCGACAGGTGCGGCCGACCATCCTCACCGCGTCGTCTGAGGCACCCGTCGTCACCTATGCCATCATCGCGATCTGCGCCGTGGTCTATGTGTTGCAGTTGGTGACGGGCAACGTGGTCACGAACGCATTGTCGTATGCGGGTGCCTACTCCATGCCCGACACGGGCGTCGCGTTCCAGCCCTGGCGCATGCTGACCGCCGCGTTCGTGCACGGCAACTTCCTGCACCTGGCGCTCAACCTCTACACGTTGTTCCTCTTCGGCCGCATCCTCGAGCCCATGCTCGGGCGCGTTCGCTATCTGGCGCTCTACCTGATGTCCGCGCTGGGTGGTTCGCTGGCCGTCATGTTCTTGGCCAGCCCGTTCCAGGGCGTGGTCGGCGCATCCGGCGCGATCTTTGGACTGATGGGCGCCTTCCTCGTGATCCAGCGCCGGCTGGGTGGCGATATGACCGGTCTGCTCGTGCTGGTGGGAATCAACCTCGTGATCGGCTTCGTTCCCGGCTTCGGCATCTCGTGGCAGGCCCACCTCGGTGGGCTCGTCGTCGGCGCGATCATCGGCCTCATCCTGTTCGAGACACGCCGTCGCAACCAGAAGAACCTGCAGATCGGACTCCTGATCGCGGTTGCCGTCGTGCTCGTCGCCGCGAGCCTGACTTACGTCTTTGTGTAGTCGGCCACAAAGTTATCCACAGGTTTATTAACACTGGGGATAATTACACGCGTGTAATTGCGGTATGGGCGCGCGGCTCCGCCGGATGGGTGTCGTCGGCGCTAAGCGCGGGCAGCGAAGCCTCACGGCTGACGGGTGTGACAGGTCCGCCCGCGCCCGCCCCGCGCGATTCCGGGACGCGGGGCGACCCCGTGGGCACGAAAAAGCCGCCGCACCTGTAGTCAGGATGCGGCGGCTGAAGTTCGGCAGCGCGAAAGCGTGGGTGGCGCGGCTTGCTAGCGCCAGCGAGTGGTCATGAGGAAGCCGATGAACGCGATGCCGAAGCCGACCGCGATGTTCCACGACGCCAGCGCCGGGATGGGCAGAACGCCCTGGCTGACGTAGAACACGATGATCCACGCGAGGCCCACGAGCATGAAGCCGAACATGACCGGCTTGAACCACACGGGGTTCGGGGCCTGCTCGCCCGATCGCTCGGTGTCGGATGCCAGGGGCTTGGTGTTCTGCTTGGTGCGTGCCATGCCGCCCATTGTAGCGGGACGAGCGACCCCTTCGCTGAGTGAACGGTGCTGGTCCGGGCACGCTTCTGTCGGCGGCCGTCGACGCTCCCACGGCACTCGCAGGGTTTGCGTCACGAGCGCTCGGTAGAATCGCCACCATGACCACTGCCCACGGCACACCTGTGACCCGCCGCGAGCGTCGCACCCGCAAGACGGCCAAGCGGCCGCCCAAGGTGACGTTCCTCGGCGTGCTCGGCGAGCTCCTCTTCACCGCCGGACTGCTCGTCATGCTGTATCTGGTGTGGCAGCTGTGGTGGAACGACATCGTGGTGCGTGCCGAGCAGGACCGTGCCGCGTCGCAGCTGAGCGAGAGCTGGACAGGCGACCTGGGCGATTTGCCGACATCCGAGCAGACCGACTTCGGTGCCCCAGCTGTCTCGCCGGAGCCTGTGGATGGAGAGACTTTTGCCGTCTTACGGGTGCCCCGTTTCGGAGAGAGTTACTTCTCGGAGATCGCCGGCGGCGTCAGCAAGGCCCGCACACTCGACAAGATCGGCATCGGGCATTACCCCGACACGCAGGTGCTCGGAGAAAACGGCAACTTCGCGTTGGCCGGCCACCGCAACACCTACGGCAAGCCCCTCAACCAGATCGCCGAGCTGCAGGTGGGCGACTCCATCATCGTGCAGACGAAGGACGGCTGGTACACCTACAAGTTCCGCACGCTCGAGTACGTCACGCCCAAGGCCGTCGACGTCTTGAACCCGGTGCCGCAGACCGAGGTGACCGAGATGACCGATTCGTTCATCACGCTCACAAGCTGCAACCCCAAGCTCTCGACGGCCGAGCGCATCGTCGCCTACGGCGTGTTCGACTCGTGGCGGCCGACCGACGCCGGCCCCCCGGCCGAACTCGCGGCGCAGAAGTAGCCCCCACACTCATCGAGTAAGAACCAGTAAGAAGAGGACAACACATGTACGGAGCGTTCTGGCGCATCCTGCCCGGCCCCTGGTGGATCCGGTTGCTGATCGTGCTCGTGATCGTCGCTATCGTGTTGTATAGCCTCGTCACGTGGGTCTTCCCCTGGGTTCAAGAGCTCACCAACGCGACGGACGTCACCGTAGGAGGTTGACCGCATGACCCGAGTACTCGTCATCGATAACTACGACAGCTTCGTCTACACACTCAACGGCTACCTGCAGCAGCTGGGCGCCGAGACCGAGGTGTTGCGCAACGACGCGTTCGCAGCCCAAGACTCTGCCGCCAAACTCTCTGAATACGACGCCGTCCTGGTGTCGCCCGGCCCGGGCAAACCGTCGGATGCCGGCGTCTCCATCCCCATGGTCCACGCCGCTCTCGAAGCGGGCACCCCCCTCTTCGGCGTGTGCCTCGGCCACCAGGCCATTGCCGAAGCGTTCGGCGCCACCGTGACGGTGGCCGAAGAACTGATGCACGGCAAGACCTCGCTGGTCGAGCACGACGACAGTGTCATCTACAACGGCGTGCCGCAGCCGTTCACCGCCACGCGCTACCACTCGTTGGCCGTCGTCGACGGTACGACGCCGGCCGAGCTCGCCGTGACCAGCCGCACGCAGGGCGGCGTCATCATGGGCGTGCAACACGAGAGTGCGCCCATCTACGGTGTGCAGTTCCACCCCGAGAGCGTTCTGACGCAGGGCGGGTACCAGATGCTGGGCAATTGGCTCGCGGCATCCGGTTTGCCCGAGGCTGCCGTGACGGCCCGAGGACTCAGCCCGCTCGTTCAGCTCTAAGTCGTGGGTCTGCCCGCTCGTTCAGCTTTGAGGCGCCGCTAGCCCTCGTCGGGGGCGGGGGCCGAGGGCGTCGAGGGCGCGCCACCCGAGCAGTAGCTGAGTTCGATGGTCGAGCCCTGGGGCACGTCTCCGGGAGCCAGCGACTGATTAGTGACCGGGCTGTTCGCCTGCGCGGGGCACGAGGGGTCTGGCTTGGGCGCGACCGTGAGGCCGACGGCCGGGTCGGACATCATCTCGGTGGCGACCGACAAGATCTGGCCGCGGACATCCGAAATGGTGACGAGGCCAGACGAGACGATCAGGTTGACCGTGCTGCCCTTGCCGACGGGTGTGCCGGCCGCGGGGTCGGAGCGCATGACCGTATCGGCGGGCACCGTGGGCGAGTTCTCTTTGTTCTGGGAACCCGCGACGAGGCCGGCGGCCTGCAGGGCCTGCACCGCGGCATCTGTGCCCTGGCCCGTGACCTCGGGCACCACGGCCTGTTCGGGGCCCGACGAGACCGTGACGCGCACGTTCTGCTCGCGCGGAACCTTGAGGCCCGCCGCCGGGTCGGTGCGGATGACGATGCCCGGGTCGACCGTATCGCTCGCCTCGCGCTGCACGACGGGCACGAGATCGAGCCCGTTCAGGGTGTCGAGCGCGTCTTGTTCGGCCACGTTGACCACGTTGGGCATGGTGCGGGTGTCGGTGGGCAGCGTGGAACCGGTGGGCAGCGTGAGCACCCAGATCATGACCGCGACGAGCATCACGGCCACGGCGGCGATGCCGGCCCAGATCCAGACGACCGGGGGTCGGCGCTGGGTGCGCGTGACCGTGGTGTCGGTGGTGAGCTGGCGGAGCGCCTGCTCGGTGCTGGTGGACGTGGGAACGGCCGTGCCGAACAGCGCCGTGCTGGCGTCCTCTTGGCGGCGGTAGAGCGGGACCTTGCCCGAACCCGCGAGCACGAGGTCATCCCGGAACTCGGCGGCCGTCTGGTAGCGGTCGTTGCGACCCTTGTGCAGGGCGCGCAGCACGACGACGTCGAGTGCCGGCGACACCTGCGGGTTGACCGAGGACGGCTTCACGGGGGTTTCGCTGACGTGCTGGTAGGCGACGGCGACGGCCGTGTCGCCGCGGAACGGCGCGCGGCCCGTGAGCATCTCGAACAGCACGACGCCCGTTGAGTAGAGGTCGGTGCGGGCGTCGACCGTCTCGCCCTTCGCCTGTTCGGGAGAGAAGTAGGCGGCCGTGCCGAGGATGGCGGTCGTCTGCGCGACCGTGGTCGACGAGTCGGAGACGGCGCGCGCGATGCCGAAGTCCATGACCTTGACGCGGCCATCGGGCGTGATCATGATGTTGCCGGGTTTGATGTCGCGGTGCACCACGCCCGCGCGGTGCGAGTATTCGAGCGCGGTGAGGATGCCCTCGGAGATGCGAACGGCCTCGGACTGCTCGATGGGGCCCTCGGAGATCATCGCCTTGAGCGTGCGGCCCTCGACGTATTCCATGACGATGAAGGGTTCGCGCACCGTGCGGCCGTCGTCGGCCATGGTCGTCTCTTCGCCCGCGTCGTAGACCCGCACGATGGTGGGGTGTGCCATGCGCGACGCGGCCTGCGCCTCTTGGCGAAAACGGGTGCGGAAGGCGGGGTCGGTGGCGAGCTCGGAGCGCAGGATCTTGATCGCGACCGTGCGCCCCAGGCGCGTGTCTGTGCCCCGGAACACCTCGGCCATGCCCCCGTGACCGATGAGGTCGCCGACGAGATAGCGTCCGGCGAGGACGCGTTGATCGTCAGCCACGCAGGTACTCCTTCTCTTCGACGATCCGGCCTCCCCGCGGGGAGAGGATCGTGGTCGTCTTAGCTTTTGATACTAGGTCAATTAGTCGGCGTAGGCGTCGGTTGCGACGCCGGGGCGATCGTGGCGTTGGCCGACGGGGACTGCGAGCTCTCGCCCTCGTTGCAGAATGCCGAGTAGGAGGCCGTGAAGGCTCCGGGGGCGTCGTTGATGAGAACCTGGGCGCTGTTCGACTTGACTGCTCCGCCTGGCGCGTTCTGCACGACGCCGCCGGAGGTGGTGAGGCGGTAGCCGGTGAGCTCCTGGCCGGCCGGGCATCCCGTGAAGGTGGGCCACGTGACCGTGACCGTGGACCCGGGCTCGACCGTGCACGCGGCGCCCGAGCATCCCGAAATCGTGGGGCTGGTCGTGGGCGTGGGGATCTGCGCGATGTCGCCGTAGACCGTGACCGTGACGACCGAGCCACGTGGCAGGTTGCCTTCGGGTTCGATCGAGTAGACCTTGCCGACGTCGTCGCCGGTCGAGGCGGCGCTTCCCACGGCGCGCTTGGACGCGAGGCCCAGCTGCTGCAGGCGCGCGGCGGCCTCGTCGTAGGTCATGCCCACGAACTCGGCCTGATCCACGGCGATGAGCGACGGAGTCGGTGTCGAAGAGGGCGTCGGTGTCTCGGCGGGCTGCGAAGCGGTCTCAGACGGAGCGGGCGTGGTGCTGGGGTCGGTGGACGCGTTGTTCTGGTTCATCAGGGCGATGAGCGACAGCACGAGCACGATGACGAGCAGACCGACGAGGGCGATGAGCGGCCACGTCCACGGGCTGCGCTTCTTCTTCTCGGGGTCGATGGGGGTCGGCGCGGTGGTGACGGGCGGCTCGGATGCCGTGAGCAACTGTGTTGCGTCGTCGGCACCACCGGCGGCGAGCAGCGTGGTGGCCGCATCGGAGCCCGCGGCCGCACCGGCGATGGCGGGCACGGCGATGGTGGCGGCCGTGATGTCTCCGCGACGCAGGGCCTGAGCTGCGCGCGCCACGTTGGCGGCCGTGGAGGGACGATCGGCCGGCTTCTTGGCGATCATCGACATGACGAAGCGGCGCACCGGTTCGGAGACGGTGACGGGCAGGTCGGGCGGCATCTCGTTGATCTGCGCCATGGCGATGGCCACCTGCGACTCGCCCGTGAAGGGGCGTCGGCCGGCGAGCGACTCATACGCCACGATGCCGAGCGAGTAGATATCGGTGGTGGGGGATGCGGGGTGCCCCGACGCCTGCTCGGGCGACAGGTACTGCACCGTGCCCATGACCTGGCCGGTCGCGGTGAGCGGAACCTGGTCGGCGATGCGCGCGATGCCGAAGTCGGTGATCTTGACGCGGCCGTCGGGCGTGATGAGCAGGTTGCCCGGTTTGATGTCGCGGTGCACGAGACCCGCGGCGTGCGCGGCCTGCAGGGCCGCGGCCGTCTGGGCCACGATGTCGAGCACCTTGTCGGCCGGGAGCACGTTTTCGCGCTCGAGCAGGCTCGACAGGGCTTCGCCCGGGACGAGTTCCATGACGAGGAAGGCGCTGCCGTCTTCTTCGCCGTAGTCGAAGACGTTGGCGATGCCCTCGTGGTTGACGAGCGCCGCGTGTCGGGCCTCGGCGCGGAAACGCTCGAGGAAGCCCGGGTCACCCAGGTATTCGTCTTTCAAGATCTTGATCGCGACGGTGCGGCCGATCACCTGGTCGGTGGCCTGCCATACCTCTCCCATGCCGCCGATGGCGATCCGGGACTCCAGCTCGTATCGCCCACCAAAGGTGAGCCCTGCTGTGGGTCTCATTTGTTCAGCACCGCCTCCATGACTTTCTTGGCGATCGGAGAAGCCACGATATTGCCCGAGCTGTGCCGCCCGAGGTTTCCATCGTTCTCCACCACGACCGCCACAGCGACCTCGGGATTCGCAGCCGGCGCGAAACCGGTGAACCACAGCGTGTACGGATCGTCATCACCGTTCTGCGCGGTTCCGGTCTTACCGGCCACGTCGACCCCCTCTATTCTTGCATTGTTGGCCTGGCCGGTATCGACGTTGGCGATCATCATCTGGGTCATCTGCTTGGCCACATCCTCTGAGATCGCGGTTGATTTGACGCTAGGTTCGAACGTTTGCAGGGCCTCGAAGTTTCGGCCGACGACGCGGTCGACGAGGCTCGGGTTCATGACGTTGCCGCCGTTGGCGATGCCGGCCGAGACCATGGCCATCTGCATGGGCGTGGCGCGCACATCGGACTGTCCGAAGGCCGACAACCCGGTCTGCGGTGCGTTGAGGTCGTCGGGGTAGACGCTGCCCTCGACGGTGGTCGGGATGTCGAAGCCGCTGTTGAAGCCGAACTTCTCGGCCTCGGCTCGGATGACGTCGTCGCCGAGCTTGATGCCGAGCTCGGCCATGGGCACGTTGCAGCTCTGACGCAGGGCTTCGGCGATGGTCACCGTCTCGCCCGGGCCGCAGGCACCGCGTGTGAAGTTGAAGACCTCGGTGGAGGTGCCCGGCAGTGTGTAGGAGACCGGGTTGGGCAGCTCGGTGTCGGGCGTGTAGTCACCCGTGGACAGCGCGGCCGAGACGACGACGAGCTTGAAGGTCGACCCGGGCGGGTTCATGTTGCCCTGGATGGCGCGGTTGATGAGCGGCTGCAGCGGGTCTGCGTTGAGCGCCCGGTATTGCTCGAGGACCTGTTTCGAGTCGTGCGAAGCGAGCGTGTTGGGGTCGTAGTCGGGGCTCGTCACCATGGCGAGGATCTTGCCCGTCTTGGGGTTCATGGCGACGACGGCTCCGCGGCGGTCGCCGAGGGCATCGGACGCGGCCTGCTGCACGACGGGGTCGATCGTGAGCTCGACGGCCGCGCCGCGGGGTGCCTGTCCAGCGACGATGCGGTTGAGCGTGTCGAAGAACTGCGTGTTGCTCGTGCCCGACAAGTACTCGTTCATCGAGCGCTCGATGCCCGTGGACCCCTGCGTGGGGTTGTAATAGCCCGTGACGGCCGAGTAGAGATCGGCCTGCGGGTACTGCCGCTGGTACATGAACTCGTCGCCCGTCGGCACCGATTGCGCCACCACGGTGCCGTCGCTCGCCAGGATGGCGCCGCGTTCGACGTCGTAGGAGTCGTAGAGGGCTCGCGTGTTGCGGGCATCCTTGGCGAGGGCCTCGGCCTGGATGACCTGGATGACCGTCGTGCTGCCGAACAGGGCCAGGAACATGGCCAGGACGACGACGCTCAGGCGCCGGAGTTCGCGGTTCATGCCGACACCCCCTGGTTTCGTTTGACGCTGTCGCTGAGGCGCATGAGCAGCGCCACGATGATCCAGTTCGCCACCAGCGACGATCCGCCGGCGGCCAGGAACGGTGTCGTCAGACCCGTGAGGGGGATGACGCGCGTCACGCCTCCGACCATGATGAAGACCTGCAGGGCCACCGTGAACGAGAGTCCGACGGCGAGCAGCTTGCCGAAGTCATCCTGGCTCGAGAAGCCGATGGCGATGCCGCGCGAGACGAGCAGCAAGTAGAGCGCGAGGATGGCGAAAACGCCCGCGAGGCCCAGCTCTTCGCCCAGGCTGGCGATGATGTAGTCGCTCTCGGCGAGGGGCGTGATCTGGGGGCGACCCTGGCCGAGGCCCGTGCCGAGCAGTCCGCCGTGGGCGAGCCCGAAGATGCCCTGCAACAGCTGGAAGCTGCCGCCCTGCGCGTCGTAGGCCTGCTGGCTGAAGGCATCCAACCAGTTGTTGAACCGGCCGTTGACGTAGGTGAGCGATTGGCTGGCGATGGCTGCGCCGCCGAGGAACAGCGTGAGGCCGATGAGCACCCAGCTGAGCCGCGCGGTCGAGATGTAGAGCATGACCGTGAAGAGGCCGAAGTAGAGCAGGGCCGTTCCGAGGTCGCGCTGGAAGACGATGATGGCCATGGACAGCGCCCAGACCACGAGGATGGGGCCGAGGTCGCGCAGGCGCGGGAAGCGCATGCCGAGGAACTTTTTACCCACCATGGCCAGGCTCTCGCGCGTGCGCACGAGGTAGCCCGCGAAGAAGATGGCGAGGGCGATCTTGGCGATCTCACCGGGCTGGAAGCTGAGGACGCCTCCGATGCCAACCCAGACGCGCGCGCCGTTGACCTCGCGGCCGATGCCCGGGATGAGCGGCAGCAGCAGGAGGAGGAACGCGAGCAGGCCGAACACGTAGGTGTAGCGGAACAGCACGCGGTGGTTGCGCACGACCAGGATGACGACGATGGCGGCGACGATCGCGATGGCGCTCCACACGATCTGACGCGTGGAGAACGCGCTCCACCCCGAATACTTCTCGGCGATATCGAGGCGGTAGATCATGGCGACGCCCAGGCCGTTGAGCACCGTGGCGATGGGCAACAGCAGCGGATCGGCGTTGGGGGCGACATAGCGCAGGCACACGTGCAGGGCCAGCACGAGAACGCACAGGCCCGCGCCGAGCATGAGCAGCTCGGGTTCGACGGCGCCGAGGGCTCCCAATTGCACGAGCACGAGGGCCGAGAGGTTGATGACGCTCGCGAAGATCAGCAGCGCCAGCTCGCGGTTGCGCAGCTTCTTGGGTAACCGCAGCTTCTTCATGGTGCGGATGACGCCCGTGTCGGCCTGGAACTCGTTCGTGCGGTTCTGCACGTCGACGACGGGGCCGGAGGCGCGGTTGACGCCGACCGTCGGCGTGTTGTCGGCGGCGCTCATTCGGTGCCCCCCGCCGTGGTGCGCAGCCTCGAGACGATGTCTTTGGCGTCCTTCAGCGATTCGGCGCTGATGGTGCCCTCGATCTGCTGGCGGTCGTAGGTGGAGAGCAGCGACAGGGGCACGCCCGTGTCTTCATACCGGTGCGACAACGAGATGGGGCCGACGTCTTGCTGGATGCCCTGGTAGATCACGACGGTGTTGGTGTCCGACCCGACGTAGAACCGGGTCTGCGTCCAGGCGTAGGCCAGCAGAACGGCGAGGATGATCGCGAGGGCGATGACGATCGACCCGACCAACCATGTGAGCCGGCGCCGTCTGGCGCGGCGTGCATCTTCTTCGATCAGCTCGTCGTAGTAGTCCTCGGCGGCCGACTCGAAGTGGCTGGGGCCCGAGGGCGTGGCGCGGCCCGAGTGCAGGCGCAGCGAGGGCAACAAACCCGTGCGACGCGGTTCGTGCGATTCGAACGCGAGCGGTTTGGCGGCGGAACCCACGACGACGGGGGATGTCGCGGCCGGCGTGGGCTCGGCGCCCACGTCATAGATCACGACGGTGACGTTGTCGGGCGCCCCGTGGTCGAGGCTGTCCTTGACGAGTTTCTGCGCCACCTGGTGCGCCGGAAGCTCTTCGGCCAGCGCCTTCTTGATGGAGTCGTTGTCGATGACACCCGACAGGCCGTCGGAGCAGATCAGCCAGCGATCGCCCGGATGCGTCATGAGCACCTGCGTGTCGATTTCGGGCGCCGAGTCGACGTCGCCCAACACGCGCATGAGCACCGAACGGCGCGGATGCACCATGGCCTCTTCGGCCGTGATGCGGCCCGAGTCGACGAGCCGCTGCACGAACGTGTGGTCGACCGTGATCTGCGACAGCTCGCCGTCGCGGTAGAGGTAGATGCGCGAATCGCCGATATGGGCGAGCGCGATCTCGTCGCCGACCACCACGATGGCGTCGACCGTCGTGCCCATGCCGGTCAGTTCTGGATGCTCGAAAACCGTGTCGGCGAGTTCGCCGTTGGCGGCCGTGATGGCCTCCTGCAGTGCCAGTTCGGCCTCAGCGGCGGTCTCGTAGGGGACATCCGCCTCGATGATGCGCTTGAGGGCTATGGCCGAGGCGACATCGCCACCCGCGTGCCCGCCCATGCCGTCGGCAACCATGAACAGCCGGTTTCCGGCATACCCGGAATCCTGGTTGTTCGAGCGGATCTTGCCCACATGGGAGATCGCCGCGCTGTTGCCTGAGGCCATTGTGTTTACCGTCGCAGCTCGAATGTCGTCGCGCCGACCTTGATCGGGGTGCCGAGCGTGATCTGCGTGGGCGAGGCGATGCGCTTGCCGCCCAGATAGGTGCCGTTGGTCGAGTCGAGGTCTTGCACCATCCAGTCTTCGTTCCAGAGCAGGAGACGGGCGTGGTGTGAGGATGTGTAGTCGTCGCGGATGACGAGCGTCGAGTCGCTCGACCGCCCGATGGTGAGCGGCTCTCGCCCGAGGGGCACCTCGAGCCCCTCTTTCGGGCCAGCGGTGATGACGAGCCGCGTGGTGTTGTGGATGGTGGCGGCCTCATGTCGTCGGCCGCTCGCGACCGGCGCTGCCGCCTGTTGACGGGGTTTGGGCTTGCTTGCCGTTGCGGCGGCGGCGTTGGCGGCCGCCAAACCGGCTCCAGCTCCAGCCCCGGCAGCGCCCGCAGCGGCGGGCGAGCCCGCGGCGCGCGCACCCTTGCCATCGGCGGGTTTGCGCGTGCCCTGACCGAACATGTCCGAGCGCAGCGCGTAGACCACGCCGAACACGAACAGCCACAGCAGCACCAGGAAGGCGATGCGCAGCACCAGGAAAGTCAGTTCACTCATCGGCCGGGCCCCCAGAAACCGTCGTTCACATCGTTGAGGCGCGTCACGTCGTCGGCTCGGCCGGCGCTCGCGCGGCCCGCGTCGTCAGACTGCGGCAGGATGCGGAAGATGATGCGCGTGCGGCCGATCTGAATGGCCGAATCGGGTTCGAGGGCGGCCTGAGAGAACGGGCGGCCGTTGAGCTCGGAGCCGTTGGTCGAGCCGAGGTCGCGAGCCTGGGCGTTCGTGCCATCCCACAGGATCTCGACGTGTTTGCGGCTCGTGCCCGAGTCGTCGATCGTGATGTCGGCGTCGCTGCCGCGGCCGATGACCGTGCGGCTCTGCGTGATCGGGTAGCGCTTGCCGTTGACGTCGAGGACCGGCGTCCAGTTGACCTGGCCCTTCACGTTCTGCGAATCGACCTGGACCATGCCCGCCGACAGCGTTTCGTCGGCGGCCAGGTCGATGCGCACGCCGCCCGCGAACTGGTAGCCCTGCTTGGTGGCGTGTGACTGCACGACGTCGACCAGTTCGTCGATGAGGGCCGGGCCGAGGCCCTGCATGCGCGTGAGATCGATCGTGGCCATGCGCACGCGGAAGCGGTTGGGAGCCAGAATGCGCTCGCGCGTAACGACCGCGGCGCGGGTGTCGAGCTCACGCTTGAGGGCGGAGCTGATCTCGACCGGCTGCAGCCCCGAGCGGAAGGTCTTTGCGAAGGCGCCATTGACGGCGCGCTCGAGACCTTTCTCGAAGTTGTCCAGTATGCCCACGGGTCTCCCGATCCAATAAATGCGTGCTCAAACGGCTAGGGACATGTTAGTGGGATGTACTGAGAGACGCGTTCAGAGCAACGGAAACGCGGCCCGACGAGGACTATTTGCGAACCGCCTCCGGGCGACCCCTGCGCCAAATGGCGCGGAGGAAGTCTACGTGCTAATCTCGCTGAGTTGACACGTTCGCGTGTCGCGATCGCGCGAGTGGCGGAATTGGCAGACGCGCTGGCTTCAGGTGCCAGTGCTCGAAAGGGCGTGGGGGTTCAAGTCCCCCCTCGCGCACAGATCGTACGCAGTGAAGAGAAGGCCCGACCGGGAGACCGGCCGGGCCTTCTATCATTCACCACGCGGCCCATTCATAACGCGGCATGTTCGTACCGCGGAATGCGCGCTGCGCAAGGGCCTGGGGGATGTCGGTGGGGCGATTTAGCATGGGGGCATGACAGACAACAGTGGTGAGACCCTGGGCGGTCGGGGAGCCGACGCCGACACGAGCGCGAGCAAAGATCCGAGCGACTGGGTGACGGGCGACGAGCCGATCACCGAGGCGCAGAAGAGCTACCTCGACACGCTGGCCCGCGAGGCCGACGAAGAATTGTCGGCCGATATGACGAAGGCCGAGGCATCCGAGCACATCGACCGCCTGCAGAAGAAGACGGGGCGCGGCGAGTAAGACCGCCCCACTCCTTATATAGAGCGCCCGTTCTGCCGAGAAGGCAGGGCGGGCGCTTTTCTGTGCTCGGCGGATTCCGAGCAGCGGACCGAGGAGCGCCTCGCAACATGTCGCAGGACACCATGAGCACCACCATTCGGACGTTTCACGTGGAACATCTCGCGAGGCGAGCCCGAGCGGTGCGCGGGCATTCGGAAGTCGAGAAGGTGGGGCGCGGGCGGCACGGGCATCACGGGCGCCGGCGCGGGGGCGAGAGGGGGAGCCGGTCTGGAGGAGGCGGGATGGGGCGGCGTGACGGGCGCGCAACGGGCTCCCGCGTTCTGGTTTCGTGCGGGGCGGGGGCGGGGGCGTGAGGAAAACGTGAGGATCGTTTAGGCGAGGTGTGCGCGGGTGTCTGATGGCTCTGGCGCCGAACGGGTGCCCGCGTGCCGCGAGGTGCGCGAAGGAAGCCTGGATGGAGTCTTGCCGTGCTCGACGTTCTCTATATCGTCGGCGTGATCGCAGTTTTCGCGGTCGTCGCCCTGGTCGCCCGGGGGGTCGAGAGACTGTGATCGTCTTCAACATCCTCGCGGCCGTATTGGCCGTCGCGGCTGTCGGCTACCTCGTGTGGGCGCTCGTGAAACCGGAGCGCTTCTGATGGACACGTGGTTCGGCATCCTTCAGGTCGCCACGCTCGTGGCGGCACTCGTGCTCGTGTACAAGCCCCTGGGCGAATACATGGCGCGCATCTACACCTCCGATCGCGACCTGCGCGTCGAGCGCGGCTTCTACCGCCTGATCGGCGTGAACCCCCGCTCCGAGCAGACGTGGCAGGCCTACCTGCGTGGAGTGCTCGCGTTCTCAGCGGTCGGCGTGCTCTTCGTCTACGTGCTGCAGAGGGCCCAGGCGGTCCTGCCGTATTCGTTGGGGTTCCCCGCCATCCCCGAGGACCTGTCGTTCAATACGGCCGTCTCGTTCGTGACCAACACGAACTGGCAGTCCTATTCGCCCGATGTGACCATGGGCTACAGCGTGCAGCTGGCCGGTCTCGCGGTGCAGAACTTCGTCTCCGCCGCCGTCGGCATCGCCGTCGCCATCGCGCTCGTGCGTGGTTTCGCCCGTCGCCGCTCGGGCACCATCGGCAACTTCTGGGTCGACCTCAGCCGCGGCATCCTGCGGCTGCTGCTTCCCTTCGCCGCCGTGGCCGCCGTCGTGCTCATCGCGGGCGGGGTCATCCAGAACCTGAACGGGTTCACCGACGTGAACACGCTCGCGGGCAACGCGCAGTCGATCCCGGGCGGGCCGGTTGCCTCACAGGAGGCGATCAAGATGCTGGGCACGAACGGTGGTGGGTTCTTCAACGCGAACTCGTCGCATCCGTTCGAGAACCCGACCGCGTGGACCAGCCTCGTGCAGGTGTTCCTCATGTTGGTGATCCCGTTCAGCCTGCCGCGCACCTTCGGCAGCATGGTGGGCAACAACAAGCAGGGTTACGCGATTCTCGCCGCCATGGCATCCATCTTCCTGGCGTCGTTCACGGCCCTGACGCTGCTCGAGCTCGGGGGAGCCGGCACTGCGCCGCAACTCGCCGGCGGGGCGATGGAGGGCAAGGAGATGCGATTCGGCATCATCGGGTCGACGCTGTTCGGCTCGACATCCACGCTCACCTCGACGGGTGCCGTCAACTCGATGCACGACTCCTACACGAGCGTTGGCGGCATGATGCCCATGATCAATATGATGCTCGGCGAAGTGGCGCCCGGCGGCGTGGGCTCCGGCCTGTACGGCATGCTCATCCTCGCGGTGATCGCGGTCTTCGTGGCCGGCCTGCTGGTGGGCCGCACGCCCGAACTGCTGGGCAAGAAGATCGGGCCCAAGGAGATCAAGCTCGCGAGCCTCTACATCCTCGTCACCCCGACTCTCGTGCTGGCGGGAACGGCGCTCAGCTTCGCCATCCCGGCGGTGCGCGGCAACGTTGAGGGCACGTCGATCTGGAACCCCGGCCTGCACGGCCTCTCCGAGGTGCTCTACGCCTTTACGTCGGCCGCCAACAACAATGGTTCGGCCTTCGCCGGGCTGACGGCCAACACGCCCTGGTTCAACACGGCCCTGGGCGTGGCCATGCTGCTCGGCCGATTCATCCCCATCGTGCTCGTGCTGGCGCTCGCCGGCTCGCTCGCGGCGCAGGACAAGGTGCCCTCGACCGCCGGAACGCTGCCCACGCACCGACCGCTCTTCGTCGGCATGCTCGTCGGCGTCACGGTCATCGTCACCGCACTCACCTATTTCCCCGTACTCGCGCTGGGTCCCCTGGCGGAAGGGTTGTCATAAACATGTCCAGCTCGAACACGATCGAGAACACCCCGGCCGCCGACGGCGCGCACGACGGCACCGACGGCGACGGCTCATCCCGGCAGCTCGGCGCCCCGAACCGCAGCGCCAAGAAGGCGTCGGATGGCGCAGCCCCGGCACCCCGCGTCGGCGCCATCTCGCCCGCACAACTCGTCCAGGCGCTGCCCGGCGCGTTCCGCAAGCTCGACCCGCGCCTCATGTGGAAGAGCCCCGTCATGTTCATCGTCGAGGTGGGCGCGGCGCTGACCACGCTCATCGCGATCGCCGAACCGTTCGTGGGGGGCGCCGGCACCTCGGGTGGCCAGAGCGTTCCCGGCGGCTTCACGTGGGCCATCGCCGTGTGGCTGTGGCTGACCGTGCTCTTCGCCAACCTGGCCGAGGCCGTTGCCGAAGGCCGCGGTAAGGCCCAGGCCGACAGCCTGCGCCAGACCCGCACAGACACCGTGGCCGAACGCGTCACCAGCTATGACGCCGACGCGGATGCCGCAGCCGAACACGCTCCCACCGAGAAGGTGTCGTCGGCCGAACTCACCCTCGGCGACACGGTCATCGTGCGCGCCGGGGAGTCGATCCCGGGCGACGGCGACATCGTCTGGGGCATCGCCTCGGTCGACGAATCGGCCATCACGGGCGAATCGGCCCCCGTCGTGCGCGAATCGGGCGGCGACCGCAGCGCCGTCACGGGCGGAACCCGCGTGCTGAGCGACCGCATCGTCGTGCGCATCACCTCGAAGCCCGGCGAGACCTTCGTCGACCGCATGATCGGCCTCGTCGAGGGTGCGTCTCGGCAGAAGACGCCCAACGAGATCGCCCTCAACATCCTGCTCGCCAGCCTGTCGATCGTCTTCGTGATCGTCGCGCTGACGCTCAACCCGATCGCCTCTTATGTGGGCGCGGCCGTGAGCGTGCCCGTGCTGATCGCGCTGCTCGTCTGCCTCATCCCGACCACCATCGGCGCGCTTTTGTCGGCCATCGGCATCGCGGGTATGGACCGTCTCGTGCAGCGCAACGTGCTGGCGCTCTCGGGCCGTGCCGTCGAGGCCGCGGGCGATGTGACCACGCTGCTGCTCGACAAGACCGGCACCATCACCTACGGCAACCGGCGCGCGACCGAGTTCGTGACGCTCGACGGTGTCACCCTCGGCGACCTGGCGGATGCCGCATCCCTCGCCTCTGACGCCGACCCGACCCCCGAGGGTAAGTCGATCGTCGACCTGGCCCGCAACGAGGGACTCGGATCGCGCGAGGAGGGCGCGGCACTCGAGGTGGGCACCGTCGTCGTGCCGTTCACCGCCCAGACCCGCATGTCGGGCGTCGACCTGCCCTCGGGCGAGCAGATCCGCAAGGGCGCCGGTTCGGCCGTGCTCGCCTGGGTGCGCGAAACCGGCGAGGTGAACCCCGGCGTGGCCGGGCGCCTCGACAAGGAGATCAACCGCATCTCGCAGTCGGGCGGGACACCGCTCGTCGTCGCCGTGCGCGAGGCCCCGACGGATGCCGCGGCACCCCGCACGCGCATCCTCGGCGTCGTGCACCTCAAGGACGTCGTCAAGGAGGGCATCGCGGAACGGTTCGCCGAACTGCGCGCCATGGGAATTCGCACCGTCATGGTGACGGGCGACAACCCGCTCACGGCCAAGGCCATCGGCGCCGAGGCCGGCGTCGACGACGTGCTCGCCGAGGCGACGCCCGAACAGAAGCTCGAGCTCATTCGCCGCGAGCAGGAGGGCGGCAACCTCGTCGCCATGACGGGTGACGGCACGAACGACGCCCCCGCGCTCGCGCAGGCCGACGTGGGTGTGGCCATGAACACGGGCACGTCGGCGGCGAAGGAGGCCGGCAACATGGTCGACCTCGACTCCGACCCGACGAAGCTCATCGACGTGGTGCGCATCGGCAAACAGCTGCTCATCACGCGCGGCGCCCTGACGACGTTCTCGATCGCCAACGACATCGCCAAGTACTTCGCCATCATCCCGGCCATGTTCGCGGGCGTCTTCCCGGGCCTCGCGGTGCTCAACATCATGCAGCTCAGCTCGCCGGCCTCGGCCATCCTGTCGGCCATCGTCTTCAACGCGCTCGTGATCGTGGCGCTGATCCCGTTGGCGCTGCGGGGCGTGAAGTATCGCGCGGCGAGTGCGTCGAGCATCCTCGGCCGCAACCTGCTGGTCTACGGCCTCGGCGGCGTGATCGCCCCGTTCATCGGCATCAAGTTGATCGACCTGATCGTGAGCCTCATCCCCGGGTTCTAACCCGGCCGGGCTCGCCACAGACGACACACACACGAACATCCAGTCACAGAACATCCGAGAAAGAAGAAGGAATCATGGGCCAGGCCCGGAACGCAGCGAAACAGTATTGGGTGGCGGTGAAAGCGATGCTCGTCTTCACCGTGGTGCTGGGCCTCGCCTACCCGCTCGTGATCCTCGGCATCGGGCAGGGCGTGCTGCCGGCCCAGGCCAACGGATCGCTCGAAGAGGTCGGCGGCCAGACGGTCGGGTCGGCGCTCATCGGTCAGTCGTTCAGCGACGCCGACGGCAACCCGCTTCCCGAGTGGTTCCAGCCCCGGCCGAGCGCCGCGGGCGACGGCTACGACTCGGCGGCCTCGTCGGGCTCGAACCTGGGCCCCGAGAACGCCGACCTGATCGCCGCCATCGAGGAGCGTCGCGCGCAGGTCGCCGAATTCAACGGTGTGCCGGCCGGCGAGGTGCCGGTCGACGCGCTGACGGCCTCGTCATCCGGCCTCGACCCGCACATCAGCCCCGAATACGCGCTGTTGCAGGTGCAACGGGTCGCAACCGAGCGCGGCCTGAGCGCCGACGACGTGCGCGCCCTGGTCGAGTCTAAGATTCAGGCAAGGGATGCCGGCTACCTCGGCGAACCGACCGTGAACGTGCTGCAGCTCAACGCCGCTGTCGCCGAGATGGGTTGATGACCGCATGAAACGTGGGCGGCTGCGGGTGCTGCTCGGCGCCGCTCCCGGCGTGGGCAAGACGTTCGCCATGCTCGAAGAGGGTCACCGGCTGCAGCAGCAGGGCGTCGATGTGGTCGTGGCGATCGTCGAGACCCACGGCCGCACGGCCACCGCGGCACTCGTCGACGGGCTCGAGGTGGTGCCGCGGCGAAGCGTCGGGCATCGGGGTGTCGAGCTCGACGAGATGGATACGCAGGCGGTGCTGGCGCGGCATCCGGATGTCGCACTGGTCGACGAATTGGCGCACACCAACGCCCCGGGCGACGAGCGCGAGAAACGCTGGCACGACGTTGAGGTGTTGCTCGACGCCGGGATCGACGTGGTCTCGACCGTCAACATCCAGCACATCGAGTCGCTCAACGACGTGGTGCAGCAGATCACGGGTGTGCCGCAGCGCGAGACGGTTCCTGATGCCGTGCTGCGCGGCGCCGACCAGATCGAGGTCATCGACCTGGCGCCCGAGGCGCTGCGCGATCGCCTGTCGGGCGGGCTCGTCTACCCCGCCGCACGCATCGACGCCGCGCTCTCGAACTATTTTCGCCTCGGCAACCTGACGGCTCTGCGCGAACTGGCGCTGCTGTGGTTGGCCGATGAGGTCGACAGCGCGCTCAAGCGCTATCGCCGGGAGCACGGCATCGACCACAAGTGGGAGGCGCGCGAGCGCGTCGTCGTCGCGCTGACGGGTGGGCCTGAGGGCGAGACCCTGCTGCGCCGCGGCGCGCGCATCGCCGCGCGGTCATCGGGCGGCGAGTTGCTGGCCGTGCACGTCATCAGCCAGGACGGCCTGCGCGACGCGCAGCCCGGGGCACTGGCGGCGCAGCGTGCGCTCGTCGACACGCTGGGGGGCACCTATCACCAGGTGATCGGCGAGGATGTCCCGCGCGCGCTCGTCGACTTCGCGAAGGCCTCCAATGCCACGCAGCTCGTCATCGGCGTGAGCCGGCGGTCGCGGCTGGCGGCGGCCGTCACGGGGCCGGGCATCGGCCAGACCGTCATCCGCGAATCGGGCGATATCGACGTGCACATCGTGACGCACGGTGCCGCCGGGTCGCGGTTCACGCTGCCGGGGCTCGGCGGATCGCTCAGCCCGAAGCGCCGCATCATGGGCGCGCTCGTGGCGCTCGTGGGTGGCCCCCTGCTCACGTGGTTGCTCGTGCAATTCCGTTCGGACGAGTCGATCACATCGGATGTCCTGTCCTACCAACTCTTGGTCGTCGTCGTCGCGCTGGTCGGCGGCATCTGGCCGGCGCTCTTCGCCGCACTGCTCTCGGGTTTGACGCTCGATTACTACTTCGTGCAACCGCTCTACACCGTGACGGTGGGCGATCCGCTGCACCTGCTCGCCCTGCTGCTCTACATCGTCATCGCCGTGCTCGTGAGCGTTGTGGTCGATCAGGCCGCGCGTCGCAGTCGGTCGGCGCGCCGCTCGGCCGCCGAATCCGAGCTGCTCGCAACGGTCGCCGGCAGCGTTTTGCGCGGCCAGGACGCCCTGCAGGCCCTCGTGACCCGTACCCGTGAGGCCTTTTCCCTGACGGGCGTGCGGTTGCTGGATGCCTCGAGCCACACGGTTCTCACCACCGACGGCGAACCGGCCGCCGACGATCGCGTCACCACCATGCCCGTGGGGGACCGAGCCATCCTCGAATTGCACGGCCCCGACCTGGCGGCCTCGGAGCGCCGGCTGCTGAGTGTCATCACGACGCAGATCGACCAGGCGCTGGAGCACAACGCGCTCGCCGAGACCGCCGACGTGGTGGGCTCGTTGGCCGAGGCCGATCGCATGCGCAGTGCCCTGCTCGCGGCCGTCGGACACGATCTGCGGCGTCCGCTCACCGCCGCGACTGCCGCCGTCAGCGGACTGCGCTCGACCGAGGTGGCCTGGACGGCGGCCGATCGCGACGAATTGTTGGCGACGGCGTCCGAGAGCCTCGAGTCGTTGGCCGTGCTCGTGACCAACCTGCTCGACGTGAGCCGGGTCGAGGCCGGGGTGCTGGCCGTGTCGCTGCAACCGACCGATGTGGCCGAGGCCGTGCTTCCCGCGCTCGACGAGCTCGACCTCGGGCCGGGGGACGTGGAACTCGACCTGCCGAGCGGTTTGCCCGCGGCGCTCGCCGACCAGGTGCTGCTCGAGCGCGTGGTCGTGAACCTGCTGTCGAACGCCGTGCGCTATTCGCCAGAGGGCAGCCGCGTGCGTGTGGCGGGGAGCGCGTTCGGGGGGCGCGTCGAGATCCGCGTGAGCGACCAGGGCCCCGGCATTCCCGCCGACCGGCGCGCCGACGTATTCGTGCCGTTCCAACGACTCGGGGACACCGATAACAGCACGGGGCTCGGGCTGGGACTGGCGCTCTCGAAGGGGTTCGTCGAGGGCATGGGCGGAACCCTCGAGGCCGAGGACACGCCGGGCGGCGGGCTCACCATGATCGTGGCCCTGCCCGCGGCCGAGCTCGGCTGCGAACCGGGCGCCCGCGACGCCAAACCGGCACCGACCGAGGAGACCCCGTGAAGATTCTGATCGCCGACGACGACCCGCAGATTCTGCGGGCCCTGCGCGTGACGTTGGGCGCGCGCGGCTATGAGATCGTGACGGCTGCCGACGGCCGTGAGGCTCTCAACGCCGCCATCGAGCAGCATCCCGACCTCATCATGCTCGATCTCGGCATGCCGCATTTCGACGGCATCGACGTGATCGAGGGTGTGCGCGGATGGAGCGAGGTGCCCATTCTGGTCGTGTCGGGTCGCACGGGCGCCGCCGACAAGGTCGACGCTCTGGATGCCGGGGCCGACGACTATGTGACCAAACCGTTCTCGATCGACGAGCTGCTGGCGCGCATCCGGGCCCTGACGAGGCGCAAGCCCACCGCGGCCGACGAGCCCGTCATAGAGTTCGGAGACGTGCGCGTCGACCTCGCGGCAAAACACATCGTGCGGCGCGGGGCCGACGGCGCCTCGGCCCCCGTTCGTTTGACTCCGACCGAGTGGAAGATTCTGGAGTTGCTGCTGCGCAACCCGGGCAAGCTCGTGACGCGCGACGCGTTCCTGACCGAGGTGTGGGGGCCGCACCACACCGAGGACACGGGCTACATGCGCCTCTACATGGGGCAGTTGCGCAAGAAGTTGGAGGCGGAACCCTCCCGGCCCCGGCATCTGCTCACCGAGGCAGGAATGGGTTATCGCTTCGTGGCCGACGGGGGCGTCGAGCCGTAAGCCGTGCCGGGGTGGATGGTGGGGGTCGGCGCGGGCGCGGCGGTCGGGGGCACGGTGGCGGGGGGAGTCGCGGCCGGCGCGGGTGCCTGTGCTGCGGGTGCGGGTGCGGGTGTGGGTGCCGCGGGCTGCCAGGCCTCCGGAGCGGCACGATCCGCGGGCGTGGTGGCGTTCGATGAGGGTGTCTCGCGGTCGAACAGGGTGGAGTAGATGAAACCCGCGATGAGCGCGCCGAGACTCGGGAAGACGAGGAACACCCACACCTGCACGAGCCACGGCGTGCCGGCAAAGACGGCCGTGGCGAGCGAACGAGCCGGGTTGAGCGAGGCGTTGTCGATGGGGATAGCGACCAGCAGCAACACGGTCAGCGTGAGCCCGATGGCGATGGGCGCGAACCCGGCGTCGGCACGAGAGTGCGTGACACCCAGGATGACGAAGAGGAACAGCGCCGTGGCGACGACCTCGACGATGACGACCGAGAACAGCGAGAACAGGTTGGGGGACAGCTCGCCGTAGCCGTTCGACGCGAAACCGTCGACGAGCGTGCGTTCGAGGTAGCCGAGCGGCCCGCCCGAGGCGATGGCGAGCACGGCGGCCGCGCCCGCGATAGCACCGATCACCTGCGCCGCGATGTAGGCGGCAACCTCGCGCCAGGCGAACCGCCCGGCGGCCGCGAGACCGAGCGTGACGGCGGGGTTGAAGTGTCCGCCCGAGATCGGGCCAAACGCGTAAGCGCCGATCATGACCGCCAGGCCGAGCGCGAGGGCGACGCCCAGAAAGCCGACGCCGAGGGGGTTGGAGGGCTCGATACCGAAGAAGGCGGAGAACGTGGCCGTGCCGGTCAGCGCGAAGACCAGCAGGAACGTGCCGGCGGCTTCGGCGAGGAGTTTGGCCGACGTGTGGGGCCGAGGGGTCGCGGGTTGGGGCGCATCAGGGTAGCTCATATGCGCCACTCTAGAATATCACCGGAGGCAATGGAAGAATTATGCCGAGAACGTCGGCGCGTCGCGCTCACGCCCTCGCCGATGTAGTGCGCCCCCGCCGCGCGGCTCCCTCACAACTCCGGAGCGTCCCGCTCCTCTATACCCCATGGCGAGCCGTAGCCAGCCGGGGCCGGTTCGGCCAGCAACTCGAGAAACGGCCGCGCGTCGAACGCCTCGGGGCCCAGCACACCCGCGCCCGACCAGACGCCGCGCGCCAGCAACTCGAGAGCCACCACGGGGTTCACCGCCGTCTGCCACACCACGGCCTGCGAACCGTATTCGCGCATCGACCACTCGTTGTCGACCACGTGATAGAGGTAGACGGCCCGGGGTGCACCATCCGTGCCGCGGCCCGTCACGTACAGCCCCGCGCACGTCTTCCCGCGCATCTTGTCGCCGAGAGTTGCGGGGTCGGGCAGCGCCGCGGCCACGACATCCCGGGGTGACACCTGCACGCCCTTCACCGTGAGCGGCTCGGTCTTGTCGAGACCCAGCTTGTTGAGGGTCTTCAGCACGTCGATGAACTCGTCGCCCAGACCGTATTTGAACGTCACCTTGCGGGCGTTCGTCCAGCGCGGCATGAGGATGACCTCCTCGTGCTCGACGTTCACGCATTCGACCGGGCCGATGCCCTCGGGAAACTCGAACACCTCCGGCTCGGAGAAGGGTTCGGTCGTGTACCAGCCGCGTTCGCGCTCGAAGACGACGGGCGGGTTGAGGCACTCCTCGATGGTCGTCCAGATCGAAAACGAGGGGGCGAAGTCGTAGCCCTCGACCGTGAGGTTGGCGCCGTCCCGCACGCCCAACTCCTCGATCTCGGAGAAGAGCTCATCTTCGGCATAACGGGCGAAGACGTCGGACAGGCCGGGCTCGACCCCCATGCCCACGAGCGCCAGGCGTCCCGCATCCGACCAGGTCGAGGCTGCCGCGAATTGCTCGTCGCCCAACATCACACCGGTCTGCGAGAAGGGGTGCTCGGGATGCCGCGCCGACAGGCTCATGGCCATGTCGAGGTAGGTGGCACCGCCCTGGAAGGCCCCCTCGAAGATGGGCATCACGAAGCGCGGGTCGACGGCGTTGAGCACATGTGTGATGTCGTGTTCGCGAATGAGAGCGGCGACGGCATCCGCGGATGACGCATCGACCCGTGCCGCGCGCAACCGGTCGTCGCCGAGCGCATCGACGAGTAACTGCGGGCGGGCCGGGTCGTAGTCGGCCACCACGAGTAGCTCGAAGAACTGGCGACGCACGGCGATGCGCACGGCCGCCGAACCCACGCCTCCCGCTCCGACGATGAGTATGCGCAGGCGTTGCTCGGTCATGGACTACTTCCCTTCGGGGCGGTCGGTCGGGGCGGTGTGGCCGGTGTCGGGCGCGGTGACGCTCAGCTCGGGGGAGTCCGGCACGAGCACGGGCGTCTCGCGGTTGAGGCTCTCGCCGCGGTAGAAACGCTTCGAGCCCGGGAACGCCCACCAGATGATCGCGAGCACCAAGCCCAACGCGAGCGAGCCGATGCCCACGACGAAGGTTCCGCCGATGCCGAGCAGCGTGCTGTAGCCGTAGTCGACGCTCACCATGTCGATGGCCGACTTCACGAACGCGGCCGTGAGTAGAACGGCGCCGAGCAGCGGAAACAGGAATCGGAAGAAGAAGTTGTGCGCCGAATCGAAGAGGTTGCGGCGGAAGTACCAGACGCACGCGAAACCCGTGATGGCGTAGTAGAACGCGATGGCGAGACCCAGCGACAGGATGGAGTCGGCGAGGATGTTGCTCGACACGGCCGTCATGATCACGTAGTAGGCGATCGACGCCGCGCCCATGACGAGGGTCGAGAACGACGGCGTCTTGAAACGCGGGTGCACCACGCTGAAACGCGCGGGCAGTGCCTGGTAGACGGCCATCGACAGGGTGCCGCGCGCGGTCGGCAGGATGGTGGTCTGCGTCGACGACACGGCCGACACGAGCACCGCCACCACGAGCAGCCACGCCCACGGCCCGAAGAGCGCGTCCTTGAGCGCGAAGAAGATGTCATCAGAGCCGTCGGGGTTCGCCAAGCCCAGGCCCGATTCGCCGACGCCCGCGTACATCATGGCCGCCACCGTGACGCCCACGTAGGTGACCAGCAGGATGACGGTCGAGATGATGGCCGAACGGCCCGGGATGCGGCGAGGATCCTTTGTCTCTTCATTCAACGCGAGGCAGGCATCCCAGCCCCAATAGATGAAGAGCGCGAGCAGGATGGCCTCGGTGAAACCCGTCGCATCGGTGAACGCGAACGGGTTGAACCAGTCGAGCGTCGGCATGGTCGGGTCGGGCGCCGTGCCGTTGACGACGCTCGCGATGGCCAGGATCGCGAACAGCGCGAGGGCCGCGTATTGGATGACGAGCAGCACCACCTGCAGCTTCTCGCCGATCTCGAGCCCGCGGTAGCTGACATACGTCATGGCCGCGATGAAGAAGACGCCCGTCGCCGTGACGAGGAAACCGTTCTCGGCCAGCGAGCCGTCGCCGATCAGCAGCCAGAGGTAGGTGCCCGCGATCTGGGCGAGGTTGGCGAGCACCACGATGCCGGCGACAGCGACGCCCCACCCCGCCATCCAACCCACCCACGGCCCGAAAGCCTTGGTGGCCCAGGTGAACGACGTGCCGCAGTCGGGGATCTCGCGGTTGAGCTCGCGATAGGCGAACGCCACGAAGAGCATGGGGATGAACGCCAGGATGAACGCGATCGGAGCTTGCGCGCCGACCGCCAGCACGACGAAGCCGAGCGTGGCCGCGAGCGAATAGACGGGGGCCGTTGAGGCGAGCCCGATGACGACCGAACCGGCCGTGCCGAGCGTGCCCGCCGCGAGGCCCTTGCCCGCGCCGTTCTCGGGAGGGACGGGAGAGCGTCCGGGGGTTCGGGTGGACGGTGCATCGGTCATCGTGCGGGCATCCTTGTCTCTGGGCCGCTCGGGGCGGCAGATAACGCCGATGGTGCTGTGGTGGGTTCACACTAGACCCGCGAAGCCCACGTCGTGAGGGTTTTTCCCGGGACACGCGGAACGGCGGCATCCCGTTCGAAACGAGACGCCGCCGCCGTGGTCGTGCTGTGCGAGGTTTAGGCCTCGACGTCACCGCGCCAGGCACCGTCGGGGGTGCCCTTCGACTCGATGTACTCCTTGAAGTTCTTCAGGTCCTTCTTGATGGCGTGGTTGTCGACGCCGAGCGTCGAACCGAGCTTCTCGAGCAGGCCCTTGGGCTCCCAGTCGATCTGCACAGTGACACGCGTCTCGGTGTCGGACAGCTTGTGGAACGTGACGACACCGGCGTGGTCGACCTCGCCGCCCGTGCTGTTCCAGGCGACGCGCTCGTCGGGGTGCTGCTCGGTGATGTTCGCCTCGAACTCGCGCTCGACCGTTCCGACCTTGACCTTCCAAACCGTCAGCGTGTCGGTGACCTGGGTGATCGACTCCACCTCCTCGAGGAAGTGCGGGAACTCCTCGAACTGCGTCCACTGGTTGTAGGCGACGGAGAGAGGAACGTTGACGTCGACGGTTTCGATCGTTTGGGTCATGGTGATACTCCTATGCGTTGTGCGGTTTACGAGATCGATATCGACGCTACGCCCGGGCTTCTCTTCGCGCGCGGGGTGTCGAGAACGCGGATGACGTGCTAGTGGACGCGCCGCGATCGGGGGCCGGGTTCGCCACCCCGTCGGGGGCCGCCGGTAGCATGGCTGACGTGACCTGGGAGGTGCACCATGGCCCGAAACCGAACGACGACCGCGCTCGCCGCGACCGCCCTGGCGGGGCTCGTGGCCCTCACCGGCTGCACGGCGAGCAGCCCGACCGGGCCGAAGACGCCGTCCGCCGCGCGCACCGTGCCGACGGCACCCACCGATGCGCTCACGGTCGCCGACGGGGATGCCGCGGCGAACGCGCTCGTGGCCAGCCGGCAGCTGTTCGGCGAAGCATCCGTGGTCGTCGTTGCTGCGAGCGACGATGCCGACGCGCAAGGGGCCGCGGCCGCCGAAGCCGAGAAGCTGGGCGTGCCGATGTTGCTGGGCGCGGCGACTCGCGACTCCGGGTCGACCTCCTCTGCGTCGCCCGAAGATGGCTCCGACGACGAGCCGGCAAACGCTGTCGATGACGAGCTCGACCGCCTCAAGGCGCACACGGTGGTGACCTACGGTGCGGTGGATGCGCGCCAGCTCGATGTTCCGGGCGACGGAGACGACTCGGGCTCGGACCAGACGGGCGAACGCCGCATCATCGCCGGGTCCGCCGACTCCGACGGCGACGCGCCCCGACTCGAACGCGGAGAACCCGCCGGCAAGACCCTCGCCCTCGTGACAGACGACCCGAGCGCGCTCGCCGCCGCCGCGACCGCCCGCGCGGCCGGTGTGCCCGTGCACGCTTTGCCCGCCGCGAACGCCAACCCTCAAGCATCCGCCGACGCCATCACGGCGCTCGCCGCCGCGCCCGACGACGCCGTGCTCGCCCTGGGCGCCCCCTTCGCCGATCAGCAGGCGCTCGACTGGAAGGTGCGTTCGGCGCGCACGGGCTACCAGCTGCCGGGCGGCGGCCAGATCCTCTTCCCCGGACACCAATTCGTGGCCCTCTACGGTGCCATCGGCACGGGTGCACTCGGCGTGCTCGGCGAGCAGGATGCCGCGGCCACCGTGCAGCGCGCGAAAGACGTCGCCGCACCCTACGAGAGCCTCAGCGACAAAACCGTCGTGCCCCTCATGGAGATCATCGCGACCGTTGCGGCGGGGGCCGCCGGCCCCGACGGCGACTACTCCAACGAGATCGACCCCGAAACCATCCGCCCCTGGATTCAGGCCGCCGCGGATGCCGGGCAATACGTCGTGCTCGACCTGCAGCCCGGCCGCAGCGACTTCCTCAGCCAGGCCAAGCGCTACCAGTCCCTGCTCGAACTGCCCAACGTGGGCCTGGCGCTCGACCCCGAGTGGCGGCTGAAGCCCGACCAGGTTCCGCTGCGCCAGATCGGGTCGGTGTCGGCCGCCGAGGTCAACGAGGTATCGGCGTGGCTCGCCCAGCTGACGAACGAGAAGGGCCTGCCGCCGAAGATGTTCGTGCTGCACCAGTTCCGTCTGGCCATGATCCAGGACCGGCAGACGCTCGACATGTGGCACCCCGAACTAGCCATGCTGATCCACGCCGACGGCCAAGGCGGCCAGCCCGACAAGCAGGCCACGTGGCGGGCACTGCACCAGGGTGCCCCCGAAGGCATGGCCTGGGGCTGGAAGAACTTCTACGACGAAGACAAACCCATGCTCACGCCCGACCAGACGATGCGCGACGTCGCTCCGCTGCCCGATCTGGTTACCTACCAATAAAACGCCCCCACCGGATCGACTCCGCCCCTATTCGAACGAAACGAAAGCTGTTACGTTTGTTTCGAAAGGAAGAGGGTGTGAGATGGGTAGCACGATGACGCTCGCTGACGTAACGTCCGCGTCGCCGCAGTTGCGCGAGATTCTCGAGCACGCGGATGGCGGTGGGTTCTCTGTCCACCACCGAGCCGAGGGGCTTTTCGCAGAACTTCCCGCCGAATTGGTTCAGGCGTTGAGGTACATCGTGCGCGAGCTCGATAGCGGCCGAGAGGTGACGATCAGCTCGTCTACCGAGGTATTGACCTCGCAGCAGGCGGCAGACCTGCTGGGCATGAGTCGCCCCACCCTCGTGCGCCTCCTTGATTCCGGGCATCTCCCGTTCGAAAAGGTCGGGAGTCATCGGCGCGTTCTGCGCAGAGATGTCCTGGCCTTTCGAGAGCGGCGAAGACAGGAGCAGTACGCCGCCCTCGATGCAATGCCGTTCTATGACGACGATGACATGCCCGACGTGCGCGAGATGAGCCACACCAAAAAAGAAGCTGGGGATAACCGTCGAGGCAGCCGCCCCCGCTGACAGTCTGGGGTGATGATCCGTGCCGTGCTCGACAGCTGCGTGCTCTGGCCGAGCCTGCAGCGAGACTTCCTCCTCTCCCTCGCCGTGGAGGGCGCTTTCACACCGGTGTGGAGTTCTGCGATCCTCGACGAGGTGGAGCGCAATGAGAACCTCAAGGGCGTCACAAGGAACTTAGATGACGTGGAGGCCTCTACCCGCGCTCGGCGCTTAGTCGTCATGATGGAACGTGCTTTCCCCTCTGCGGCCAGCGCGGGATGGGAATCGCGCGAAGGGACGTTCGGGTTGCCCGACCCGGACGACGAACATGTGCTCGCGGCGGCCTGCGAGGCGCGTGCCGACGTCATCGTCACGGCCAATCTCCGAGACTTTCCGGTTCGCCTGATTCCTCGGTCAATCGCCGTTCTAGCTCCGCAGCCTTTCGTCCACACGATTGCGACGTCGAATCCCGCCGCCACTGTGCGTGCCCTGAACCACATAGCGAGCCGCTCCGGACGTCACGCGAACGCTGCAATCACGGTGCCCGAGCTCGTCGACGTCCTCAGCTCGCGTTACGCGATCGAACTGCGAGAGGCGCTGGCCCCCTGAGGGGTCAGGCGCTGGGGCGAGCGCGCTCCAGGGGCCTCGGCCGCATGTGCAGGGTGCGCGCGGCTAGGCGTTCGCTTCCGCTGGATGAGGCGACGCGAGAGCTGCGAGGCCCGCGAGGTCGAGGCGCAGGCCGGTAGGGGAGTGGCGCAGCGTGAAGAGCGTGTGCGTGCAGCCGCGGCAGATGACGATGTCGGCCGTGTCATCTCGCTCGACGACGGCTGTGGCGAGCGGGGCTTCGTCGCCGCAATGGCGACACGTGACGAGCGCCGTCGTGACGTCGGCGGCGAAAAGAGCAGAGAGCGGCCCGGCGAGGGCGTTCCCGTCGACGTTCTCCACTGTCGAGGTGACACCATCCGCCAGGTGCGGGAACGGGTGAGACGACATCACGAACCTCCGAAGCGTTCGGTGCGAATGCGTTGCGGGTCGTGGCCGAGGGCGACGAGCGCCTTCGCCGTGGCCTCGACGAAACCGGTGGGGCCGCACACGTAGACGGTGGGGGCGTCGGATGCCGGCAGAGTCGTCTCGGCGAGCAACTCGCGCGTGACACGGCCGGCGGGGCGAGGCCATCCGCTCGGGGTTTCGCGCGTGTACACCCAGTCGAGGGCGAACGACGGGTCGACCAGGGACAGCAGCTCGTCGGCGAAGTAGGCGTCGGCCGGGGTGCGCACCGAGTAGAGCAGGCGGAACGGGGTGGCGCTCGCCGCAGCGTGGTGGGCGCGGGCCATGGCGACGAGGGGAACGATGCCGCTGCCGCCCGCGATGAGTTGCACGGGTTCGGGTTGCTCGGCATCCCAGACGAAGTAGCCGCCGAGCGGCCCGCGCACCTCGAGCTGATCGCCCACCAGGACGTCTTCGACGAGGTAGGGCGACACTTCGCCGTCGGGCAGTTCGTCGACCGCCAGCTCGACAGCCTGGCCGGGGCCGAACGATGCGATCGAGTAGGAGCGCACGGCCTGGTAGCCGTCCTCAGCGGTGAGCCGCAGGTCGAGGTGTTGACCGGGGCGGGTGCCGGGCCAGCCGGGAACGTCGACGAGCAGGCGGCGGCCCGTGCGCGTCAACATCGTCGCCTCGGTCACCGTGCCCACGAACCAGTCGGCCCGCGTCACCAATACCGCTGCTCCTGCCACGGGTCACCATAGGTGTGATAGCCGTTCTGCTCCCAGAAACCGGGGTCGTCGTCGCCGTGCATGACGATGCCGCGCACCCACTTGGCGCTCTTCCAGAAGTACAGGTGCGGCACGAGGAGCCGCGCGGGGCCGCCGTGCTCGGGGTCGAGCGGCTCACCGTCGAACTCGGTGGCGATCCAGGCTTTGCCGTCGAGCAGGTCTTCGAGCGGCAGGTTGGTCGTGTAGCCGCCGTAGGAGTGCACCATCGTGAAGTCGTAACTGGTCTCGACCTCGGCGAAGAGCGTGTCGAGCGAGACGCCGCGCCACGTGGTGCCGAGCTTCGACCAGCGCGTCACACAGTGGATGTCGGTGTCGACGGTTTCCTGCGGCAGCGCCTGCAGGTCATCCCACGACCATTTCTTCTCGTCGCCCGTTTCGGTGCGGATGAGGAACTCCCATTCCGCGGTGTCGACCTCGGGTGTGGGACCGGCCGAGAGCACCGGGAAGTCGGTGGTGAGGAACTGCCCGGGCGGCAGATCGGGTGTCGATTCGCGGCGGCGTGCGCCGAACCCGCGTGAGATGACAGCCATGGTGTCGCCCTTCGTTCGGTGCGCGGGTGGCGCGGCGGATGGCTCGGCCGTCGCCCGTGCGAACGCGCAACGCGTGCCCTGCGGCTGATTCTGGTGCGTGCGGCCAGGGCCGCGCAACACTTATTTGTCGAAGGATTCTTCGTCGAAGGACGGAAGGGGCGACGCGCGGCGACCGAGCACGCGGAGGCCCCGGCGGTGGCCGAGTCGTACAGCGGCGGAGGCCGCGCCCGTCAGCCGCGGATCGGAGCCTGGCGCGGCCCCGCGTCGTAGCGGGCGAGCGCGTCGGCATCTTGCGCGAGCCGCGCGGCGCGGCGGGCGATATCCAGCGCCTCGACCGGGTCGGCTGAGGCGCCGGCGAGCACGATCTGGCGCTCCGCCTCGGCGAGGCGCGTGCGGGCTTCGGGGCCCACGCGCGACCTGTTGGACGTGATGAAGTCGGCGGCCACCTCGATGTAGCTGTTGGCCGAGAAGACCGCGCCGCGCAGGGCGGCCTGGGCGTTCTTGATGCGTTCGACGTTGCTGCGGGCCTCGGCCAACGCCTGGTCGAGCTGCAGGGATGCGTCGCGCAGGCGCCCGATGGCCGGAAGTGGATTGAGCGCGCCGACGGGAACGAGCTCACGCTCGGCATCGGCATCGGTCGCCGAGTCGCCGTCGGCCTCGATAGGCGTTGTGTCGTTGCTACCGGCGCCCGACGCGGGGAGGCTGGCAGCGCTGGCACCGTTCGCGGCTCCGATTGCTCCGGCTGCGGCTGGGCCCGCGGCGAGGGCGCGAACCTGGGTCTCGGCGTCATCGGCCGCGCGCTGGGCGACGGCGATCGCATCCCCGATCAGATCGGCCGCGTCGGGCAACGGGTTGGAGTCGCGCGCGGCGCGGGCTTCGGCGATGCCCGCGCGCGTATCGGCGAGCGAGCTCTCGAGTTCGGTTGCGGCGCCGTTCAGGGTGTCGGCGATGTGCGTGACCTGCGCCAGCGTCGTGCGGGCCGTTCCGAGGTGGCGCGCGACGGCGTCGAGGTGGGGCGCCGCGAGCGTTCCACGTGAAACGGCGTCGGTCGCGGCATCCGCCGATCGTCGCGCTTCGGCGAGCAGGGCCGCGGCGGCGCGCGGTGCATCGGCGGCGGCACCGATCGCGGCGGGGGAGAATCGTCGGGCGAGGGCGTCGAGCGTGGCCTGCGCGGCGGGGAGAGCAGCTTCGGTTTCGGCGAGGCCGGCGGTCAGCTGAGCGAGTCGTTCGGGGGCATCCCGCTCGACGGAGCGTCGCTCACTCAGTGACGAGTTCTCGGTTTCGACGAGTCGCGTGGCCGTGGCGCACAGCTCGATGATGCGTGTATTCCAGCGCGTGCGGTCGGATTCCGTATCGGGAATATGATCGTCGAGCTTCTGCCGAAGGAGGAACGCTTCGCGCAGAGCCTGCCGCGCCGAGCTCACCGCGCGGGCCACCTGGGCCGCATCGGACTTGCCGAACTGCGCCTCGGCGAAACCGACCTCGTCTTCGGCCTGCCGCACGACGTCGTCGGCCTGCACGAGCGCCAGGCCCGCGCGCTGGTCGAGGGCCTCTGGAGTGCGGCCTTCAGCCTCGAGCACCCGGCGGCCTCGAGTGCGCAAGCCGCGCACGAGCAGAACGGCCGCGACGGCGGCGCCCCCGAAAACGATGAGCGAGGGAAGCCACCACAGTGCGCCAGACATACGCCGATTCTAGGCAGTGGCGGTGTGTGAACCCTCAGAACCCGGCCGATCCGGGCGGATCTCGTAGCGAAAGGTGCCGCGGTACTCGTACACGAGCCCGACGAGGGGGAGCGAGAGCGTGACGTCGACGCGCTGCCGGTCGACCGACTCGTCGAAGGCCTCTCGCAGGGTCACCCGGGGAGCGACGACACGCGGGATGCGGAGATGACGCGAGCCGAGGCGCACGGCGACGGCGTTGGAGCGCAGCAGGAGGGCGCCGTCTTCGGCGCGAGCATCGAAGCGAGCCCAGAGAGGCGCTCCGAGACCCAGGCGGTCGACGAGGGAACCGTTCTCCTCGGCGATGACATCCACCATGTCGCGGTCGCGGCGGCCCGACCCGGCGCGCCCGGTCAGCCGAAACGTGCGCGTAGCCGCGACCCCGGGGTGCCCGCCTGCATCCGCTAACGGCCTGTTCTCGACCGTGAAGGGCACATCGCGCTGCCACACGGGAAAGAGGATGCCGCGCCGGGCCAGGACCGCGAGCACGGGCCACATCCACCGGCGCGGCGTTCCGACCGTGTGGAAGACACCGTCGCCGCGGCCGACCGACTCTCGGGGGATGGCGGAGAAGTAGAGACGCAGGCGCGGATGCAGGAGCGCCAACACCTCGGGGATCGTGGCTTCGTAGGGCGACGGCGTTGACATACGGGCGACTCTAGCCCGGACCGGACCGGGTCAGTCCGCGAGGGGCCAGGCACGCCTGCGCCGAGGCCGTGGCGTCAGGGCGAACGGCCGCGGCAGCCCGCGCTAGCTCAGCGCGAGGGCCTCGTCGAGGGAGATGGACGGGAGGCCCAGGGCGCGCGCGACCGGGGCGTTGGTGAGCGAGCCGGCGTGCGCGTTGAGGCCGAGCGCGAGGGCCGCATCATCCGACACCGCCTTTTTCCAGCCCTTCTCGGCGAGTGCGATGGCGTAGGGCAGCGTCGCGTTGGTGAGAGCGCGCGTGGACGTTTCGGGCACCGCGCCCGGCATGTTGGCCACGCAGTAGTAGACGCTGTCGTGCACGGCGAAGGTGGGGTCATCGTGGGTGGTCGGGCGCGAACCTTCGAAGCATCCGCCCTGGTCGATGGCGATGTCGACGAGCACCGAACCGTGCTTCATGGTCGAGACCATCTCGTCGGTGACGAGCTTCGGCGCCTGCGCCCCCGGGATGAGAACCGAACCGATGACCAGGTCGGCCTCGCGCAGCTGTGCGGCGATCTCGTAGGTCGACGACACGCGCGTCTGGATCTGCCCGCCGAAACGCACCTCGAGTTCGCGCAGTCGCGGGATGGACAGGTCGATGATGGTGACGTCGGCGCCCATGCCGAGCGCATTCGCCGCGGCATGTTCGCCCGCGACGCCGCCGCCGATGACGACGACCTTGGCCTTCTGGGTTCCGGGCACGCCACCGAGCAGGATGCCGCGCCCGCCCGCCGCGCGCATCAAGTGATAGGCGCCGACCTGGGTCGAGAGGCGCCCGGCCACCTCGCTCATGGGCTGCAGCAGGGGCAGCGACCGGTTCGGCAGCTGCACCGTTTCGTAGGCGATGGCCGTGGTGCCCGAGGCGAGCACGGCGTCGGCGCACGGCCTCGAGGCCGCGAGGTGCAGGTAGGTGAAGAGGGTCTGCCCGGCGCGCAAGCGCGGGTACTCTTCGGCGATGGGCTCCTTGACCTTGAGGATGAGGTCGCCCGCCGCCCAGACCTCGTCGGCCGTTTCGGCGAGCGTGGCGCCGGCCGTCGTGTAGTCGTCGTCCGAGATCGAGGAGCCGAGCCCCGCGCCGCGCTGGACGACAACGTCGTGCCCGAGTCGCACGAGCTCGTGCACCCCGGCGGGCGTGATGGCCACCCGGTTCTCGTTGTTCTTGATTTCGGTGGGGATGCCGACGCGCATGCGTTTCTCCAATCGAGAGGCCGTCTCAGCGCCGGCGTCGTTGCCGGTCGTTCGCGACACAACAATGCTCCGGATTCTGCGTTACATGGACGTAAACTGTGCAGAATCAGCGGCGTGATGCATCCAATTTGCATTTTCGTGCGGTCGGAAGGGGTTTCGATGACGTTGTCACCGAAGAATGTGCGGGAACGAGGCTCGGGGCGCGGGCGAGATCAGGGGCGCGACCTGGACGATATCGACCGCGCCATTCTGGCCCAGCTGGCCGGTGATGCGCGTATGCCGAACAATCAGCTGGCCGAGCGCGTCGGCATCGCGCCCTCGACCTGTGTGGCGCGCGTGCGATCGCTGGTCGACCGGGGCGCGATCCGGGGCTTCCGTGCGGACATCGACCCCGCGGCGGTCGGTCTCGGCCTGCAGGCGCTCATCAGCGTCAACATCCGGGCCGGTGCGCGCCAGCAAATCCGCACCTTCACCGAAGAGATGCGTTCACTGCCGGATGTCGTTCAACTGTTCTTTTTGGGCGGCTCGGAGGATTTCATCGTGCACCTGGCCACGCGCGACTCCGACCATCTGCGTGACTTCGTCGTCACGCATCTCTCGGCCCACCCGGCCGTCGCCTCGACGCGCACGAGCGTGATGTTCGAGCATTACCAAAACAGCCCGGCTCTCGACCCGCGTTAGTCGCGAAAACGCACCGACCGCGGAGAATTCCGCCATCTGTCTGAGCGGCCGGTTCCGCGCGTCGTGCAAAACGAAACTATAGAGCAAATGTGCCTCAAATTTCGCCCCCTTGCGACGAGATTTCTGGAAGTGGAGCGGGCTCCATAAACTCGGAATTCGATCACCCATGCCCACCCCCGGAGCGTGGTTCGATCGTTTGAGAGGGAGACTGGCGCGGCACGATGGGAAAACTGATCTACGGTGACGGAAGCACCGAAATCGAATTCGAGGACCGCCTGCTGGCCCACCTGAAGGTGGCAATCGTCACCAAGCTCCGTCGCGGCGAGACCTTCACGCTGTCGTGGGATCACGGTCACGATCAGGGCAGCGGCCGCAGCACCATCTGGCTGCACCCCGGCATCCCCCTGCACTTCCTCTTCTTCGGCGGCCGCGAGCCCGTGTTGAACCGCGCGTGGGCCGAATCGATGCTCATCTCTGCGTCGAGCACCAACGGTATGCAGATCATGCCGGAGCCGCCGCAGGCCTGAACGCCGGCACATCTCGACGCAAAAAAGGGACCGATCGTTTGATCGGTCCCTTTCTCGTCGGCGGTCGGGCGACGGTGAGGAGCCCCGACCGCTCGATGCGTGCTTAGTACTTGATCTCGGCCAGGGCGTCGGAGATGGGCGTCTCGCCCGAGACGACCTCGAACTGCGTGCGCACGGCCGTTCCCTCGAGAATGGCGGTCGCCACGATTTCGGCGACATCGGCGCGCGGGATCTCGCCGCGGTCGACGGTGGAGCCGGTCGTGATCTGTCCCGTTCCGGCGTCGTCGGTCAGAGCGCCGGGGCGCACGATCGTCCAGTCGAAGTCGCGCGCGCGGATGTCGGCGTCGGCCTCGCTCTTGGCGCGGCGGTACACCTCCCACACGGCGGCATCGTCGTTGTCGTCGACGGGCAGCGTGGACTTCTCGACGTCGAAACCATCGACCGACATGGCCGAGATGATCACGTAGCGGTCGACGCCGGCCTTCTCGGCGGCATCCGCCAACAGGATTGCGCCGTCGCGGTCGACCGTCATCTTGCGCTCGGCACCGCTCTTCGCTCCGCCACCGGCCGCGAAAACCACGGCGTCGGCACCCTGCAGGTGCTGGGCGAGCGTGTCGGCGTCGATGGACTCGAGGTCGAGCACCAGGGCTTTCGCTCCGGCCTTCTCGAGATCGGCGGCGTGGTCGGGGTTGCGGATGATTCCGACGACCTCCTGGCCGGCATCCGCCAGTCGACGCTCCACGAGCTGGGCGATCTTTCCGTGTCCTCCTGCGATGATTACTGTCATCTTCGGTACAACGTCCCTTCGGGGTCAGAATTCCATCGGCGTGGGTCGCTAGCGGGGCTTCGTCAAGAACACCCGCCGCAACGACCGCAGTATCAGGATGAACCCGACGAGCCCGATCGTCGACCCCAGGAACGCGAAAAGTCGCACATCGGGCACGATGTAGGGCCCCGAATCGGTCACCACGAGCACGATGCCGACCACGACGGCCGTGATGGCGATGAGCACGCCCACCGTCTCGGAGACGAGCGTGGACACCCACCAGCGGTCGTCTCCCGTGGCGAACGAGCGCACGCGCACGCTGAAGGTGCCGTTCTCGATGCGCGACGACACCGATTCGATGCGCCGCGGCAGCTTGCGCAGCGTGGCGAGGGATGTCGCGGCCTGCGCCTGAGCCGATGCGAACAGTCGCTCGGGGCTGAGCAGGTGCCGCATGAAGTGGGGCACGCGTTTGAGGGCGTGATCGACGAGGTCGAAATCCGGGTCGAGCAGGGTGAGGCATCCATCGAGGGTGACGATGGTGCGAAAAGCCGAGCTCAGGGATGCGGGCAGCCCCAGGTGGTAGGCGCGGATGACGTCGAGCAGCACGCTGAAGATCGAGCCGTCGCCCTTGCGGCGGTGGCGCATCAACGTGAGCACCTTTCCGATCTCGCGCTGCATGGCCTGCGTGTCGGTGCCTTCGGGAACCGTGACGACGAGCAGCAGGGCGTCGGTCGTCGCGACATCGTCTTCACTGGCCGCGGCCAGCAGCAGTGTGGCTAATGCCTCGCGCATGCTGCGCTCGAGCACACCGATGGCGCCGAAGTCGATCATGCCGAGCGTGCCGTCCTCGCGCAGGATGAGGTTGCCGGGGTGCAGGTCCGCGTGGAACACGCCCTCGACGATGACCTGCTGCAGCACTGCATCCAGCAGCGCCTCGGCCAGCGCCTGACGGTCGGCCATCGGCATGCTCGCCAGGTGGTCATGCGCCTTGCCGAGGGGGATGCCGTCGACCCGCTCCTGGGTGAGCACGCGTCGGCTGCTGGCCTCGGCGAACACGCGCGGCACCGACAAGACGTGGGATGCCGTGTGCTCGACGGCGCTGCGGATCATCTCGGTGTTGCCGAACTCGATGCGGTAGTCGAGCTCTTCTTCAAGCGTCTTCGCGAAACCGTTGGCGAGCGACACGGCCCCGAACTCCGCACCCCAGGATGTTTTCGCCTCGATGCGGTCGGCGATGCGCAGGATGATGTCGACGTCGGCGCGCACCTGGCGCTCGGCATCCGGCCTCTGCACCTTGAGCACCACATCGGTGCCGTCGAGCAGTGTGGCCCGGTGCACTTGGGCGACGGATGCCGCGGCGAGAGGTTCGTGATCGACCCACGCGAAGACCTCGCCGAGGGGTCGGCCGAGCTCGCGTTCGACGACGCGCTCGATATCCGACCACGGCAGCGTTGTGGCGCTCGTCTGCAGCGACGAGAGTGCCTCGATGAAGCGTGGGGGCAGCAGGTCGCGGCGCGTGGACATGACCTGGCCGAGCTTCACGAAGGTGACTCCGGCGTCGTTGAGGAAGGAGACGATGGCGTCGGGGGAGCGGGAGGCGCCGGAGGGCGACGGCGTGCTGCTGGGGTTGGTCGCCACCGAGGCGCCAGCCGTCGCATCCGCCGAGGTGCGCCGGCGCGGGTGACCGTGAATGGCGTGCCCGACGCCGTGGCGAGAGGCGATCGCGAGGATCTGCAGGTAGCGCTGCGTGCGGCGGCGGCGGTGAACGGCCTCCTGGAACGCGTAGATGGGGTTCGGCACCGACGCGGTGGGCCAGATGGCTTCGGTGCCGACGAGGAACGCGACGCCGAACGCGAAGGTCCATCCGAAGGCCAGCAGGATGAACGCGAGCGCGACGACAGGGTGCACATCGAGGCCGCCGGCACCGTCGAGCAGGCCGGCCTTGCCGGCCGTGTACTGCGTGAAAGGCACGCTCGCGGCGAAGACGACGAGGCCCACGACGAAGGTGCGCGGCCATCCGACCGGGGTGCCGAGTAGGCGGCGCGTCATGAAGCCGACGGCGAGGGCGTAGACGATCGCGAGGGGAATGACGATGAACAGATACACGTGTGAAACCCCCGGTGTCGGTCGCCTGGCGCGTGCGCTCAGCCTAGTGCGGGGCACGGGTGCGGGTTCGGGAGAAATGTCCGCGCGCGGCTCGGGTTCGTCTGTTGCGTTTGTTGCCCGTTGCCCCGGGCTGGGATCGGGTCGATCGTTACTCTGATGCCTTCGTCGCACGGACGGGCTTCGCGGCACGCTTGGCGTGGTTGAACTCGATGGCGCGGCGCACAAGAGCCTGCAATCCGGGCACGTCGAGCGTGTCGCCGGCCACGAGCTCGTAGGAGCGGCGCTGATTGCCGCCCAATTCGCCGTTGAACAGCCCATCGGGGTCGTCCAACGAGGCGCCGTACATGAAGCCGAGCTTCACCTTGGTCTTGAAGATGTTGCCGACCACGAGGATGCCGTCGACCTCCCACACCGGGGCACCCATCCACTTCCACTCTTCGATGATGGCGGGGTCGACCTCGAGAATCGCCTGCCGAGCCTGCGCCAAGACCTCGCCGCGCCAATCGGGATGCTTCGCAATCAGTGCGTCGATCTCTTCAGCGGGTGTCACGTGATCCTCCATGTGCGGTCGACGGGTTCCGTCGGCCCGACACTACTCTCTGGTTGGCAGCCGAGCGGTGCGGCGGAGTCAGTGGCTGACGAGTTGTTGCACGCGCTGGCGCGACACGCCGAGCGCCACTGCTGCATCGGCCTGCGTGATGCCACTCGCTAGAAGCGCGTTCGCAGCTTCACGGCGCAGGGTCGCGGCTTCCTCGAGCGCGGCTCGGCCTTCAGTCTCGCGCCCACGGGCCTGCTCCACCCAGGCCGCGATGTGCGGCGCGAGCTTCACGCTCACCGAGACGGTCGACCCTTCACTTTCGGTCCATACATCCGCCAGCTCTTTGGCCTCTCGCTCGACCTGCGACAGATGGCGCGCCTGCCCCATTGCGACGATCGGTTCGCCCCCGTGGGGAGCGGGCGACGTGAGTTCGGGGATCTCGAACGTCCACCACTTGCCATCTTGATATGTATTTACGTCGTAGTGAGCCATGTCTACCTCCACCCTTCGGGTGCATTCGGAAAAATGCGGACGAGCTGCTTGACGATGCCGGCGCTGATCTCACCATGGGCGGGAATGCTCAACCAGCTAGAGCCGTCCGGTTGACCCCAGATGACGTGCGAACCTTTGCCTTGGCGAAGCACAACCCAACCCTGAGAGCGCAGGAACTTGATGACATCGCGGTACTTTTGCGGTCTCGGCATCATCATACGCTAGTCCCCCTGGCACGCACCCGCAAGGGGGGCTTGACGGAATCCGAGGTGTGGTCACTTTTGGGAGGAGTCGGGTCAGCGGTGGCGGCGGATGCGGATGGGGCCGCGAGCCGTGGAGGGGTCGACGACCGAGCCGCCCTGCGTGATGTCGACGACGCCCGCGTCGACGAGGCGGCGGGCGGCGCGGCGGGCCGGTTCCATGAGGTCGCGCCATCCATCCTTCGTGCCGACGGCCCGCGCCGCATCCGACGGGCAGATGGTGGAGGTGGCGGCGCGTTTGTCGAGGAGTTCGATGATGGTTTCTTCGAGACGGCGGTCGACGTCGGTGACGCCGCGACGGCGGCAGGCGTCCGAGCAATAGCGCACGGCATCCCAATTGTCGGCCCACTTCGATCGCCACTGCATGTCGCGGCCGCAGGAGGCGCAGACCTTGCTCTCGGGCACGGGGGAGGCTGCCGAACGTTGTTTGTGAGCCATCCTTCAAGTGTGCGCGACGGCACGCCTGCGTCAAGGGGTGGCTCCCCGCGACATCCTTCAGGCGCGCGGCGGCACGCCAGCGTTACGGGGCTGACGAACCGCCGCGCGGTGACCTGGTAGCCGGCTAGTAGTCGATGCGGCCGTGGCGGCTGTGGAACTCGCCCGTCGGGCCGTCGGCGCCGATGAGGGCCAGGGCGACCGTCGCATCGGTGCCCTCGGTGACGGTCTGGTGGCCGCCGTGGCCGTTGAAGTCCGTGGCGGTGTAACCGGGGTCGCTGACGTTGACGCGGAAGTCGGGAAGGTTCTTCGCATACTGCACCGTCAGCGCGATGACCGCGGCCTTCGAGGAGGCATAGGGCACGGCCTTCACCGGGTATTCGTCGGCCGTCTCGGTGGACAGGAATCGCGGCCATCCCACACCAGAGGCGACATTCACAATGACGGGATGCTCGGACGCACGCAGAAGCGGAAGCGCTGCCTGCGTCACCCGCACGATGCCGACGACATTGGTCTCGAGCACGGTGCGCATGGCATCGGCGTCGAGGTCGTCGACCCCGAACGAGGTGCCCAGGATGCCGGCGTTGTTCACCAGCACGTCGAGGTTCGGCAAGGCGGCGATCGCGGCATCCACGCTCGCTTGGTCGGTGACGTCGAGTTGCACGATGTGGGCGCCGAGAGCCCGGGCGGCGTCACCGTTGGCGGGGTCGCGCATGCCGGCATAGACGGTGTGGCCCGCGTCGATCAGGCGGCGGGCGGTTTCGAGGCCGAGGCTCTTGTTGGCCCCAGTGATGAGTGTCGTTGTCATGCTCACAGCCTGCGCCCCGATCGGCCCGGCGCACAGGCCTTGGTCGACGGTAGGACTGCTGATACCACCGACCGGCCACGCGACCGGGGCATGATGGGGTCATGAGTGAGTTCGCAAGTGTGCTGAGGTCCTGGCGTGAACGGCTCAGCCCCGCGGATGTCGGGCTGCCGGCCGGTTCGGGGCGACGCGCGGCCGGTCTGCGACGCGAAGAGCTGGCGGCGCTCGCCGGGGTCAGTGTCGACTACATCGTGCGGCTCGAGCAGGGGAGGGCGCAGCATCCGTCGCCACAACTTTTGGGAGCCCTGGCCCTGGCCCTGCGCCTGAGCGTCGATGAGCGCGACCACCTCTACCGTGTCGCGGGGGCCGCGCCGCCCTCGCGCGATCTCGTGCCCCGCCACGTCACGCCCGGGGTGCAACGGCTGGTCGACCGGCTCGGCGACGTGCCGCTCGCGGTCTTCAGCGCGGCCCACGACATCATCATGTGGAATCCGCTCTGGGCGGCCGTCAACGGCGACCCCTCGGCCGAGTCGGCCCTCGAACGCAACCTCGTGTGGCGGCACTTCACGCACGGGCACGACGGCGTCGAGTTCGATGACATCCACGAGGAAGAATTCGCCAGCGACCTCGTGGCCGACCTGCGCGCCGCGGTCGGTCGCTACCCGCGCGACCCGTCTCTGACCGCGCTCGTGGCACGTCTGAGGTCTACCTCGCCCGAGTTCGAGCGGCGCTGGGGTTCGGCGCGCATCGCGGAACACCGGTCGAGCCGCAAGGTGGTGAGCACACCCGTCGGCCCCATCGAGATCGACTGCGATGTGCTCGCGGTGCCGGGCGGCGACCTGCGCATCGTCGTCTACACGACCGTTCCCGGCAGCCGGGATGCCGAAGCGCTCGAGCTGCTGCGCGTCACGGGTTTGCAGACCTTCGCCGGGCCGGCGTCAGTCGTCGAGGTGCCGTAGATAGCGCTCGGGCGCGTCGAGGAACGCCCGCCAGTTGCGCACCAGGTCGAGGTCGTCGTAGTCGCAGGCGCGGATGCCCCACTCGCCGATCTCGTACAGCTCGGCACCGGGGATGGCCGCCAGCACGGGGGAGTGCGTCGACAGGATGATCTGCGAGCCCCCGGCGACGAGATCGCGCAGCAGACCGATGAGCGCCAGACATCCGGGGAGGGAGAGCGCCGATTCGGGCTCGTCGAGGATCCACAGACCGCTGATGCGCGAACGCTCGACCACGATGTCGAGGAACGACTCGCCGTGGCTGCGCTCGTGGAACACCCCGGAATCGCCGATCGACTCGAGGTAGGTGAAGAAGCCGTGCATGGTCTCGGCGCGCAGGAAGAAGCCACGCTTGGATGCGCCGCCGTTGCGCACCAGCTGCAGATGTTCGGCAAGCCCCGACTCGTCGACGCGCGATTGATATCTCGAACTCGTCGACCCGCCCTCGGGGTTGAGGCCGTAGACCGCGGCGATGGCCTCGACCATCGTGGACTTGCCGGCGCCGTTGTCGCCGACGAGCACCGTGATCGCACCGAGCTCGAGACCGTTGTCGAGCAGCTGCCGCACGGGCGCCAAGGTGGCCGGCCAGCGAGTGCGCGCCATCGGTTTGACCGACAGCTCGCGCACCTGCCGCACGGGCAGGCGACCGAACGCGTCCGAATCATCCTGGGCCATGTGAATACTCTGACAGACCCCACCGACACGGAATAGGGATGCCGCGCGAGCGTTGCAGCGTTGGTACCGACCACTCGAAAGGCTTCATCAATGGACCTGTTCTCGCCCGCCACCTTCGGCGACCTGCACCTTGCCAACCGCATCACCATGGCCCCGCTGACCCGCATGCGCTCGAGCGCCGATGGCGTTCCCGGCGATATCGTCGTCGAGCACTACACGCAGCGCGCCGGCCTGGGCATGATCGTCACCGAGGGTGTCTTCCCCGTGCAGGAGTCGAAGGCCTACTCAGGCCAGCCCGGCATCGAGACCGACGAGCAGGTCGCTGGCTGGAAGGTCGTCACCGATTCGGTGCACGCCGCCGGCGGAACCATCGTGCTGCAGCTCATGCACGGCGGGCGCGTCACCCACACCGACATCACGGGCACCGACCGCATCGTCGCCCCGAGCGCCGTCGCCATCGAGGGCGAGCTCTACACGCCAACGGGCAAGCAGGCCTTCCCCGTGCCGCACGCGCTCACGCTCGAGGAGCTCGAGACCACCAAGCAGGCGCTCGTCGCCGGCGCCCGCAACGCCATCCGCGCCGGTTTCGACGGCGTCGAGGTGCACAGCGCTAACGGCTACCTGCTGCACGAATTCCTGTCGCCCGTCGCCAATGTGCGCGAGGACCAGTACGGCGGATCGCCCGAGAACCGCGCCCGCTACGGCGTCGAGGTCACCACGGCCATCGCCGAGGCCATCGGTGCGGGCCGCACGGGCATTCGCATCTCGCCGGCTCACAACATCCAGGATGTCTGGGAGAAGGACGACGCCGACGTGCGCGCCACCTATGAGGCCCTCGTCGACGGCATCGCGCCCCTCGGCCTGGCCTACGTGAGCGTGCTGCACGCCGAACCCACGGGCACGCTCGTGCAGGACCTGCGCCACCGCTTCGGCGGCAACTGGATCGCGAACACCGGTTTCGGCGTCATGACGACGCGCGACGAGGCCCTCGAGCTCGTCGGTGGCGACCACGCGGATGCCGTGGCCGTCGGCCGCCTGGCGATCGCCAACCCCGACCTGGCCGAGCGCTGGGCCCAGGATGCCGAGCTCAACGAGCCCGACCCGTCGACGTTCTACTCGCCCGGCCCGCACGGCTACACCGACTACCCGACGCTGGCCGAGGCCAACGGAACCCGCGAGGACGCGAACGCGTAACCTGCGGAACGCACGAAACGACGCCCGCCCTCGGCACTGCCGGGGCGGGCGTCGTCGTGGCGACCGGAGTTACGCCATCTCTGAGAGAACCTCGTCAACCGTCGTGAGCTCGATGAGCGGCGTGTAGAGCGCCATGGCGTCGAGGGCGCGCTGGTGGTCGGCCGCACTGGCGCCCGCGCAGGCATCGGTGACCACGCGCACGTGCACCCCGGCATCCGCGGCGGCGAGGGCCGTCGAGAGCACGCAGCAGTCGGTCGACACGCCCGTGAGCACGAGGCTGTCGGGGTTGCCGAGCGCGGACCGGGTGTTGTCATCCCACTTGCCGAACGTGGTGCGCGTGATGACCGTGGCGTCGTCGACCGGGAACTCGGGCATCAGCTCGTAGAGGTCGGCGTTGGCGGGATCGAGGGCGAACGGCCAGTCCTCGTAGTAGGGCACCCACGCGCCCTGCGGCTCGGCCGGCGCGACGAAGCGGGTGAGGGCGACGCGCGACCCGAAGGCGGCACGGAGGCGGCGCGAACCCTGCGACGCGGCCGCGAACTCGGGCGTGAACCATCCACTGGTCTGCTCACCGAAGATGCGTTGCATGTCGATGATCATGAGCGTGCTGGTCATCGGTCGAGCCCTGTCGGCGTCGTGGCTTCTGCAGCCGCCCGACCCGAGATCTGCTCGTTGTTGGTCGGCAGCGACTCCTGGCGGCGCACCGAGGCTCGACCGAGGACGAGCGTGCCCAGATATCCGATCACCAGGGCGAACAGCACGCCCAGGTTGGCGTAGGCCCACTCGCCGTCCTTGCCGCCGACGAGGCCCAGCAGGTAGCCCTCCCACTCGAAGCCGGGCGATGAGCTGACGACGAAGCCCCAGCCGACGACCGCGCCGACGACGATGAGCAGGATGGCGCGCACGTTCCAGTTGCCGTAGCGGCCCTTCGGGTCGAACAGCTCGGCCAGTGCGTAGTCCTTCTTGCGCAGCTGCAGGTCGGCGATGAAGATGCCGCACCACGCCGCGACGGGAACGCCGAGCGTGATCAGGAACCCCTGGAACGGGCCGAGGAAGTCGGCCGCGAAGAACACCACGTAGATGGCACCGGCGATCATCAGCAGGCCGTCGATCGAGGCGGCGACGTAACGCGGGGCCTTCAAACCGGTGCTCAGTAGTGCGAGGCCGGACGAGTAGATGTCGAGCACGGCGCCGCCGACGAGGCCCAGGATGGCGACGATGGCGAACGGCACGAGGAACCAGATCGGCAGGATGGTGGTCAGCGCGCCGATCGGGTCGGAGGCGATGGCGGCGTTGAGATCGGGGTCGCTGCCCGCGAGCAGCAGGCCGAAGAAGAGCAGCAGCAGGGGTGCGAGCGAGGCGCCGAACGTGGTCCAGAACACCACGCCGCGACTGGAGGCCGACTTCGGCAGGTAGCGCGAATAGTCGGCGGCGGCATTCACCCAGCCGAGGCCGAAACCGGTCATCATGAACACGAGCGCGCCGATGAATGCGGGGGCCGAACCCGCCGGGATGGCCGAGACGGCCGCGAAGTCGATGGTCGGCGCGACGAGCACGATGTAGACCACCGTCAGCACGCCCGTGACGATCGTGATGTACATCTGCAGCTTCATGATGAACTCGAAACCGAGGATGCCTCCGCCCACGATGAGCGCGGCGACCACCACCAGCGCCACCACCTTCGTGACGACGCCGCCCTCCCAGCCGAGCGCCTCGAACACCGTCGCGGTCGCGAGCACGGCCAGGGACGCGAGCACGGTCTCCCAGCCGACCGTCAAGATCCACGAGATCGCCGACGGGACGCGGTTGCCGTTGACGCCGAAGGGCGCGCGGCTGAGCGTCATGGTCGGAGCGTTGCCGCGTTTGCCCGCGAGCGCGATGATGCCGCAGAACAGGAACGACACGACGATGCCGATGAGGCCCACGATGGTGGCCTGCCAGAACGAGATGCCGAAGCCGAGCAGGAACGAGCCGTAGCTCACGCCCAGTACCGACACGTTGGCGGCGAACCACGGCCAGAAGAGGTCGCGCGGGCGCCCCTTGTGCTCGCTCTCGTGCACGACGTTGATGCCGTTGAGCTCGACCCCGAGCGTGCGGCCGGCGGCGTCGGCGGCCGTCGATGAAGCTGACGACGAGCCCGCTGGCCGCGAAGACGGGGCGGATGAGGAGGGCGTGCTATTCGCGGACATGGCGGTCCCTTCGTCGGCGGCGGCCCGGGCATCGGCCGCGCTCAGTGTGTCAAAGGTAACGGACGCCGCGCGCTCACTCATTCCCGGCACGAGCAATCGTCCCGGCACCCGTCGAGGTCCGGCCCGGCGGCGACACGCCGTCGCGGCTCGTATCCGGCGGTTTACCCTGGGGGTCATGGATATCGGGGAGATGCAGGCGGCTTTCGACGACGTGTTCGACGAGGCAATCGTCTTCCACGGCTTCACGACGTACATGAGGGATTACGAGGTCGTGATCGAGACGAGCGCCGCGCCGAGCACCGGCATCCCGACGCGCTTCGTCCGTTTCCTCTTCGTGAACTGCGTGCGCGCCGACGTCGCGACAGCCCTGAGCCCGGCCGGCTGGGCGGGTTCGCTCGACGAGCGCCTCATCGATGCGTCGACCGGGATCGACCTCGACGGGTATGCCTGGGGCGTGAAGTGGCAGGCGCTCTACCCCGGGTTCGCGTTCGCGCCCGATTCCGAGCTCGCGCGCTCCTGGTCGACCGACGTAGGGATCCCGTTTCACGAGGTCCGTGTGCAGGCGAACGGGCACACGCTGACGCTCGTGTTCTCCGATCTGCGCGTCGAGCCGGCGCCCGCGGGATATGCGCCCTTCGTCGTCCCCGAACTCGATCGTTAGGCTGTGGCGATGGTCGGAATCCGTTACCCACGCCCCCTCGTCCCCGGCGATCTCGTGGGGGTGGCGACACCCTCTTCGGGAGTTCCGGCGTCGCTGCACGATCGGCTCGACGCGGCGCTCGAAGCGGTTGCCGCGCATGGTTTCCGCACGCGCGTCGGCGAGCTGGCCCGCGTGGACGGCGTGACGTCGGGCCCGCCCGAGGACCGCGCCGCCGAGCTCACCGAGATGATGACCGACCCCTCCGTGCGCGCCGTCATCCCGCCGTGGGGTGGCGACCTCGCCGTCGACCTGCTCGACCGCCTCGACTTCGAGACATTGGCCGTCGATCCGACCTGGTTGATCGGCTACTCCGACCTCTCCACGCTCATGACGCCGCTGACCCTCGCAACGGGCGTCGCCACGCTGCACGGGGCAAACCTCATGGACACGCCCTACGAGCTGCCCGTCGAATTCTCCAGCTGGGTGGATGTCGTCACCGCGCTGGCCGGGGCCACCCTCGTGCAATCAGCCGCCCCTCGCCGCCGCATCCGGCCCTGGGGTCCCTGGGCCACCGAACCGCGCACGCGCGACGACGCCTACGAGGCTGGCGCCGACTCGACGGCGACGACCCGGTCACGGTCACGGGCCGACTCATCGGCGGATGCCTGGAAACCGTCGCGCTCCTGCCCGGAACCCCCTCCGGCGACCTCGACGGATTCGCCCGCCGCCACGCCCCCGAGGGCCTGCTCGTCTACCTCGAGGCGGCCGAAGCCGACAGCCTCGAAACCGCGCGCCTGCTACACCGCTTGCGCCTCGCCGGCTGGTTCGACCACGCCAATGCCGTGCTCATCGGCCGCACCCCGGCGCCCGAAAGCCCGGGCTATACGCGGTTGCAGGCGCTCACCGACACGCTCGGCGGCCTCGGCATCCCGGTCTTGTACGACGCCGACTTCGGCCACGAACCGCCGCAGCTGCCGCTCGTCAACGGCGCGCTCGCCGAGGTCGAGTGGGATGCCGCATCCGCCCGCATCACGCAACGCCTCGTCCCCTGAGCGGGCCTCCTCGCTGAGAGAACCTCGCGGGCAGCCCGGTGCCCGAACCTCGCGCCAGCCGGCGGCCGACTTTAGGCTGGACGCATGAGCGACAACGGCGACCGCATCCGATTCGGCATCGTGGGCAGCGGATGGCGCAGCGAATTCTTCCTGCGCATCGCCCGCGCCCTGCCCGACCGCTTCGAGGTGACGGGCCTCGTGACGCGCAACCCCGAGACGGCCCGCGCCATCGAAGCCGAGTGGAACGTGCGAGCTTTCCCCGACATCGACGCGCTGCTGGATGCCTCCACCCCCGAGTTCGTGGTCGTCTCCGTGCCGCGCGACGCCGCGCCCGCGATCATCGCGCAGCTCGCCGAGCGCCGCATGCCCGTGCTCACCGAGACGCCGCCGGCCCCCGACGTTGCGGCGCTCGAACGGTTGCACGAGCTCGTGCTCGGGGGCGCGATCATCCAGGTCGCCGAGCAGTATCACCTGTCGCCGCTGCTGCGGGCGCAACTCGGGGTCGCGGCATCCGGTCGCCTGGGCACGGTGAGTTCGGCCCTGGTCGCGCAGTGCCACGACTATCACGGCGTGAGTGTGCTGCGGCGGGCGCTCGGCATCGGTTTCGAGGATGCCGTGATCACCGCGTCGCTCTTCGAGTCCCCGCTCGTGCAGGGGCCCGACCGCGACGGCGACCCGCGCGACGAGTCGCACGTGACCGCCCGGCAGCTCTCGGCCCGCCTCGACTTCGGCGACCGCCTCGGTGTCTATGACTTCGCCGACGAGCAGTACTTCTCGTGGATCCGCGCGAACCGCATCCTCATCCGTGGCGACCGCGGCGAGATCAACAACCTCGACCTCGCCTCCCTCGACGACTTCCGCACGCCCGTGTTCGCCGAGTTCCGCCGCGTCGCGACGGGCGAGGGCGGCAACCTCGAGGGCATGTTCCTGCGCGGCATCCTGGTGGGCTCGTCGTGGGAGTACGTGAACGAGTTCGCGCCCGCCCGCCTCAACGACGACGAGATCGCCATCGCCAGCTGTCTCGTGCGCATGCGCGACCACATCGTGGGTGGCCCCGCGCTCTACAGCCTCGCCGAGGCCAGCCAGGACCACTACCTGGGGATGCTCATGCACCGCGCCGCCGAGACGGGCGAGCCGATCCGCTCCGAGCGCCAAGCCTGGGCGGACTGACCGCTGTCCCTCGCCGTTCCTCGTATCCTCGCGATGATGACGTGGAAACGTCTTCATTGCCGCTCACGTTACCCATAAGGGTTTTGCCCAAGATTATGAGTAACTGATTTACTCATAAAAATAGGCGCTAAAGTTATGAGTACCGAATTAAGGGGAGCGAGATGGTCGACGCAGACGCCAGCTGGCCAGCCCTCGAGTGGGAAGACCAAGTCTGGACTCCCTCGACGGCCTGGGGCGCCGACTCCGAGCGACGGGGGCAGGAGAAATATCGCTCGGCCGTGCCTGCGCTCATCGCGGCGAAAATCCCAGAGATCAGCGCCGACACGCGAGAAGCTTCCGATGAAGCAACGCAGGAACTGAGCCGTTTCGACGCGGAATTCGGTTCGCAAGTTGCCGGCTTCGCACCCGTTCTTCTGCGATCAGAATCTGCCTCATCGTCCCAGATCGAAAACCTCACCGCGAGTGCACGTGCGATCTTCAGCGCCGAATTGGGCGCGAAATCCGGGCGCAACGCTGAACTTATCGCCGCCAACACGCGCGCCATGCAGGCCGCCATCGACCTCTCGGCCGATATCAGCCCGGCGGCGATCGCCGAGATGCACCGCGTCCTCATGCTCGACCAGCCGCGGCACACGCCCGGCGAGTGGAGGACCGAGCCCGTCTGGATCGGCACCCGGTCGGATAGCCCCGTCGACGCCGAATTCGTCGCGCCGCATCACGCGCGCATCGCCGAGCTCCTCGAAGATCTCGCGGCCTTCTCGAGGCGGCGCGACATTCCGGCGCTCACGGCGGTAGCGATCGCGCACGCGCAATTCGAAACCATCCACCCCTTCACCGACGGAAACGGCCGGACTGGCCGGGCCTTCGCGCAATCGCTGCTGAGGTTCCGGCAGGTGACTCGAAACATCGCCGTGCCTGTCTCGGCAGGTCTCCTCGCCGATGTCGACGGCTATCACGCGGCGCTCACGGCTTATCGCCGCGGCGATGTGACGCCCATCGTTCGCGCCTTCGCGAACGCATCGCTTCGGGCCGTGGGAAATGCCCGCATGCTCATCGCCGATATCGATGCCATCAAGGAACGCTGGGCCGACCAGTTGCAGGCGCGGCGGTCGAGTAATGCGTGGAAGCTGCTGGATGTCATCGCGCAGCGTCCCGTCATCGACTCGGCTACGGCCGCCGCGGCCCTCGGAGCGCAGCAGCCCAACGTCTACCCGCCACTCAAGGCGCTCGTGGATGCGGGCATCCTCAAGTCGAAGGCCGAGCACCGTCTGGGGCCCTTCTGGCGCAGCGATGACGTCCTCGCGGCGATCGACCGTTTCGCCGAGCGGGCCGGGCGACGCGAGTTGAGCTAGACCCGGCCGCTAGGCTGACGGCGTGCATGACCGGGGGAGTTCTGAAGACATGAGCGTGACCGCTACCGCAAGCGAAACCGCAACGGCGAAGACCTGGAACGTGTGGCTCTACGTGCTCATGGGCATCGGCGCTGCCGTGGTGGGGCTTCTGCCCTGGATCATCACGGGCATGCGGCTGCCGTTGCAGAACCTGTGGGCCGACGAGGGGGCCGGGCTCGGCGAGCCGATGCCGTTCGTGTTGCTGCCCTTCAGCCAGTACTTCGTGACGCTGCTCATCGCTGTGATCGCGGTAGGTTCGGCGCTTGGCGGCCTCGTCGCGCGCCTGACGAAGCAGCGCCGGCCGCGATTCGGAACGGCGGCGGTGGCCGTCGGGGTTCTGCTCGTGCAGCTGATCGCGGTCATCCAGACCGCCTCCGTCGTCGAGGACGGTCTGCGCGAGACCAGCGCCACCGAGCTCTATTTCTACGGCCTGACGGGCGGGGCCGTGGCATCCATCGTGGTCGGGATGCTCGTGCTCGGCCTCATCGCCGCCGCCCCCGCCGCGGGCGCCCTGGTCGGCACGAGCCTCGCCGCCGTTGCGCTCGGCCCCTGGTTGAGCGGCCTCATTCTGCCGCACACGCTGCAGCCGGTCCCGCCCGAGTTCCTCACGTTCCTGCAGTCGACCTCGCTGTGGATTCCCGCCATCGTCGTCGGCCTCACCATCGCGTGGTGCGGGCTCAAGTTGGCGGGCCGCATCGTGGCCGCCCTCTTCAGCCTCCTCGTGCTGTGGATCGGCCCGGTCACCTTCACGGCGGTCACGTCGTCCATCGGCTCCCGCGGCCTCGCCCGCTACCCCGCAGAAATGCTCGAATACGGCCTACAAGTCTTCCAGGCCGCTCTTCTCGAGCCCGGCGTCTCGCTGCGCTACGTCGCCCTCGCGATCGTCGTCGCCGCGCTCGGCCTCGCCGCCCGAGCGCTCAATACCCGCAGGTCTCATCCAGCAAAAACATAATCGTGGTTTCGCGCCGCACATTATGCTTTGATACCCACATATCAGGATCAAAGGAGATCGCATGCGGAAATACGAAGTGCTTCTAGGTGTTGCATTGACGGTGGCGCTTGTCGGCAGCGTCGGCCCTGTCGCCCACGCCCAATGGGGCGATCCCATCTCAAATCACTGCTCATCGTCGACCGGTTGCTACATGAAAAATGGTAAGGCCGTTCAAGCCCGATTGGGCCCCAAGCTGACTGCTCGCGAGGAGTCGCTGAGGCAGCAGTGCAACTTGCGTCTAGCGGGCACCGCTTTCGCGGGCGCAGGTGGGATCATGAGCGGTAACTGGTTGGCGATCATAGGCGCAGCCTTCAACGGCGGGTCAGCTCTTACCGGTCCATGTAAGCAGTTGTGGGATTCTACGAAACGGTATCGGAGATGAGAGTGCGAACAAGTGACTGGTTCAACGGCGTGCTCGCGCTGCTGGGCGCGGGTCTCGCGATAGCGGCGGGCTTCTCCATTCGTGACGATGCGGTGCCGGGTTGGATAGGCGTGATTGGGGGCGTGTTGATCGTCGTAGGCGCGGCGATCGCCGAGCTCCGTCGCCGCCAACCCGGCGCACCGCATTCGTCATCACGGTGACGGGGCGCTAGGCGGGGGTGGCGTTCGAGCCGTCGACGTCGGCGAGCGTGACGGTGTAGCTGAGCGCAGCAGCTGAGGCTGCGTCATCCGGGGCGTCGGCGCCGGGCCAGGTGACCGTGGCCGTGACGACGCCGCAGTTGGGGTAACCCGAGGGCGGCGACACGTTGGTGGGCACGAGGTGCCGCAGGAGGCTGCCCAGCATGGTGCCGTGCGTGACCACGATGACGTCGCCAGAGCCCGAGCGTGCCTCGCTCAAGATGGTCTCGAAGGCCGTCTCGACGCGCGCGCGAACGTGAGCGGATGTCTCGGCCCGGCCGAGCGGATCGTGCGCGTGGATCGAGTCGATCACGTGATCGAAGCCGTCGGTCGTGAGCGCGGGCCAGCTGCCCGAACCCGGTTTGTAGGTGAGGCCGTGATCGGCGTAGACGGGCGTCCACATGTCGGGGTTGGGCTGGCCCTCCCAGCCGCCGTAGTGCCACTCGCGCAGCGCCGTCATGGGCACGGGCTCGAGGTCGGGGTGGCCGACCAGCGCGCCCGCCATGGTGGTGCGCGTGCGCGTGAGGTCGCTCATGAACGCCGCCGTGAGCGGCACCTCACGCATCCACTCGCCCAGCGCGGCGACCTGGCGTTCACCGCGTTCGGTGAGCGGCGAATCGCACCACCCCTGCAGCTGGCGGTTGACGTTGAACAGCGTCTCGGCGTGCCGGACGAAATGGATGCGCGCGACGGAGGGCACTAGGCGTCGAGGTCCGACTCGAGCAGCGCCTGCAGTTCGTCGGCGACACGCTCGGCGTCGTCACCGGTCACGTCGAGGGTGACCTCGTCGCCGTGGCCGATCGACAGCGCGATGACCGAGAGCAGGCTCTTCGGGTCGATGGTCTTGCCTTTGGCCGTGAGGGTGACCTCGTGGCCGGTCTTGGCGACGGCCTTGGCGAGCACGGCGGCGGGGCGGGCGTGCAGGCCGACGGATGAGGCGACGGTGGTGGTGCGTTGTGCCATGGGTGGTGCCTTTCTTCTGTGGTCAAACCTATTCGGATGACGCCCGTGCGATGTGCAGGGCGAGGAACGCGACCTCTTCGTTGGGGAGGCCGGCGTCATATTCGTGGCGCACGAAGGTGCGCACCCGTTCGGCTGAGGCGACGGCCGCGGGATAGCGCTCGCTCAGGCTGCGGAACAGGAAGTCGTCCTCGCTCGTGAGCAGCTTGCCGGCGAAGAACCGTTCGGCGAAGTACTGCAGATGCGCGACGAACCGTGAGGAGTGCAGGTCGTCGCGGTTCACCCGCACGCCGCTCGTGTGCGACACGATCTGGGTGACCTGCGCGATGAGCTGCACGACGCGCTGCGAGTCGATGCCCACCTTGCCGACCTCGGCGTTGACGAGGTGGAAGGCCACGTTCGCGGCCTCCTCGGCGGGCAGTTCGACATCCAGGCGCTCGCGCAGCCGGTCGACCGCGCGCACCCCGATGGCGTGTTCGGTGGGGTAGACGGTGCGCATCTCCCACGCGAGCCGGTTGGCCACGAACAGTCCCCGACGCTGCCGGTCGACCGCGAAGTGCAGGTGGTCGGTGAGCGTCAGGTAGATGTGCGGGTCGAGCTCGAGACCGGAGCCCTCGGCATCCGCCACGATGGCGCGCGTGAGTTCGACGTATTCGGCGGGGATCTGGGCCAGCAGCTCGACCAGGTTGCGGTGGTCGGAGTCGTCGAGCGCGACGAACACCTGGTCCGCGGCGGTCGACGGCAGGGCGGTTCCGGCCTTCTGACCGAAACCGATGCCCTTGCCGAGCAGCACCCGCTCGACGCCGCGCTCGTCTTCGACGAGCACGACGGACGAGTTGAGCACCTTCTTGATGATCTGCATGCGTGACTCCATCGACACCCACCGCACCGGGCGGCGGGGCGACTACTCCAGGTCGGTGCCGTTCGAGGCGATGACCTTCTGGTACCAGAAGAACGAATCCTTGCGCAGCCGGTCGCCGGAACCGTTGCCGAGATCGTCCTGATCGACGTAGATGAAACCGTATCGCTTCGAGATCTGAGAACTCGATGCGCTGATCAGGTCGATGGGAGCCCAGCTCACGTAGCCCATGAGGTCGACACCCTCATCGACGGCCTGGATCATCTGCTCGAAGTGCCGGCGGAAGTAGTCGATGCGGTAAGGGTCGTGCACCGTGCCGTCATCCGTCAGCTCGTCGCGCATGCCTAGGCCGTTCTCGACGATGAACAGCGGCTTGTTGTACCGGTCGTAGAGGTCGATGAGCGAGATGCGCAGGCCGACGGGGTCGATCTGCCAGCCCCACTCACTCGACTCGAGGAACGGGTTCTTCACGCCCAGGACCGTGTTGCCGGGCGTGCGCTCGGCGTCGGGGTTCACCGATTCGGTCATGGTCATGTAGTAGCTGAACGAGATGAAGTCGACGGGATGCTCGCGCAACAGCTCGACATCGCCCTCGACGAACGGGATCTCGACGCCCATGCGGCCCAGCGCGTTGAGCGCGAGCGAGGGGTAGGCGCCCGCGGCCTGCACGTCGGTGCACAGGTAGAGCAGGCGTTCCTTGGCCTGGGTGGCGGCCACGTCGTCGGGGTGGCAGGTGTTGGGGTAGGTCGTCAACATGGTGAGCATGCATCCGATCTGCGCCTCGGGCCACAGCTCCTTGAGCATGCGGGTGACCGACGCGGATGCCACGAACTGGTGGTGCAGGGCCGTGTACGACGCCTGCAGCACGCTGCCCTCGACGGTCTCCTCGATGATGCCGCCCGACGTGAACGGGTGGCGGATCATGCCGTCGATCTCGTTGAACGTGAGCCACATCTTCACCAGGTGACCGAAGCGCTCGAAGCATGTGCGCGAGAACCGCTCGAAGAGTTCGATCGTGCGGCGCTCGACCCAGCCGTTGTGTTTCAGCGCCAGGGCGATGGGCGGGTCGTAATGCGACAGGGTGACGAGGGGCTCGATGCCCACGCGCTGCATCTCTTCGAACAGCGCGAGGTAGTAGGCGACGCCCTCCTCGTTGGGTTCGAGCTCTTCGCCCGTCGGGTAGAGGCGGGTCCACGCGATCGAGACGCGCAGGGTGGTGAAGCCCATCTCGGCGAACAGCGCCAGGTCTTCGGGGTAGCGGTGGTAGAAGTCGATGCCGCGGCGCTTGGGGTAGTAGACCGTGTCGTCGTCCTCGAGAGCCGCCGTGATGCTCGCGACCGTGTTGACGTGGTGGAGCGCGTACTCCTTGGGGTCGGCCTTGGGCTTGTAGGTGGCGACGTCGGAGACGGCCGGCCCGCGGCCCCCTTCGCGCCACGCGCCCTCGACCTGGTTGGCGGCGAGTGCGCCGCCCCAACGGAAACCTTTAGGCAGCGCCATGGGCGTTCTCCTTCTCTTTCGCTGTGACCGAGACGAGCGGTTCGCCCGCCTGAACGGCCCCGGTCTGGTCGACCGTGACGGTGTAGTCGTCGCTGTTGACGACGACGACCGGTGTGATGGTGTCGTAGCCGGCCGCGCGGATGGCGTCGAGGTCGGCCGTGACGAGCAGCTGGCCCGCGTCGACGCGGTCGCCGATCGAGACGTGTGCGGTGAACGGGGCGCCCTCGAGCTGCACGGTGTCGAGGCCGACGTGCACGAGCACCTCGACGCCGTTGTCGCCGCGGATGCCCACGGCGTGCTTCGAGTCCATGAGCGCCGTGACGGTGCCGCCGAGCGGGGCGCGCACGGCGCCGTCGGTGGGGCGCACGGCCGCGCCCTGGCCCAGGATGCCGGCCGAGAAGACCGCGTCGTCGACGCTGTCGAGGGGCACGACCTCGCCCGTGAGGGGGCTGAGCAGGGCCGTCATGGTGGTGCCGGCTGCTGCGGCAGAGGCGTCGGCCGCGGGGGCTTCGGCGTCTGCGACGGCGGAGGAGGCGGAGGCCGAGGCGGCGTTCGAGACGGCGGCGTCCGAGGCGGCGTGGCGCGGGGCCGCCGCACCGGCGACGACGGATGCCGCGGGGACGGCTGCGGCCGAGGTGCCGGTGGCTGCGGCCTCCCGCCCGCCGTTGGCGTTCTCGAGGGCGCGCACGGTGCCCGAGTCGGAGTCGCGCCACAGGATGGCCGACACCGTGAACGAGACCGCGATGGCGATGACGAGGCCGATGAGCGCGTTGAGGAAGTTCCACGGGTTGGCGCCGTCGATGAACATCGAGATGCTGGCCGCGCCGGGGCTGACCACGGCGAAGGCGGACACCTGCGTGAGGCCGAGGTAGGCGCCGGCGGTCATGCTTCCCGCGACCACCGAGATGAGGGCGCGTCGGTTCTGCAGCGTGACACCGTAGAGGGCGGGCTCGGTGATGCCGAAGAGCGCCGAGACACCGGCCGAGATGGCGGTGGCACGCAGCGTGCGGTTCTTGGTGCGCAGGGCGACGGCGAAGCTCGAGCCGGCCTCGCTCATGTTGTGGGCGAGCGACGCGACGAGGTAGAACGAGTCCTTGCCGGATGCGGCGACCGTGGCGAGCGTCGGCGGGATGAACGCCTTGTGCATGCCGACCGAGATGATGAGCGGCAGCACACCGGCGAGCAGCATCACGGCCACCCATCCGAGCGTGTTGTAGAGGCCCAGCATGGCGCCCGTGAGGAGCGTGCCGAGGCCGTAGCCGAGCGGGCCGAGCACGAAGATCATGAGCGGCGCGACGATGATGAAGCCCATGAGCGGCACGAAGAACGTGCGGATGGGCGCCCACGTGATCTTGGTGAAGAGGCGCTCGACGCCCCACAGCACGACGACCGAGATGATGGCGGGGAACACCTGCGCGTTGTAGTTGACGTTGGGCACGGTGAGGCCGAAGAGCGAGACGCCGCCCTCCTGCGCCACGAGCGCCGTGAATGCCGGGAAGAGCAGCAGGCCGACGAGGCCGAGGGCCACTGGCCGGTTCACGTCGAGCTTTTTGGCGGTCGTGTAGGCGACGAGCAGCGGCAGGAAGCCGAAGACGGCGTCGGGGATGGCGCTCAGCAGCTTGAAGTTGTCGGTGGCCGGGTCGAGCCAGCCGAGGGCCGACGCGAGCACGAGCAGGGATTTGAAGATTCCCGCGCCGGCGATGGCGGGGATGATGGGCGTGAAGACGCTGACCACGAAGTCCATGAAGACCGAACCCGTGCGCTTCCACGAGAACGGCTTGCGGCCGCCGGGGCCACCGGATGCCGCGCCGCCCGTCGTGGCCGAGCCGCCCGCGCCCGAGCCATCCGCTGCAGCGCCGGCAGTGGGGCCGCCGGTCGTGCGCAACTTTTCGACCGCCGTATACATCTCGGCGACCTTGCTGCCGACGATGACCTGCGTCTGCGGGCCCTTGACCACGCCGATGACGCCGGGAACGGCCTTCAGCGCGGCCTCGTCGGCCAGGGTGTCGTCGACCAACGCGAAGCGCAGTCGGGTGGAGCAGTGCTGCAGTTTCGAGATGTTGGCGGCACCGCCGACATTGTCGAAAATCGCTTGCGCGCTCTCTGTGGTCGTCATGGATCCTCCTTGAACCGGGGTTGTCAGGACCGTTCCGGGCACAAAAAAAGGACCCGACCTCGCGCAACGTGCACGAATTGTCGGATCCTGCCTGCATGACCAGTCACATGTCCGCGAGAAAACTAACACGGTGCCGCGACGGTGCCAAATCGACACCTGTCAGGAGACGCGCGGTGGGTCGAGATGCGCGGATCTGCACGGCCGCGAAAAAACGGCGGGCCGGGTGCGGGGCTGTTCGCCCGGCATCCGGCCCGCCGATCTTCTCTCAATCGCGTGCCCCGCGCCCGACGCGCTAGGGGAGTGCGACAGTGGGCCCGGCGGTGGCCGTGGCGAGAGAGAAGTAGACGAACCCGTTGGTCGGAGCGACCGCATCGACGAGGCCGATGCGCAGGGCCGAGACCGCGTACTCGGGGCTCTCGAGGGGCGCCTGACCCGGGTCGAAGGTGCTGCCCGGCAGCGGGTTCGGTTGGTCGGGCTGCACGTTGACGCCCACCGACAGCACGCTCGGCAGGGCGTTGAAGACACCGCCGACGGCCGTCAGGACCGGGTTCACCGCGGTGGCCAGCGTCGACCCGAGCGTCGTGACGAGACCGAAGAGGTTCGTGCTCAGCGTGGCGGCGATCGGGGCGAGGAGGCCCGTGGTGAGGCCCGAGGTGAGGGTGCTCAGGATGGTCGTGATCGTCGGGAGGCCGAGCCCGCCGAGGATGATGTTGACCACCGTGACGACGCCCACGACATCCGTATCGATCGTGACGGGGGCCGTGCCGGCGCGGATGGAGGCGATGCTCGCGTTCACGTCGACATCGAGCGTCGCCACCTGCAGCCCGCTGTTCGGGCCCGAGCCCAGGATGCTGATCGCGCCCGAGAGGTCGATGGTGACCGTGGCGTTGTCGAGGGCCGTGGTGAGGGCCTGCGTGACCCGGGTGGTCCAGGCATCCAGCAGGTCGCCGACCCGGTCGACGAGCGGGTTGAGCACGGCGTTGTTGATGAGTAGCTCGGTGTTCGGGGCGAGGTCGTTCAGCCCGTTCGCACCGTCGCCCAGCAGCGAGGCGAGATCGACCGACACGGTGCCCGCGCTCAGATCGATCGTGACGGTTCCGTCGGTGAGCGGCGTGGTCAGCAGGTTCTGCACGGCGCCCGTGAGGTCGAGGTTGCTGATGGTCACGTTGCCGCCGAGGTTGACGCCCAGCAGCCCGGGAAGGTTGGCGGCGACCTGGGTGCGCACGAGATTGGCGATGCCGCCGTTCACACCCGAGAGCGCCGTGACGGCGGTGTTCAGGTCGGTGACGGTGTCGTTGACCTCGGTGACGAGCCCCGAGACGAGGGGGCTGTCGACGACGAGATCGAGGCCGGCGATGCCGTAGTCGCGCGTGACACCCGTGACGCTGCCGTCGCCCCATTCGTCGCTTTCGCGGGCGGCACACCAGTCGAGGGCCGATGACGCCGCGACGGCACCGACCTCGAGCGAGACATCCCCGACGCCCGTGAGGGGGCCGAGCACGTTCGAGAGCTGCAGTGTGGCGGGTTCGGGCAGCTCGGAGTCCGGCGTGGTCGACGTGACGCCGACGCCGCCCGAGTTGGTCACGAGGCCCGCCGCGCCCGCCGAGGTGCCGAGCGTGGATGACTGGCTGTACTGGTTGACGGCGCCCGTCGAACCGGCGGGCAGGCCGACGCTGAGGCCCGTGAGGTCGAGCACCGCCAGGTCGTCGAGCACGCTCACGGCGAGCGGGTTGGCGTAGGTGCTGACCTCGGGGTTGGTGCCACCCAGGTCGACGGCGTTCGGCGGGTCGACGACGACGGGCTGGCCGGGCTCGCGCACGGTGCGGATGTCTCTCAGCTCGGCGATGTCGTCCAGGTCGACGCCGAGCAGCTGGCCGCTCAGGAACGTGCCGGACGACGTGGTGCGGTAGTTCGTGTCGGTGCCGCAGTCGAACGCCGAGGTGCCGACGGCGGGGGCGTGCACCCACTCGCTGTCACCCCACGACGCGACGGTCTGGCCGACGGTGGCCGGCACAGTGGCAACCACGAGGGCGGCGGCGGCCACCCCGGCGAGCGATCCCAGCAGGCGGTTGTTGTCCGTGACGCTGCGCAGCCGGCCGCGCAGGGAACGCGGGTGCGGGGCGAGCCCGTGCCGGGACGGTGTGGTGCGGGTCATCGCAGGTCTCCTCGGTCGTCGGTGATGAGGGGGGTGCCGGTGCCGGCAGCAGCGGCGTTGCGTCGGCCGGCCGCGCGGGCCGACGAGACCACGAGGCCGAGGCCGATGGCTCCAGCGCCCAGAGCCACGAGGGCGACGATGTCGACGCCCGTTGCTGCGAGGGGCGAGCCGCCGTTGGCGCCGGGCTGGGCGGGCTGGGCGGGTTGTCCGGGCTGGGCTGGTTGTCCGGGCTGGCCCGGGGCTCCGGGGGTGGCGCTCGGGCCGGGCGTCGCGGGTGTGCTCGGCGAGGGGGTGGGCGTCGGCGTGGCCCCGATGCTGTCACCGGTCGCAGTCAGAGCGAACCCGATGTCTCCCGTGAGGTTCATGAGGCTTTCGTCGGCCGCGGCCTCGGGTGAGTCTTCGACGGCGAGCGTCACGAGCAGGTATTTGCCCGAGGCGGCGGTGAGGCCATCCAGGTCGAAGACGGGGCTCGAGGACGAGTAGTCGTCGAGCGGTGTGGCTTCGGTGACGAGCACCGGGTTGGCGGCGCACGTGGGAGCATCCGGAAAACCGCTCCATTCGGCGTCGCAGCGCTCGACGGTGACCTCGAGGCCGCGCGGGTGGTCGACGAGTTCGCCGTCCTTGCGCATCTCGAGCGTGAGGCGGGCGGTCTCGGCGTCCTGCAGGTCGGCTGCGATCTGCCACCGGGCGGGCGAGCCGGGCGAGAGTTCGAGGAACTGCGCGGGGTAGGGATCCGATCGCAGCGAGAGATAGCCCGGGGTGCCGGTTTCGGGAACGTCGTTCAGCACGGCGAACGCTCGGACCGAGAACAGGCTTGCCCCGGCGACGAGCACGAGGGTGGCGACGCTGGCGAGCACGAGCCGCAGTGGGCTCCACGCTCGGTGCAGCTTCGTCGATGCGCCGATGGTGTGCACGAATCCTCCTCAGGATGTACGGACGGGCCAGAAGGCCCAGATGACGAGCAGCATGACCCCGAGGGTGAGGGCGCCGAAGAAGATCGGTGTCTGCATGATGGTGAGCGCGTGGCCGACGAACGGAGCCCCGACGATGACGCGGTCGGCGGCGGTGACGATGTAGGTGTCGCGGTCGTTGGTGTCGTTGTCGTCGCCGCGCAGCGTGAGCTCGCGGGCCTCCGGTCCGGCACCCGACAGCGGGTCGACGGGGGCGATGTCGACGATGCGGTGGGTGACGGGCAACGGCTGGCCCTCGCGGGGCACCGTGACGACGTCCCCGACGCGCAACTCGGCGGCGGGCACGGCATCCTTCACGATGGCGGCTGCGCCCGTCGGCAGCGTCGGCGACATCGAACCCGTCATGAAGATGACGATCGAGAGGCCGAAGACGAGCGAGGCGATGAGCCAGAGGATCGACAGGATGCCGCCGATCCCGGCGATGAGGAGCAGGACTTCTTTGATGAGGCGGGTGGCGCGCGATCCGTTGGCGCGGGGGCGCCGACGTGGTTCGCGACCCGAGAGCGAGCGACGGGTCGGGACGGGGGTGGATGCGGGGGCGACGGGGGTGTCGCCGCCCACATCCGATCCGTCACGGTCGTGCGTGGGAGTGGTGCTGACCGTGTTCATGGTGTCCGTCCCGACCGTCTCGTCGTTCTCGTGCGTGATGTGCCTCAGCGGATGATGCGGGCTACTCGGACTCCGCGGCGAACTCCCACGCGGGCGCAACGGTGCGGCCCTGCAGGTCGTCGAGCGTTGTGCCGGCGGGCAGCGTGGGCGCGTCGGGCAGCGTGAGCTCGAAGCAGTAGAACTGCGTGTTGCCCGTATCGGCCGTCAGGGTTTGCGCCGCGTTGCCCTCTGCGGCTGCGAGCGTGCCGTCGGCGATCGTGCTGGCGGCCGTGAAGGCGGCGGCGTCGCAGGCGACCGCTGTCGTGCTCACGGCGACGCGCAGTTCGAGGGCCCCGAAAAGGACGCCGTCGGGGTCGGTCACGGTGATGCCGTCGGCGGCCACGGCCGACTGCAGGTCGATGGTGCCACCGATGGAGCCGTCGACCGTGCGCAGGGCGACGGGCGCGTAGACCGAATCGCCGGGGCTGAGGCTCAGGGCGTCGAGGCCGAACGTGAGCGGCGAGCCCGGGTTCTCCTCGTCCTGCACGAAACCGGCCGCGTCGAACGGTGCGGTGACGTTCTGTTCGACCTCGAAGGCGCTGGTGCCGACGCCGGGTCCGTCGCCGTCGGCGTTGCCGCCGAACACCCATTCGGTGTCGGTCCAGGCGGCCAGGGTGGCGGCGGTCGCGAGCCCGATGACGAGGCCGCCGGCCGCGATGGCCATGACCTTTCCTCGACGGGAGCTGCGCGGTGCGGAAACGTGTTGAGCCATGGTTTTCCCCTTGCTGATGCACGGTGACGTGCCCGTCGTCGAGCTGCGTCACATCACGTGTGCCACCCCGGACGAGGCAGCTGAGGAAAGCTTCGGGTTTTGGCGCGCAGGCGACCACACTGGCCCCGCGTTCTCCGTGATTACCCCCGTGTCGGGGCCGCTCTCCTCCGCAGTTCTGGTGCCTCGGGGGCCCGTCCCCTCCGAGTTCGACACGCGGTACTGGGACAAGTCAGTGGCCGAACTCAGTACTCGGGCGACGTAATCGGGATAGATTCTCGGCATACTGGGAGGGAAGAAGCAGGCTCAGGAGCAGCAGCGTCGCCGCGCCCGAGCACTACCCGAGTGCGAGTCTTTGGGGGACGAGTGCGATGAATGACGCAGAGCGTGGGACGGCATCGATAGCTGTCAAACGGTGGCCAGGGAGCCATCGCATGGTGGGCCGGGGGAAAAATCCGAGGCGGCTCTCCGAATGTCTGATGGCGGGTCGCAGCGTCGTCATCGTCGGCGAATTCGGCTTCGGCAAGAGCTATCTGGCGTCGGCCGTGGCCGAACTGCTGCGCGCCGAGGGCATCGAACCCGTCACGCTGCTCGGGCTCCACCGCGACGGCACGACGGCCCTCGGCGGATCGCCCATGGCCGGAGGGCTCGACGATGCGCTCAGCTTCATCGACGAACGCATCGAGGCCGGGCACCCCGCATCCGCCCCGCCGCTCGTCGTGCAGGTCGACGACGCGCAGACGCTGCACCCGCGCATCATGCGCCGCCTGACCGGCATCGCCGAGTCGGGAACGGCGACGCTCCTGCTGACCTCGACCCCCGTTGCCCTCGGAAGCGCACCCGACGGCGATCACCGTTACGACCCCGACACCGTTCGGGCGATCAACGAGCTGTGGATCGAACGCGGCGCCGAACGCGTGGACGTCGCGCCGCTCACCGCCCGCGAGGCCGACGAGTTGCTGACACAGGTGATGCCCGACGCCGTATTCGACACCGTGTCGCGGGCGCTGATCTTCGCCAACAGCGGCGGTTCGCCCCAGCTCATCAAAGAACTCGCGGCCGCGGTGCACGCGCTCGACCCGAACGAATCGCCCATCGCGGCGTTCTCGAACCTGCCGGCCCAGTCGCCCCGCATCCTCGACCTGCTGCAGCACCAGCTGCGCGTGTTGACCGAGCGGCAGCTGACCGCGCTCGCCACGCTGCACGTGACCGGGCCGATCCCGCTCGGCGTGCTCGGTGCGGCGGCCACCCGCGGCGACCTGCGGGTGTTGTCGCAACACGGATTCATCGCTGCGGATTACGCCTCGACCCAACTCGTGGTTCCGGGCGCTCTCTTCGCGGGCGCGGCCTTCGAGATCGCCGACCCCGACCGGGTGCACCAGGTCACGGGCGCATTCGGTGAAGCCATCCTGCGCGATGTCGACCACCTGCCGAGCCCCGCCCAAGCCATGGCGATCGCGGGGCAGTGGGGGTACGACGAAGAGCCGACGGCGCTCGCAGAATGGGGCGAGGAGCGCGTTGCCGAGGTGCTGTTGGCCGCCGCTTCGGGAAGCAACCGCTTGGGTGAGTATGTGCGCGCCGAAAGGTTCGCCCTGCGCAGCCGTCGTCTGCATCCGTCGGTCCTGGCCGATGTCGAACGCTCGCGGTCGCTTGCGCAACGCGGCCGTCAGCGCTCGGCCCTGACCGTGCTCGTCGAGGCCGACGTGCGCGGGGCGTCCGCACCCGAGTTGGCCCGCCTGGTCATCTGGTGGGCCGAGCTGGCCGTTTCTCTGCCCGACGCGGATGCGGAACTCGACCGTCTCTTCGACACGGTCACGGCCTGGGTCGATGCGGGCCAGGCGGGCCCCTGCCTCGCCGCCGGTGTCGCCGTGGTGCGTGCCAATGTGATGGGCGACCCTGAGACGGCCATCCACCTGGGCGAGCCCCTGCTGCGCGACCCCACGGCCGATCTCGCCACGCGCATCGTCGCCGGATGTCTGACCGCCCTGTTGCTCTGCCACACGGGCCGCTGCGGTCGCGCGCTCGACGCTATCGACGTGCTCGACTCCCTGATCGACGACATCTCGCCCGCTACCGTCGCCTTCGGTTCGGTGGACTATCGGGCGAAGGTGCGCGGCACCGAGGCCGTCATCCGCTGCACCGCCGGTTTCGACGTGGGCCTCGCGGCCGACAGCATGGTCGAATTGCTGGCCCGCCCGGATGCTCTCGACGATCGCTATCTGCTCGCCGCCATCAGCATGGTCGCGGCGCTCGTGGCGCTGCACGAGGGCGACGATGCCCGCGCCACGGTCGAGTTGCGCAGCGCCCAGCAGCGTCTCGACCCCTACGACATCGCGGGATGGCGACCCTGGATGCTCGTGCAGCTCGCCCTGGTCTCGGCGCGCCGCGGCGACGCCTCCGCGACGCGTCGCAAACTCGCCGCATCGGTCGGACGCATCACGCTCGAGGGGCAACACGCCTGGTTCGCCGCCGTCCTGGCCTTTATCCCGGGCGAGGGGGCCGACACGCGCACCGAACGCGATCGCGCCGTCACGCTCATGCTCGACCAGGACGATCCCATGGGGAGCGCCGTCGGGGCCTGGGGAATGTTCGAACTGTTCCGGCTCGGCGCACAGACCGACCGCATCGTCGATCGTCTCGAGCGCGTCGCATCCCTCACCGACGCACCGCTCCTGCACGCCAAGGCCGCCTATGCCCGGGCGCTTATCGACACCGATGGGGGCCGACTGGATGCCGCGGCGTGCCGATTTGCCCGCATGAACGCGTTCGGGCTGGCCGCCGATGCGTCCCGTCACGCCGCCGTCATCCATGCCTCGCTCGGCGACCACGCGGCCGCCCAGCAGAGCCGTGCGCACGCCGAACGACAGGAGTGGCGGCGCGCGAGCGACCAGGGCTCGGCACCCGCGCCGATCGTCGAAGTCGAGACGGCGGCGACGCTTACGCGGCGCGAGCTCGAGGTCGCCACGCTCGCGGCCACGGGGCGCAGCGACCGCGAGATCGCGCAGACGCTTTTCCTGTCGGTGCGCACCGTCGAGTCGCACCTCTACCAGGCGCGCCTGAAGCTCGGGGTGGCGTCACGGCGCGGGCTGGCCGCGGCGCTCGGAGTCGAACCCTCCGCTTAGGCCCGCTCCACCGCGGTGCCCGCGGCGCAGGCGGCTCCGCTGCCCAGGCGCTCCTCGGCTCAGACGTCGCGCCGCGCCGCGGCATCCTGGCGGTTGCGGGTGAACCGGGCCACGAAGTACAGCACCACGCCAACGGCCAGCAGGATCGCCCCGAACAGCCACACCTGCGGGCTCTGCTGCGTGAGCAACAGGATGCACGAGGCGACGCCTAGCACGGGCACGAAGGTCCACACGCGGAAGTGGTCGTGCTCGACCGGGTCGCGGCGCAGCACGAGCACGGCCACATTGGAGCTGATGAACACGAAGAGCAGCAGCAGCACGACGGTCTCGGCGAGGGTCGAGACATCCCCGACGAGCGTCAGCAGCATCGCCACGAGCGTGGTCGACAGGATGGCGGTCCACGGCGTCTTGCGCTTCGACAGCACCTTGCCCAGAACGCTCGGCAGAAGGCCCTGTTCGGCCATGCCGTAGGTCACGCGGCTCGCCATGATCATGGTGAGGAGCGCGCCGTTGGCGACGGCGACGAGGGCGATGAGGCTGAAGATCCAGCTGGGCACGCCGACGCCCGTCGCGGCCACGACGTCGAGCAACGGGCTCGAGGAGCCCTCGAGGTCGGCGGGCGGCAGGGCGATGGCGCTCGCGAGGCCGACGAGGATGTAGACGACACCGGCCGTTGCGAGCGAGCCGAAGAGGGCTCGGGGGTAGACCTTGCTCGGGTTCTTGACCTCCTCGGCCACGTTGGCCGACGTCTCGAAGCCCACGAACGAGTAGTACGCCACGATGGCGGCGCTGAGCGTGGCGAGGGCCGGCACGGAACCCTCGGGGAACTCGCCGATGCGGCTGACGTCGCCGTCGCCGCGGCCCAGCATGACCGCCACAACGACGATCACGATGACGAGGCCGCTGAGCTCGATGATCGTCATCACGAGGTTGCTCTTCATCGACTCCGAGATGCCCCGGGCGTTGAGGGCGCCGATGAGCAGCAGGAACACCATGGCCGTGGGGATGGGCGGCAGCTCGATGAAGACAGAGAGGTAGTCGCCCGCGAAGGCGAGAGCGAGACCGGCCGCGGAGACCACGCCGGCGGCCAGCATGCTGAAGCCGACGAGGAACGAGATGAGGGGCTGCTTATAGGCGCGCTCGGCGAAGATGGCGGCTCCGCCGGCCTTCGGGTATTTCGTGACGAGTTCGGCGTAGGAGCCCGCCGTCAGGAGAGCGAGCAGGAGCGCGACGGCGAGCGGGGCCCAGAGCGCGCCCCCGACATCCGCCGACAGGCTGCCCATGAGGGCGTAGATGCCTGCGCCGAGCACATCGCCCAGGATGAAGAGGAAGAGGAGCGGGCCCGTGATGCCCTGCTTCAGCTTGGAGCCGGAGTTCGAGCCGGAGCCCGAGCCCGAGCCGGCGTCGGCGGCCGCGCCGGAGTACCCCGGGCCGGTGGCGGGACGTGTCTTGTCGCTCATGATTTTCGTCTTTCGTGTGGGGCGTGGCCTCAAGGCCGGTTAGACGGTACTGCGCGCTCCGCGACCCGCGAAAGGGGGAGAGAAATCCCCGCGGATGGGCTAATGGATTCGGCCCATCGTGCGCCGAGGCAATTAAAGCCACCACGGCGGGTTCGTCAAGGGTCTTTCGCTGTCACCCGTTCGGGGGTTTTCTGGTGCTCACCAATCTGTCGATCCGAGGAGGAAACGATGACGGTCAATCCGATCGAACTGCAGAAGCACCTGGGCGGCGTCGACTACCCCGCCAGCCGTGACGACCTGGTGGCGGCGGCCGAGAAGAACGGCGCCGGCGACGAGGTGCTCGATGCGCTGAAGGGTCTGCCCGAGCAGGACTTCGACGCCCCGACCGCCGTCACCCATGCGGTGAGCGGCGAATGAGCGACGGCCAAGAGAGCGGCGCGGATGCCGGAGTCCGGGTCGAACGCTCGCCCGAGTTTCGGCCCCGCGTCGCGATCGTGACGGGTGCCGACTCGGGCATCGGCAAGGCCACGGCCGTGGTGCTGGCCGAAGCGGGTCTCGACGTGGGCATCACGTGGCATGAGGACGAGGAGGGCGCGCAGGGCACGGCCGAGGAGGTGCGTGCCCTCGGTCGCACGGGCGCGGTGCGCCACCTCGACACGACCAAACTCGAGTCGGCCGGCTCTGTCATCGATGCTCTCGCCGACGAGCTGGGTGGCGTCGACGTGTTCGTCAACAACGCGGGAACGGGCGACAACGCGCCGTTCCTCGAGATGTCCCTCGCCGATTGGCGGCACACCGTTGCCACCGACCTCGACGGCGCGTTCGTGTGCCTGCAGCGGGCAGCGGCGCGCATGGTGCAGGCGGGCCACGGCGGCCGGATCATCGCCGTGACGAGCGTGCACGAACATCAGCCACGCGTCGGATCGAGCGCCTACGACGCCGCCAAACACGGTCTCGGCGGCCTCATGAAGACCATCGCGCTCGAGCTCGGCCGCTACGGCATCACGGCCAACTCGGTCGCCCCCGGCGAGATCGCGACGCCCATGACGGGTCAGACCGACGAGGATCCCCGGCAGACCGAGCGCCCCGGCATCCCGCTCGGCCGGCCCGGCGACGCGCGCGAGATCGCCGCGGCCATCGCCTTCCTGGCGTCCCCGCAGGCCTCGTATGTCACGGGCGCCTCGCTCGTGGTTGACGGCGGCATGCTGCAGATGGGCCCTCAGGCGGGATCGCATCTCGAGTCCGACGAGTGGCGAAAGGGCTGATAGCCGGTCGAAAACGAGGCGGTCTCGCATCCGCAGGCAGAGAAGCGCTGGCAATGAAAGGGGATTGACCAGCGCTTCTCCGCTGTGGTTGTTAAGAAGTAGTTTCGAAAGAAGTGAGGGACAACGTGAAGAAGTCACAGAAGACTCTGCTCGCCGTCGGGGTCGCGACCGCCATGGTCGCACTCGCGGGATGCTCCGGCGGGGGCAACGACACCGCCGCCGCCGATTTCACCACCACGCCGACGGGCACGCTCAACGCCTGGGGCTTCGACAACGCGGACGACGTGGGCACCAGCCGCCTCGACTACGCCAAGGCACAGCTGAAGGACGTCGACATCAAGATCGACCAGACCGCCTTCGACGCGCAGAAGTTCACCACGCGAGCCGCGAGCGGTTCGGTGCCAGACATCGTGCAGATGGACCGCCAATTCGTGGGCACCTACGCCGCGCAGGGCCTCATCCAGCCCCTCGACAAATGCTTCGAGGCGGGCGACGTCGATGCCGACGAGCGCTGGTACGAGAACGTGGTCGACGATGTCACCTACGACGACCAGATGTGGGGTGTTCCGCAGTTCTACCAGCCGCCCGCAATCATCCTGAACAAGAAGGTCATGGATGCCGCCGGCGTCACGGCCGACCAGATCGACACCTCGAAACCCGATGTCCTCATCGAGGCCGCCAAGAAGATGTACAAGGAATCGGGCGGCAACCCCACCACCATCGGCTTCGACCCGGTTGCGACCGGCCAGGGCGAACTGTGGATGCTGGGCTACGGCGGCCAGGTCATCGACGACGACGGCAAGCCCACGCTCGACGACCCCAACAACGTCAAGGCCATCGAATTCTTGACCGAGCTGGCCGACGCGCAGGGCGGCTTCGCCAAGATGAAGAGCTTCTCCGACTCCTTCGACACGTTCGGCGACAACAACCAGTTCGTGGCCGACCAGGTCGGCGCGCAGCTGAACGCGCAGTGGTACGTGAACGTGCTCTCGCCCTATGCCGACCAGGTCGAGATCGAGGCCGTGCCCTTCCGCGACCAGGACGGCGAGCCCTTCTCGGTCACCGGCGGCACGGCGTTCGTCATCCCGACGGGCGCCAAGAACCCGTCGGCCGCGTGCCAGTGGGCCCTCGACCTGACGTCGCAGGACGCCTGGATGGCCGCGGGGGAGGCTCGAGCCGACACCATCGCTTCGAAGCCCGGAGCCATCAACACGGGCCTCTTCACCGGATCGCCCGAGGCCGACAAGGCCGTGCGCGAGAAGTTCGTCGGGGACAGCGGTAACGCGGGCTTCGACCAGACGATCTCGACGTTCTACGACGTCGCCGCCGAGGGTCGGTCGTTCGGCTCCTCGCCGGCCGGTCAGGCCATCAAGAGCGAGCTGAACAACGCCATCACGTCGGCGCTGCTGGGCGACAAGACGCCCGAGAAGGCGCTCGAAGACGCGCAGGCCGCCGCCATGACGGCCTACACGCAGGCGGGCGGGCAATAGCCGATCACGCTCGAACACGAGGGGTGGGATGCTGCGCGGGCTGCGGCATCCCACCCCTCGTTCGTGCATGCGCAACCCCTCCCCGCTCGATTCGGGAAACGGGTAACTTCGGGGGATGACTTTCAACGACAACGCGCGCCTCGATACGTCCAAGGTGTCGAAGCGCGGCCGCAACACCGCTATCGCTGGCGGTGGCGGCGCGGTCGTCGTGGTGGGCCTGTTCATCCTGTCGCAGCTGCTGGGCGTCGACCTCACGGGGCTCGTGGGCGGCGGCGGTGTCGGCGGCGGCAGCTCGTCGCAAGAGGTCGCGCTCGACTGCGAGACCGGGGCCGACGCCAACGAACGCACCGACTGCCTGGTGGTCGGCGCCTCGAACTCGCTCGACGACTACTGGGCCGAGGCCTCGCCTGCCGTGCTCGGCGCCGCCTATCGGTCGCCCGCCGATGTGAACCTCTTCAGCCAGGGCATCTCCACGGGTTGCGGCCAGGCGTCCAGCGCCACGGGACCGTTCTATTGCCCGGCCGACGAGCAGATCTACGTCGACCCGTCGTTCTTCGAGCAGCTGCGCACCCAGTTCGGTGCCTCCGGCGGTTCGCTCGCGCAGATGTACGTCATCGCGCACGAGTGGGGCCACCACATCCAGAAGGTCACGGGGGTCTTCGACCGCACCGACCGTGGAGGCTCCGGCCCGGCATCCGATTCGGTGCGCACCGAGTTGCAGGCCGATTGCTACGCGGGCGCCTGGGCCAAGTTTGCCTCGACAACAGAGGATGCGTCGGGCCAGGCCCTGCTCAAACCCTTCACCGACGAGCAGATCGCGGATGCCCTGAATGCGGCGTCCGTGATCGGTGACGACCGCATTCAGGAGCAGTCCTCGGGCCAGGTCGACCCCGACACCTGGACGCACGGCTCGAGCGCGTCGCGCCAGAAGTGGTTCACCGCGGGCCTCGACGGCGGGCCGCAGGCGTGCGACACGTTCGCCGTCTCGGCCTCGGAACTGTAGGGCGCGCCCGTGTTGCTCATCTTCGGAAGCCGCGTGACCGAGAGCATCGTCAACGTCGTCGCCTTCGTCTGTGCCGTGTGCAACGTGCGGGCGCCGCAGCAGGTCATCAAACGCGCCAACCGCTTCACGCTGTTCTTCGTCCCGCTGTTCTCGTTCTCGAAGAAGCACATCAACCGGTGCACCAATTGCGGAGCCGAGACGCAATTGAGCGCCGAGCAGGTGCAACACTCGCTCGAGTGGAGTGCCTCGCAGCGCTGAGTCGCTGCGCTGCGAGGCCCCGGCCTGAGCGGAACAGTTCCTAGCGGTCGGCGAGTGTGATGTGCTCCCCGCTGTGGGCTTCGAAGAACCCGAAGAAGGTTGCGGCCTCGTCGAGCCCGCCCATTGTGAAGTGGGCGGCGCCCCCGTCGACGGCCTTCTTCAGCACGCCGAGCGCATCGAGGAAGATCATGCCCACGACGACCTGCTTGGGCACGCTCAGCACGAAACGCGCGTCGGCCGGGACGGAATCTGCCACCTCGAGGACGCCGTTGCGCACGATGAGCCCGACCGTTTCGTCGGTGTCGAGGACGTGAACGCCCGCGGCGAATGTCGTCGTGCCGGCCACCTCGGGGTCGATGCGGAAACGCAAACTCGCGAGCAGGGCGGAACCGGGCATCGCCGCGATCTGGTCGGGCGCGTTGATCTCGATGCTGAGCGAGTAGTCAATGGTGCCGTCGAGTTCGCGCGCCGCCGTGAGATAGAAATTGCGCCAGTTCGAGTTCGGCGTCTGATAGCCGAGTGCGCGCAACGCGTCGGCTTTGAGAAGCCGCGCCTCGGTGTCGTCCCGATCGATGCGCACGAGGTGACTGACCAGTTCGGCCGCCCACTGGTGGTCGCCGTCGCGTGCTGCGTCACTCGCGATGGCGAAGACGGCGTCGCGCCCGCCGAGCAAGGTGACATAACGCTTCGATGATTCGCGGATGTTCAGCGGGGCGAGCGTCGTCGGGTCGGCGTTGAACCAGCCGAGTTCGCCCACATAGATCTGCCGCACCGAATGGGGCACTCCGCCGTAGAAGTTGCCGAGCCACTCGCTCTCGGCGAGGGCTGTGGGAAGGGTCACGCGCTCGACCAGGTCGTCGGGCAGGTAGCCCTTGTTGATCCAGCGCAGTGTCTGGTCGTAGACGTAGGAAATGGCATCGCGGTAGTCGGTGAGCACCTTGGCGACCTCGGCGCGACCGGCGAGGGGCCGCCCGTGCGAGGGGATCATGACCTCGGCGGGCAGCGGGCGCAGGTTCTTGTCGATCGACGTGAACCAGGCTTGCGGGTCGCGGTAGCGGCTGCCCCGGATCGAATGCAAGTTGGGGAACGATTCGCCCTGGATGACCTCGGCCGATTGCAGCACGCCGAGGTCGGGGAACCAGGTCACGATCTCGTCGATGGCCTCGGACGGCGCCCAGAAGATTTCCATGCGCACGCCCGCCACGGTCAGCTCGAGGCGATCGTCGACGAGCGTGTTAGGCGTGACGAGAGACATCGTCTCCATGATGAAGTCGGGGCCGAGGCCGCCGTTGACGCGCCCCTCCGGCCCGACCTCGAGGAGGCCACCGAGCGAGTAGTCGGCGCGCACGGCGATGATCGGGCCGTCGCCCGAGATCGAGTTCGAGATGATGTTCGACATGAAGTCGCGGTGCGCGATCACGAGTACCTCGCCAGAGTCGGCCTGCTCCTGCGTGATGAATGCCTTGACGCCCGCGTTGTGGTCGGTGTGCCAGTGGGAGTAGAGCACGGCCTTGATCGGCTTGTCGCTGATCTTGCGCAGCTCGACGAGCTGGCGTTTGCCCTTCTCGACGTCCTCGGGGGGATCGATCAGGATGAGACCATCGTCGCCCTCGACCACGGTCAACGCCGACAGCGCATAGCCGAAGATCTGGTAGACGCCCTTGCCGGTGATCTCGAAGACCCCCGGGTTCATGGTGCGGGAATGCTGTGTCATCTCGGGCGGAACGGTGTCCGCGTTGTCGGTGTAAGCGGTGTTCTCGCCCGATGGTGTGAACGTGATCCCCGCGTCTGCTCCCAGCCAGTATTTGTCCATGGCGCTCACGGTACTCGCGGCGGCATTTCGTGGATAGAGCGAGTACGTGACAATTCGACGAAAAGACCGGAGCAGGGCCGAGATTGCCGCGTTCGATGGGCGCCACCGATCTCGTAGCCAACGGCGTGTCGCCCGCGTGCCCGACCGGACCGACACGCGCGTGGAAGAATGGGGGTTCCTTCGAGGGGGGTTCGACAGTGGCATCCGACACCGCGCGCGCTCCGCACGAGTCGGCTCCGAGCTCGGGCCCCGGCCGGCCATCGGCGCTCGCGGCCGTGGTCGACGCACTGGCCTGTCCGGTGTGCGGGCTTTCCGTCGAACTCGAGCCGGATGCGCGTGCCCTGACGTGCCGCGACGGGCACGGGTTCGATATCGCGAAGCAGGGATATGTGTCGCTTCTCCGCGGCGGGGGCAACGCGACGACCGGCGATAACGCCGAGATGGTCGCGGCGCGGGATGCCCTTCTGGGGCGAGGCCATTACGCACGCATCGCGGATGCCGTTGCGGATGCCGTCGAGACCGCGAAGCCACAGGGGCTCGTCGTCGACCTGGCGGGCGGTACCGGTTATTACCTCGAACGGGTCTTGCGCTCGCATCCCCACCTGCGCGGCATTGACGTCGATCTGTCAAAATTCGCCGCGCGCCGTGCCGCCCGCCGCGGCGCACCCGTCGCCCTGCCGCAACCGCAGACCCTCGCGGACAACCAGACGCAGACGGCCGTGGGAGCGCAGCTGTCCACGCTCGACCCGGCTCCGACGCTGGCCGCGGTCGTGGCGGATGTGTGGCAACCGCTGCCCCTGCAGACGGGCGTCGCGGCCGCCATCCTGAGCATTTTCGGGCCGCGCAATCGACCCGAGATCCTGCGCGTGCTGCAGCCCGGCGGCCGGCTCGTCGTCGTCACGCCCACCGCTCGTCACCTGCGCGAGCTCATCGGGCCGCTGGGCATGATCGGCGTCGACGATCGCAAACAGGAGCGCCTCGCGGCCCAGCTCGACGGTTTCGTCGACCTGTCGTCAACCTCGGTCGAATACGAAACATCGATGAGTCACGCGGATGTCGTGAACGACGTGCTCATGGGGCCGAGCGCGCACCATGTCGATGCCGATAGGCTCGCGGCGCGCGTCGCCGAGCTGCCCGACCCGGTTGCCGTGACCGTGTCGGTGACCGTGACCACCGCTTTCGCGCCGCGCGAGCCTTCGGCCGACCAGGGCTGAGCGACCGCTCGCATCGGTCAGAGGGCCGAGCCGAGGATGAGCCCGGCGGTGGCGAGCACCACGCAGAGTGCAAGCATCCCGAAGCCGTTCAGGGCGGCCGCGCCGAGACGCCGCTCCTGCAGCAGCCGCACCGTCTCGAAACTCGCCGTGCTGAACGTGGTGTACCCGCCGAGGAAGCCCGCTCCCACGACGGCGTGCAGCGTCTCGGGGAGGAGCTGCGCCGAGGTGAGGCCGACGACGAGTCCGAGGAGGAGCGAGCCCGTCGCGTTGATGACGAAGGTGCCGACGGGGAACGTGGTGCGCTGCGTCGTGCGCGCACGCACAACCCCGTCGAGCACGAACCGGGCTGCGGCGCCGAGACCGCCGGCGACCGCGATTGCGACGAAGAGCACAGGGGTCACGAGTCGCCTGCGCTCTCGGATCGTGTGGTCGGGCGGGAGCCTCGAGTGCGGTTGCCCGCCTGCGGGATGGGGTTGCCGGCCGTAGGGGTGTCCGAAAGCCGTGCGCCGCGGCCGCCGACCCACATGCCCAGGGCGCTCGCCGCCCCGCCGATGACGATGCTGGCCACCGCGTACGCGGCGCCGGTGAGTTGCTGCCCGGGCGAACCGCTCGTGAGTAGACCCGCCGTGTCGGCGGCGAGGGCGCTATAAGTGGTGAAGCCGCCGAGTACACCCGTTCCGAAGGTCACGCGCAGGGTGCGGCGGTGTCCGACATCCGGCCCGCGCGCGGCGAGAGCGGCCAGTAATATGCCGAGCACGAAGCCGCCGCCCACGTTGATCGCGCCGACGGTGAGGGGAAGGCCGGGGGCGATGGCACCGATCGCTCCGTCGGTGGCGGATGTCTGCACGGGAAACGCCAGGGTCAACGCCTCGCGCGCGGCCGTCCCGACGGCCCCGCCGACCGCGACCAGCGCGATGAGGAACCATCGCAGATGCGCGGGCTTCTCGGCGCCGGTGAGCCCGGCACGCTTCGACGAGGGCGGCTTCAGCGGGCGGCGCGCTTCATCGGCGACGAGATCGCTATCGATGGGCAGGCCGTGCACACCGGATGTCGATTCCCGCTCGTCCACGTGTCTCCCAACCCAGGCCGCACACACGCGACCTGTCGATCCTCCCACCTTCGCACGGGCGCGACAATCGTGCCGCCAGGCCCGCGCGAGTGCCGGTCCACGGGACTAAACTTCTGGCCGAGCGGCGGCGAGACACGCACTCGATCACCGCCCGACACGCCGAGGGAGGCGCAACGTGCAGCAGATCAGGGATGCCGCGCCGAACGACGGCCGCGACGAGACACCCAACGAGCGTTCCGACCGCAACTGGGACGAACTCATGCAGGAGTTCCGGGTGGTGCAGACGGGCACGCAGATCCTCGCAGGCTTTCTCGTCACCCTCCCGTTCCAGGCGCGCTTCACCAAGCTCGACGCGTTCGAGGTGACGACCTACCTCGTGCTCGTCTTTCTGGCGTCCGCGGTCACCCTGCTCGCCCTCGCACCCGTGGCTCTGCACCGCCTGCTGTTCCGCCGCGGCGCGAAGGCCGTGCTCGTGACGGCGGCGAGCCGCATCCTGATCGTCTGTCTCGCGCTCGGCTCGCTGCTGTTCGGCGGTGTCGCCATGTTCGTGTGCGATTTCGTGATCGGGCGCACCGCGGGGATCGTGGCGGGCGCCGGCATCCTCGTGGTCGTCGCGGTCATCTGGGTGGTCGTGCCGCTCATCCTGCGACGCGCGAAAGGCGATCCAGTCTGACCCGTATGCTCGGTGCGCTCGCCGAACGGTTGACTCTGAAAGCTAACGCTGTTAGTTTCTAGCTAACGGCATTAGCCGCAATCGGCAGGAGTTCACCATGACCGAGTTCCTCGCCCTCGACGAAGGCACCCTCGCTTACGACATCGCTGGCTCCGGCCCGCTCGTCGTGCTCGCTCACGGCATGGGCGACAGCCGCGAAGCCTTCCGTTTCATCGCCCCCGCACTCATATCGGCTGGCTACCGCGTCGCGTCGGTCGACCTGCGCGGCTGCGGCGAATCCAGCGTCGATTGGCCCACCTACACGCGCACGGCCATCGCGGGCGATCTGCTCGCCCTCGTGCGTCACCTCGGTGGCCCGGCGGTGCTGGTCGGGCACTCCATCGCGGGCGGCGCCGTCAGCATCGCCGCCGCCGACGCCCCCGAACTTGTCACCGCGGTCGTCGAACTCGGCCCGTTCACGCGCAAGCAGAAGATCCGCCTCGGCGACTTCGGTGTGACCCCCTGCCGCCGCGGCGCCCTGCACCTCATCGGCACGACGATGTTCGGCAGCACGCGCCAGTGGGCGAAATACCTCGATGGCGCCTACCCCGGCGCCAAACCCGCAGACTGGTCCGCGCGCCTCGCCGAGATCACGGCCGCGCTCGAGCAGCCGGGCCGCATGAAGGTGCTGCAGAAGATGGGCTCGCTGCCGCCCGTCGATGCCGGCCAGGCGCTGCCCCGCGTCACGCGCCCCGTTCTCGTCATCCAGGGCTCCGACGACCCCGACTGGGTGTCACCCCGCGCGGAAGGCGAGGCGATTCTCGCCGATCTGCCCGTCGGTCTCGGCCAGCTGACCATGATCGAAGGCGCCGGGCACTACCCGCACGTCGAGGCGCCGCATGAGACACTCGAGGCGATGCTCCCCTTCCTCAACACGGTCGCCCCCGCCCGCAACGGTTCGCATGCCTAGGGCGGGCCTCGACCGGTCATCCGTCGTCGCGGCAGGCGCCGACCTGGCCGACGAGATCGGCTTCGCGACGCTCAGCATGGGGGCGCTCGCCCAGCGTGTCGGTGTGCGCACTCCGTCGCTCTACAAGCACGTCGAGAACCAGGCCGACCTCAACCGTGCGATCGCGACGCTGGCGCTCACCGAGGCGGGCGAGGCGATGGGTGCCGCCATCCAGGGGCTCGCGGGCCGGGATGCGCTCGCCGCCGCGGCGCACGCGCTTCGGAGCTTCGCGCTCGAGCATCCGGGTCGCTATGCCGCAACCGTGAGTTTCGAGCCGCTCAGCCCCGACGACCCGCTGGCGCTTGCCGCGGCAGAGGGCCTGCGACCCCTGAGGGCCGTGCTGCAGGGGTACGACGTGGCGCCCGAGCAGTCCACCCACGCGTTGCGCGCCGTGCGCAGCATGTTCCACGGGTTCGCGAGCATCCAGTCCACGGGCGGCTTCCGCTGGGCCGACGACATCGACGACAGCTTCGAGTGGCTCATCGACCTGGTCGACCGCGGGCTGCGCTCGCAGAACTAGATCTGCGTCCGTGCGGCCGCAGTCCTGGATTGCGCACCATCCTGGACGCCTGCCTGCATTGAGCGTCGAAAGCGCTAGCGTCCCTGCGTCGTGGCGACGAAAACCGTTCCGCTGCCCGTGAAGACCAGCCGCCCCTCATCCGGTGTGACGAAGGCGTATTGCCCGCGGTCGAGGGTTGTCGATCCGTGCTTGCCGGTGAGCGTGACCTCGCCATCGGTGACGATCGCGATGGCTGGGCCGGGAAGGTCGAACTCGGATGCCGCGTCGGAGTCGACGTCGGCAGCACTCACGTCGGCCCGCAGCAGCTCGAAGTCCGGCACATCCCACGGCACGAAGAGGTCGAGGCCCTCGGCGAGGTGGGTCGGTTCGAGGCGCGGCACGGGGCGGGGCTCGAAGTCGAGCACGTCGAGCAGCTCGGGCACGTCCACGTGCTTCGGGGTGAGCCCGCCGCGCAGCACGTTATCGCTCGCGGCCATGAGCTCGATGCCGATGCCATCCAAATAGGCGTGGATGTTGCCGGCGGGAAGGAACAGGGCCTCGCCCGCGCTCAGCGTCACCAGGTTGACGAGCGTCGCCACGACGATGCCCGGGTCGCCCGGGTACTCCTCGGCCAGTCGCGCCACGAGGGCCCGCTCGGCTGCGAAATCGGAGGATGTGTCGCCGCCCGCGGCCGCAGCCACGACCGCGCTCACGAGTCCCTGTGCCGGCTCACCGAGCACGCGTGCAACCGTCGTGCGCAAACCATCCGGGGCGGCCAGGCTCTCGCGCAGCCCCTCGATCTGAGCGCGCTGCTCGGCCGTCGGGGCCGTCGATGCGAGATCAGCCAGCAGGGCGCCGGTGCCCGACAGTTCGCGAAAACCGCACAGCGCCTGGAATCCGTCGCGCAACGCGACGATGAGCTCGGGTTTGTGCAGGCGGTCCTTGTAGTTGCGGTGGGCGGCATCGAGGGGGACGCCGCGCCGCTCCTCCTCGTCGAAACCTTCCCCGGCGCGCGCCAACGACGGGTGCGCCTGCAGCGACAGCGGGTGCGCCGCGGCGAGAATCTTCAGCAGGAACGGCAGCTCGTCGAGCTTGCCGAGCGCCGTGCGCGGGTCGCTCGCGAACCAGTCGGCGAGGTCGGCGTGTCCGCTCACGGGCGCCCCCGCTGCGATCGGCGTTGGTCGGCCCGAGTGAGCTCCCAACCACAGTTCCGCCTCGGGCCCACCGGATGGCGTCGTGCCGAGCAACTCGGCCATCGCCGTGGTCGACCCCCACGCATAGTTGCGGGGTGTGGCGTCGAGGGGGACGAACATGTTTTGCGGTCCTCTCAGGGGAGCTGCGCTCACGCGGACACCGCAACGGTCGCTGCCCCGGGGAGGGCGGTCCATTGCGGCCACTTCTCAGCACGATACAGGACCGGCCCGACGCCGTGCCGAACGCACGTGGCGGAGCGATCGACGATCGCCCCGCCACTCGCCTCGGAACTAACGTGCCAGGAACTCGAGGATCACGGGTTGAACTCCTCGGGGTGGCTCGCGTTGATGCCGTGCGGTCCGCCGGCGATGACGTGCAGCTCGCTGCCCGCGATGGCGGCGTGCGTGCGGGCGCCCGATCCCTCGAAGGGCACGACCGCGTCGCCGTCACCATGGATGACGAGCGTCGGAACGGTCACCTTCTCGAGGTCCTCGCGGAAGTCGGTGTTCGCGAACGACGCCATGGCCTCGAGCGCGGCCGGCTTGAAGGCCTGGTGCGCGAGGGTGAGCGCTGCCTGGCGCTCCTCTTCACTCACGACGAGCTGGCCGTCGACCGAGAAGAAGTTCTTCGTGAAATCGTCGTAGAACGTGTCCTGGTTGGCGGTCAGACCGGCCGTCATCTTGGCGGCTTCCGTCGCCTCGAGGGGGCCGTCGGGGTTGCCGGGCGTCTTCAAGAGATACGGAGGAACCGCGGCCGCGAAGACGACGCTGCGCAAGCGCTCGGCACCGTACTTCGAGAAGTACCGCGCCACCTCGCCGCCGCCCATCGAGAATCCGACGAGCGTGACGTCGTTCAGGTCGAGCGCCTCGAGCACGGCGTGCAGGTCTTCGGTCAGCGTGTCGTAGCTGTAGCCGGTGAGCGGTTTGTCGCTGCGGCCGAAACCGCGGCGGTCGTAGGTGACGACGCGGTGCCCGGCTGCCTCGAAGGCGGCCACCTGGTGCGCCCAGGACTCGCCCGAGAGCGGCCAACCGTGAATCAGCACGACGGGTCGGCCGTTTCCCCCGGTGTCGTCGACGTGCAGGTTGATGTCTTTCAGAAGTCCGTGGTGTGCGGTGATCTCGGTCATGACAGTCCTTTTCCGCGCCACTCGCGGCGACGCTGCTCACACGTGCTTCGGCGTCATCCGCCGCTTTGGATTGGTCAGTTGAGGGCCGGCGTGTCGGTGGGGATGACGCCGCCGCCGTAGAGGTCGCTCGCGAGGTTCTGCAGCGCCCGCAGGGCCACGCGCTGCGTGAACGGGCCGTAGGAGACGCGGGCCACGCCGAGCGCCTCGAGCTCCGGGGCCGGCAGGGCGCCGGGCGCACCGATGACGGACAGCTTGCCCGCTCCGAGGCCCTCCACGAGCCGTTCGATGGCCTCGCGGTCGAGTGCGCCGGGCACGAAGACGAGGGCGGCGCCCTGGTCGAGGAACGCCTTGCCGCGCGCGATCGCATCCTCGATGCTCTCGTGGGCCGGGCGGTCGCCGCCGCGCACGATGGCGTCGGTGCGGGCGTTCAGCTGGAAGGCGACACCTTCCCGCTCGGCCGCGCGCATGATGGCGCTGACGCGCTGCACCGACTCGTCGAAAGGACGCAGGCGGTCTTCCACGTTGGCGCCGACGACGCCCAGCGCGATGGCGCGGCGAATGGTCTCGGCGGGGTCGGTGTAGCCGTCGTCGAGGTCGGCGGTGACGGGAAGGTCCACGGCATCCACCACGGTCTTCACGCCGGCCAGGGCCACGTCGAGCGGCATGCCGCCGTCTTCATAGCCGTAGCTCGCGGCGATCGAGTGCCCCGCGGTGGCGATGGCGAATGTCTGGGGCAGCGCCGCGACGGCCTTCGCGCTCACGGCATCCCACACGTTGACGACGCTCAGAATCTTCGCGTCCTGGTGCAGCGCCTGCAACGCGAGCGCACGGTCTTTGGTCACCTGTTCAGTAGTCATGCTCCAGCGTTACACCCGGATGCCTCGGCGGGCAACGGGCTGAACAACCTTCAGCTTCCTGGGCTATGACAGAGGTGGTGCACATCGCGGCGCTCGGAATTGTGACCGGGCATGCCGCGTTGCCGACACTGACGGGCCCGTCGCCCGCCCATCGTTTCGTTGAGGAGGAAGACGTGAAGGCTGTTCAATACCGACGCACGGGAGACTCGAGCGTTCTCGAGCTGGTCGACAGGCCGGTACCGGAGGTCTCGAAGGGCGAGGTGCGCGTGCGCATCGTCGTCTCGGGCGTGAACCCCACCGACTGGAAGTCGCGCGCCGGCTCGGGTTCGAGCGACGAGTTCGACACCCCGAAGGTGCCCAACCAAGACGGGGCCGGCTTCGTCGACGCGATCGGCGACGACGTCGAACACGTGCGCGTGGGCGACCCCGTGTGGGTGTGGGATGCCGCCTGGCAGCGCGACGACGGCACCGCCCAGGAGTACGTGGTGCTGCCCGAATACCAGGTGGTTCCGCTGCCCGATGAAGCCCTGCTCGACGTAGGCGCTTCGGTGGGAATTCCCGCATTGACCGCTCACCGCGCGCTCACGGCATCCGAAACCCTGCCCGACCGCCTCGCCCCCGCGAGCCTGCACGGCCGCACGATCCTGGTCACGGGAGGCGCCGGGGCTGTCGGTCACGCCGCCATCCAGCTCGCCGTCTGGGCCGGGGCCACCGTCATCACCACGGTCTCGAGCGACGAGAAGGCCGCCCTGGCGCGTGCGGCCGGCGCTCACCACATCATCAACTACCGCACCGAGGATGTCGCGGCCCGCGTGCGTGACATCGCCGCGGGAGGCGTCGACGTGATCGTCGACGTGAACCCCTACGCCAACCTCGAGGCCGACCTCGCGGTCATCGCGCCCTCCGGCACCATCTCCCTCTACGCCACCGACTCGAGCGAACCGCTCGCGGTGCCGTTCCGGGAAAGCATGGTCAAGAACATCCGCTTCCAATTCATCCTCACCTACACGACGACGAGCACGCAGAAGCAGAACGCGGTCGACGCCGTTTCGGACGCCATCGCCGACGGCGCGCTCGCGGTGGGCGAGGAGGCCGGGCTGCCGTTGCACCGCTTCGCGCTCGCCGAGACCGCCCAGGCGCACGACGCCGTCGAGAACAACACGGTCGGCAAGGTGCTGATCGACGTGACCCAGAAGGAGAACCGATGACCGACACCACCACCAACACCACGAGCACCGAACGCCCCGCCGAGGCATCCGGCACCTTCACCCTCGGCGGCGACCTCACGGTCAACCGCCTCGGCTACGGCACCATGCAGCTCACGGGCGACGGCGTCTGGGGCGAACCGCGCGACCGCGACGAGGCCATCCGCGTGCTGCGCCGCGCCGTCGAACTCGGCGTTAACCTCATCGACACGGCCGACGCTTACGGCCCTTACGTGACGGATGCTCTCATCCGCGAGGCCCTGCACCCCTACACCGACGACCTCGTCATCGCCACGAAGGTGGGCTTCACGCGCCAGGGCCCGGGCGAGTGGATTCCCGTCGGCCGCCCCGAGTACCTGCGCCAGCAGACCGAGCTCAACCTGCGCCACCTGGGCGTCGAGCGCATCGACCTGCTGCAACTGCACCGCATCGACCCGAAGGTTCCGCTCGAGGAGCAGCTCGGCGAACTGAAGAAGCTTCAGGATGAGGGCAAGGTGCGCCACATCGGTCTGTCCGAGGTGAGCGTCGACGAGCTGCAGGCGGCCCAGAAGGTCGTCGACATCGTGTCGGTGCAGAACCTGTTCAACCTGACCAACCGCAAGTCCGAGGCGCTGCTCGACTATGCCACCGAGAACGGCATCGGGTTCATCCCGTGGTTCCCGCTGGCCACGGGCGAGCTCACGAAGGAGGGCGGTCCCCTCACCGAGATCGCCGCCTCGCACGGGTCGACCCCGAGCCAGCTCGCCCTCGCGTGGCTGCTGCGCCGTTCGCCCGCCATGCTGCCCATCCCGGGCACGTCGAGCGTCGCCCACCTCGAGGACAACCTGCAGGGTGCGCTCATCGAGCTGAGCGACGACGAATACCAGACGCTGGATGCCGTCGTCTAAACGCTGAGTCGTCGGCAGACGCAGAGAGAGCGGGCCCGCCTCCCCAGGCGATCCCGCTCTCTCTGTGCTCAACGACAAAGTCGGAGCTGTTCCGGCACATCGGAGGCTCCCCCCATCGATTCCCCATCGATAGATCTCCGACGGCCGGCGCCGTCTCGCGCCCGATCGGGGCCGGGGCGGTGCTAGCGCTCGAAACATAACACCGCGTTTGCTTCTGCGGGCAGCAGAATGTCCCGATTTGACGCGGTTTCGGGCCAGAAGTAGGGCGTTCGTCTCAGAAAATGTGACTTTAGATGTAGTCCACCCCGCCGCTCGATGTGCACTTCTCCCGGGACTGAGACATCATCGAAGCAGGGGGACGGTGTCGTTCCCCGCGGATCACGACCGGGGGAGGCGAGATGAGCGAAGCGGAACACGGTGGGCGCGCCGCGAGCGATTCGCCCGCGAAAGCCGCTTCTGCGTCGACATCGAGCAGCCGTCCGTCGCACGGGGAGACGATCGACCGTATCGTCGGCGACCTGATCCGGGCGCTCGAGGAGCGCGGCAGCTCGCTCGCGTCGGAAGGTGTGCTCGACCCGATCTTCGAGGAGCAGGCGCGCTCGATCCTGACCGAATCGTTGGTGCTCACGCATCCGGATGACGGCACCCCCGTCACCTCACCCGTGGCCGTCGACTATGCCAGCCCCGCCGACTTCGACCGCGTGGGCCGCCTGCGGGCGCGGCAGAACGCCGACCCCGCTGAGAACCTCATGGCCGCCGAGGTCATCTACTTCGTCGCGCTGCCCGTTCTCGTCGAGCTCTACGTCGATACATCCGCCCCCGCCGCGGATGCCGTCGCCCTCACCCAGCGCATCGCCAACACGTTGCATCACGCCCTGTGGCGTCGTTTCCCGCCGGGCGCCATCGCCTACGTCGAGGGTTTGCGCGTGCAGCTGGCGCAGGCCGACCAGGACTCGCGCAAACGCATCTCGCGCGCCCTGCACGACCGCGTCGCCCACGGCATCGCGGCGGGCTTGCAGCGCGTCGAGCTGAGCGCGATCGCGGGCGACGTCGGCCACCTCGACGACGCCGTCGAGATCTTGCGCACGACACTCGAAGACGTGCAGGGCATGGCGTTCGACATCCGGCAGCTCGTGGGCACGGCCTTCCTCGACGAGGCCATCAAGAACTACCTCGACCACTCGCGGTCGATTCCTCCGGCGCCCGAGTTCACGACCGCGGGCACTCCCGTGCGGCTCGCCCCCGATGTGGGCGAAGAGACCTTCACGATCGTGCTCGAGGCGATCCGCAACGTGCGCAAACACGCGCGCGGCGCCTCCCGCATGCACGTGTCGACCGAGTGGCTCGACGAGAGCGTGGTCGTGCGCGTGACCGACAACGGTCCGGGCTTCGACCCCGCCGTGCGCCGCGGCGGGTCCCTCGGCCTCGTCGGCATGCAAGAACGTGCGGATGCCATCGGCGCCACGCTCGACATCGACAGCTGTTCGGCCGGCACCCGCATCCGCATCGACGTTCCGACCGTGCCGTCGGCGCCCCACGCCCGGGCGGCTGCGCCCGAACCGGCCGCTCCCGAGCCGTCGCGCTGCACGCGGCCGCGTGAGCCGGGGTCACCGACCGGCCCCGCGCTCGATGGGCACCCCGTTGCCGACGACCGCCCCGGCTTCGATGGCGGCCCGGCCTCGACCCCGAGCAACGACGTCTGATGACGAAGCCTGCCACCCCCGTCATCCGGCTCGCCATCGCCGACGACCACGACCTGTTCCGCGACGGCATCGTCGCGATCCTCGGCCACGACCCCCTCGTCGACGTGGTCGCCGAGGCCTCGGACGGCCATGATGCCCTGCGTGTGGCCATCGCCCATCGCCCGGATGTGCTGCTGCTCGACGTCGAGATGCCGGGCCCCGGCGCGGCAACCACGGTGCGCCGCATCCGCCGCCACGCGCCAGAGACCCGCATCGTCGTGCTCACGATGCACCGCGACGCCATGCTCACCGAGTCGCTGCGCCAGGCCGGCGCCGCCGCCTACCTGACGAAGACCATGCCGAGCGCCGACCTGCTGCGCGCCGTTCACGCCGTCGCCGCGCGCACCGACCAGACCGCCGTGGGCGTCGACGTAGAGCTCGTGTCGCCGCGCGAATACGAGGTGCTGCGGCTCATCGCCCTCGCGCGTTCCAACGCCGAGATCGCGCGCGAGCTGTCGATCACCGAGGGCACGGTCAAGCGGCACACCAGCAACCTCTACGCCAAGCTGGGCGCCACTTCGCGCATCGACGCCGTGCGCCGGGCCCTACTGCTGGGCGTGCTCGGCCACGACGACTAGACGTCCACCCGGCGTCGGCCCGTGGGCGCAGCGGATGCCACGGCGTCGCACCCGGCGCAAGCCCCAGGCAGTGAGCATCCGGCGCCCAGGGAAACGTGGGAAAATGAGCGGATGCCCGAGTAATCCCCCATTCCTCTCGGTGCATGGGAAATACGGAACAATTGACCGGTGGCGTGTGTTTTCACCCGCGACCAGACCAATAACTCGATAGGACTATCCGTTGGACGGAAACGCAACGACGACTCACAGCAACGTCGCATTGCTGTCGGTGGCGACCACGATCGCCCCCCGCATCACGACGAGTGAAGACATCGACAGTCGGTTGCAGCCGGTTCTGAAGAAGCTGAAGCTGCCTCAGGGTCTGTTGCAGCGCGTCGCCGGAGTGCTCGAGCGCCGCAACTGGGACGAGGGCCAGAACTTCGACGACGCCGCAGTCGCCGCGGGCAAGAAGGCGCTCGCCGAGGCGGGCATCGAGCCGTCGCAGATCGGCCTCATCATCAACACGTCCGTCACGCGCAAGCACCTCGAGCCGTCGGTCGCCGTGCGCATCCACAACGGGCTCGGCCTGCCGTCATCGGCCATCAACTTCGACATCGCCAACGCGTGCCTCGGCTTCGTCAACGGCATGTCGCTGGCCGCGCAGCTCATCGAGTCGGGCCAGATCAAATACGCCATGATCGTCGACGGCGAAGATGCCGACGAGATCCAGGTCAACACCATCGAGCGCCTCAGCAAGGGCGGCATCGGCCGCAAAGAGTTCATGAGCGAGTTCGCCAGCCTCACGCTCGGTTCGGGTGCCGCGGCCGCCGTCATCGGCCCCGCCGATCTGCACCCAGAGGGTCACCGCATCCTCGGCGGCGTGACGCGCGCGGCCACCCAGTTCAACGAGCTCTGCGTGGGCAGCGTGGACGGCATGTTCACCGACGCCAAGGCCCTGCTCAAGGGCGGCATGGAACTCGTCGTCTCGGCGTGGAAGGAAGCGAAGCGCGACTGGAACTGGTCGAGCATGGACCGCTACATCCTGCACCAGGTCAGCGAGGTGCACACCAACGCCATCGTCAAGGCCGCGCACATCGACCGCAGCAAGGTGCCCGTCACCTACCCGCACTACGGCAACGTCGGGCCCGCCTCCATCCCCATCACTCTCGAGGCCGAGAAAGACACCCTGAAGAAGGGCGACCGCGTTCTGCTCATGGGCGTCGGTTCTGGCCTCAACACCGCCATGATGGAAATCGCGTGGTGACAGACCGGATGCCGGGTGCCGCACGCACCCCGGCGCCCGCGTCGATGCCACCCCAGGGCCTGCCGGGGCTCGACTCCCGCTTCTCCCGCATCGTCCTCGTCCCCGATTCGGGCGACGCCATCGGCACCACGCGCGGATGGCATGCGCTCGACAACGGCGCCGAGCTCGAGCGCCTGGGCGTCACGCCCGTCGGCACCATCCTGTGCGTGCACGGCAACCCCACCTGGTCCTACCTGTGGCGCGAGCTCGTGCAGCAGGCCACGGATGTCGCGGCCTCGGGTTCGGGCGACGCCTGGCGTGTCATCGCGGTCGACCAGCTCGACATGGGCTTCTCGGAGCGCGCCGGCGTGCACCGTCCGCTCGCGCAGCGCGTGCGCGACCTCGCCGATTTCACGCACGCGATCGGGCTCGAGGGCCCCGTCGTCACGCTCGGCCACGACTGGGGCGGCGTCGTCTCGATGGGCTGGGCGGTCGACCATCCCGAGCTGCTCAGCGGGCTGATGCTGCTGAACACCGCCATCCACCAGCCGTCCGATGCGCCCATCCCCGCTCCGCTCCGCCTCGCCTTGGCGCGCGGAGTGCTGGGGCAGGCGACGGTAGCGACCCCGGCCTTCCTCGAGACCACGTTGGCGCTCGGGCATCCGGCCGTTTCCCGTGCCGTGAAGGATGCCTACCGCGCTCCGTATCGCGGCGCGGCCCGACGCGGGGGCATCGGCGGTTTCGTCGCCGACATCCCCGTGGATGCCTCACACCAGAGCTTCGCCGAGCTGAGCCGCATCTCGACGGCCCTGCGCCGCCTGACGGTGCCCGCCGTCATGCTGTGGGGCCCGCGCGACCCGATCTTCAGCGATCGCTACCTCGACGACCTCGTCGACCGCCTGCCGCACGCCGATGTGCACCGCTTCGAGGGCGCCGGGCACCTGATCGCCGAGGACGTCGACTATGCCGGGGCCCTGCTGACGTGGCTCGGCGACAATGCGGCCCGCGTGACGGCCGGCGCTGCTCGCTCTGATCGAACGGCCGAGGACTACGCCGATACCGTCGCGACTGGATCGAAGGCGGCCTCCTCGGACGACGGTGACTCGTCCCACCCCGCTCGCCCAACCGCTCCTTCCGCACGCTTAGCCGACGAATCTGCCGCCTCGGTCGCGGATGGCTCGAAGTCGACTCAGGTCGAAAAAGCCCAGGATGTCGCCGAAACGGATGCTGCGACATCCGCCCGGCCCTTGTGGCACTTTCTCGACGAGCTGAGCGAGAGCGACGAGACCGCGCTGGTCGAGATGAACCCCGGTAACGGTGCCGAGCCGCGCGTCGTCAGCTGGAAACTGCTGTCGCGGCGCGTGAGCGAGATCGCCGCCGGCCTGGCCGGTGTGGGCGTGAAGAAGGGCGACCGGGTTTCGCTGCTCGTGCAGCCCGGCGCCGACCTGACGGCCGTTCTGTATGCCTGCTTGCGCCTCGGCGCGGTCGTGGTCGTCGCCGATGCGGGCCTCGGTCTGCCCGGCCTGACGCGCGCCGTTCGAGGTGCCCAGGCCGACCACGTGATCGGCGCGGCCCCCGGGCTCGCCGCCGCGCGCGCCCTCGGCTGGCCCGGCCAGAAGATCTCGGTCGCGACGTTCCCGCGCGCGGTCGCCCGTGCGCTCGGCATCTCGCACACGCTCGCCGAGCTGGTGCGCGACGGGCGCGGCAAGACGCTGCCCGAGCCGCCTGTCGCGAGCGACACCGCCGCCATCCTCTTCACGTCGGGTTCGACGGGTCCCGCGAAGGGCGTCGTCTACAGCCACGCCCAGCTCGGGGCCATCCGCGACACCCTGGCCGCCCAGTACGGCGTGGGGGTCGGCACGGGCTTGGTCGCCGGTTTCGCGCCGTTCGCGCTGCTCGGCCCGGCCCTCGGCGCCCGCTCGGTCACGCCCGATATGGATGTCACCTCACCGAAAACCCTCACTGCCACGGCCGTCGCCCAGGCTGCCGCGGCCGTCGATGCGACCGTCGTGTTCCTGTCACCCGCCGCCGTCACCAATGTCGTCGCCACCGCGGATGCCTTGACCGGCGCCCAGCGCGACGCCCTCGCCGGCGTGCAGACGTTCCTGTCGGCCGGGGCCCCCGTCTCGGAGACGCTCCTTGCCGCCGCGGCCGACCTCATGCCCAACGCCAGCGCGCACACTCCGTACGGCATGACCGAGGGTCTGCTCATGACCGACATCTCGCTCGACGGCATCCGTGAGGCCGCCGCATCCCGAACGGTCGGCGGCGTGTGCGTGGGAACGCCCGCGGCATCCGTGCAGGTGCGCATCAGCGCGCTCGACGACCTCGGGCAGCCGATCGGAGAGCCCTCGACCGAGGCCGGTGTCACGGGTGAGATCGTCGTCTCGGCGCCGCACCTGAAGAGCAACTACGACCGGCTCTGGATGACGGATCGCGCCTCCCGCGTGGGCACCGACTCCGCGTTCGCCGACCGCCGTGACGTCGACCATCGCGAGGGGGATGCCTCACCCGGGGCCCTCTCA
>Ga0308159_1000287_pt1 | contig 144211 bp, 131 predicted proteins | sample PhyCR1_FD_201040 | JGI IMG/M metagenome (GOLD analysis project Ga0308159, IMG submission 201040) | Phyllosphere microbial communities from UC Gill Tract Community Farm, Albany, California, United States - DLSLC.R1 | ecosystem: Host-associated > Plants > Phyllosphere > Unclassified | place...
CCAGCAAAAGTCGCCATCGTCGCCCTCATGCGAAAGCTCGTCACCGTCCTGAACGCCATGATCCGAAACAGGCAAAACTGGGCGAACGCATAGACGGTTGCTCCCCGCCTGACGGCAGGGAGGATCTTCGGTCCTCCCCATCGGCGATGGGGAGGTGGCAGGCGCGCCAGCGGCTGACGGATAGGCTCGCGGCCTAGCGCGACCCCAGCAAATCGTCGGGATCGATCCCCTCGCTCCGCCACACCGCATGCGCGCGCGAATAGGCGTGCTCCGGCACGATCCCCAGCCGCTGCTGCGCCTCGTCCAGCGGCAGGGGCAGCAGCGATCGAATCGACTGCTCCATGAGGCGCGGACATGCCCGCCCGCGTCGCCAGGCCTCGCCCACGGCATTCAGAACCGGGGCGCGGCTGCGCAGCCGCAGCTTCATCTGCAAGGCCGCCATCCAGGCGATGAACAAGTGGCCCAGCGCCGGTTGCTGCGGATAAGTGAATGCGAGCACGCAGGCCTCGCCCAGTGCGTCGCGGCCATAGCCGGTGAGGACGTGCATCAGGTCGTGCACATCGCGCAGCCGGCTCATGTACCACTGGAACTGGTCGTCGTAGCGCGGCCGACCGGCGAGAAACCGCTCGGATTCGTCGACGAGGCCCTGCGCGGTCAGCCCCTCGCGCTCCATGAAATCGCAATAGGCCTGCCCCAGCGAACCGGCCGGCAAGCGCCGCAGGGCTGCGTGATCGTCGAGCAGCGCGGGCAGCCAAGGCTCGGCCATGGCAAGCGCACGGCCTTCGGGGCGTGACAGGAACGCCGCGCCCGCCTTGCCGCCGCCACGCCAGGGCAGCGCCGCGAAGATGCCGAAGACTTCAGCGGTGTTTTCCTTGTCGCGCATCAGCCGGCGGAAATGGCCATACGCCACCAGTGGCCGCAGGCGCGGCTTTTCGCGGGCCGGGTCGAACAGCGGCAATCGCGCGAACCGGCCCGCGAACTCGCCTGCGAACCAGTCCGTCCGCGATGCAGCCGGATCGCCTGCCATCAGTCGATCACCCAATCCTCGCGCGGGATGCCGAACAGTTCGAGAATGGCGGTCAGGTCGCCGCGGTCGATCCAGCCGTCGGCCGCCTCGCGCGCCTTGGGCTTGGCGTAATAGGCGATGCCATGCGTCGCCGCCTCGATCATCGGGATATCGTTGGCGCCGTCGCCGGTGGCAAGGCTGATGCAGGCGGGGCCCAGCCGCTCGGTTTCTTCGAGAAGGACCTTCTTCTTGACGCCGCTATCGACGATCCCGCCGACCAGCTCACCGGTCAGGCGCCCATCGGCGATGCCGAGGCGATTGCCGACCACGCGATCGAAGCCGAGCTCCTCGGCCACTGGATCGGCAAAGGCGTGGAAGCCGCCCGTGACGAGCACGGTATGGCATCCGCGCGACTTGAGCGTGGCGACGAGCGTGCGCGCGCCCGGCATCGGGCGGATGCGTTCATCGAGGCACTGGGTGATGGCGGTCTCGGGCAAGTCGCGCAACAGGCCCACGCGCTCGCGCAGCGCGGATTCGAAGTCGAGCTCGCCTTGCATCGCGCGCTCGGTGATTGCGGCGATGCGCTCCTTGAGCCCTGCAAAGTCCGCCAGTTCGTCGATGCACTCTGCCGCGATCATGGTCGAATCCATGTCCGACACGAAAAGGCGCGGTGTCTCGATGATGCGGTCCGACAGCAGCAGGTCACTGTTGGGGAAATGCGCGTCGAGGATCGCACGCAGGCCCGCCGGATCGGCGTCGATCACCTCGATCTCGAGCACCGAGGTGCAGAAATCGAGCATGCCGGCGCCGGCGACCGCCCAGCCGCGTTCGGCGATGGCCTGGGTAGCGCGCGCAAGATTGTCACCAAGCGACGTCGGGTCTGCTATCAGGCGGGCAATGAGCACGCGAAACTCCTCCACTCAATTCGACGCCGAAACCGGCAACCAGCACGGCGACGCAGCCGATACCCTGCCGCGCCTGGCGCTCATTGCAGGGCCGACTGCTAGCGGCAAGAGCGATCTTGCCGTCCGCCTGGCGCAAATGGAGGTGGACGCCGGGCGCCGCGCCGTGGTCATCAATGCCGACAGCGCGCAGGTCTATGCCGACCTGGCCGTCCTTAGCGCGCGCCCCTCTGACGCCGAGATGGCAGGCATTCCGCATCGCCTGTTCGGCACCTGGGACGGCGCGCAGGCCTGTTCCGCGGCCGATTGGGCCACCGCCGCCACCGCCGAGATCGACGCCGCCCATGCAGAGGGCGCCTTTCCCATCCTCGTCGGCGGCACGGGGCTTTACATCCGCACGCTGCTCGACGGCATTGCGCCTGTTCCCGCGATCGACCCGGACGTGCGAGCGGCGGTTCGCGCCCTGCCGGTGGCCGAGGCCCATGCCGCGCTCCTGATTGAAGACCCGGCTCGCGCTAAACAGCTGCATCCCTCCGACACCACCCGCGTCGCGCGCGCACTCGAAGTCGTCCGCTCCACCGGCCAACCACTGGCGCACTGGCAGGCCCGGCGTGAGGGCGGCATCGGCGATCGCGTGCGATTGCGGCCGCTGGTCCTGCTGCCCGACCGGGCATGGCTCTACGCCCGCTGCGACATGCGGTTCGCGCGCATGTGGCAAGGCGGCGCGGTCGAGGAAGTGTCCGCCCTGCTCGCCCGTAGCCTCGACCCCGATCTGCCGGTGATGCGCGCCATCGGCGTCCCCGAAATCGCGGGTTATCTGGACAGATCGCTCGACGAGGCCGCCGCGATCGCCGCCGGACAGCAGGCGACCCGGCGCTATGCCAAGCGCCAGTTCACCTGGCTGCGGCACCAGACGCCGGGAGACTGGCCGCGCGACACGCACGAAAATTGCCTTGACAGCAGCCGATTGGTTTCTTTATTTCACGAATAGCTGGTTGACATGCAGGTTTGTGTCAACTAGCAAGCCGTCAATTGCCTGGGTTTCCAGGTGCCCGAGTAGGGAGAGACGGCCCGGCGCAGGCAACTGCAGCCGGGCCGCATTTTTTGAGAGTTTGGGGCCGACGCAGGCAACTGCAGCCCGGCCGCAATTTTAAAGTTTCGGGGCCGCCCCCGCGGTCCGGCAAGCAAGGGAACAAGGTCGTGAAAACCGAGCGCAGCGGCGCCGAAATCCTGGTCGAGAGCCTGGTCGCCAAGGGCGTCGAATTCGTGTTCGGCTATCCCGGCGGCGCGGTCCTTCCGATCTATGACGCGCTGTTCGGCGATGAGCGCATCCGCCACATCCTGGTCCGCCACGAAGCCGGTGCCGCCCATGCCGCCGAAGGCTATGCGCGCGCCACCGGCAAGCCCGGCGTCGTGCTCGTCACCTCCGGCCCCGGCGCGACCAACGCGGTCACCGGCATTGCCGATGCGTTTCTCGACTCGATCCCGCTCGTCGTCATCACCGGCCAGGTCCCCACCGGGCTGATCGGTTCGGACGCGTTCCAGGAAGCCGACACCGTCGGCATCACGCGCCACTGCACCAAGCACAACTACCTGGTGAAGGACCCGGCGCAGCTCGCCGCCACGGTCGACGAGGCCTTCCGCATCGCCACCGAAGGCCGCCCCGGGCCGGTCGTCATCGACATCCCCAAGGACGTCCAGATCGCGACGACCGCCTGGACCGGGCACGCTCCGCAGGCCCGCAACCGCTATGCCCCGCAGGTCGAGGCTCCCGCCGACGCCATCGCGCAGGCCGTGGCGATGCTGGCGCGCGCCAAGGCTCCCGTGTTCTACACCGGCGGCGGCGTCATCAATTCGGGTCCCGAGGCTGCGCGCCTGTTGCAGGACCTGCAGTCGACCACTGGTGCTCCCGTCACCTCGACGCTGATGGGCCTCGGCGCCTTCCCCGCCGCGCACAAGGACTGGCTGGGCATGCTCGGCATGCACGGTACCTTCGAAGCGAACATGGCGATGAACAAGGCGGACCTGCTGGTCTGCATCGGCGCCCGCTTCGACGACCGCGTTACCGGCCGGCTCGATGCGTTCTCGCCCAACAGCGCCAAGATCCACATCGACATCGACCGCGCCTCGATCAACAAGACCGTGCGCGTCGACCTGCCGCTCGTCGGCGATTGCGGCCGCGTCCTGCAGCAGCTGATCGACGCTTGGCATGCCGGTGGCCACGCCGCGCAGGACCTGTCGGAATGGCACGCCCGCGTCGAGGGGTGGCGCGCGCGCAAGAGCCTGTCCTACCCCAAGCGCACCAACGGCGAGATCATGCCGCAGCTGGCGGTCGAGCGGCTTTACGAGCTGACCCGCGATCGCGAGCCGATCATCAGCACCGAAGTCGGCCAGCACCAGATGTGGGCGGCGCAGTACTTCCACTTCGACAAGCCCAACAAGTGGCTGACCTCGGGTGGCCTGGGCACGATGGGCTATGGCCTGCCCGCCGCGATCGGCGCGCAGATCGGCTGCCCCGACGCGCTGGTGATCGACATCGCGGGCGACGCCTCGATCCAGATGAACATCCAAGAGCTGGGCACCGCCACGCAGTTCCGCCTGCCGGTCAAGGTCTTCATCCTCAACAACGAGTGGATGGGCATGGTCCGCCAGTGGCAGGAGCTGACCTACGAGAGCCGCTATTCGAGCTCGTACTCCGATGCCCTGCCCGACTTCGTCAAGCTGGCCGAGGCCTATGGCTGGAAGGGTATCCAGATCGACACGCTCGACCAGCTCGATTCCGGCATCCAGGCGATGATCGACCATCCCGGCCCGGTGATCGTCGATTGCCGCGTCACCAAGGAAGCCAACTGCTTCCCGATGATCCCCTCGGGCGCCGCGCACACCGACATGATCCTCTACGGCGACGAGGTTGCCGGCACGATGGACGACGCGGCCAAGGCCCTGGTTTGAGTATTTCGCAATGACCAAGATCGCAGCAGAGGCGCAGGAGCGCCACGTCCTCACCATCACGGTCGATAACGAGGCGGGCATTCTCGCCAAGATCGCCGGCCTGTTCACAGCGCGCGGCTACAACATCGACAGCCTGACGGTGGCCGACATCACCGACCAGCACGATGTCAGCCGCATCACCATCGTTACGCACGGCCCGCCGGCGGTGATCGACCAGATCCACGCCCAGCTCGAGCGCCTCGTGCCGGTGCACAAGGTGACCGACCTTACCGAAGTCGGCCCCTACGTCGCGCGCGAGCTGGCGCTGATCAAGGTGGCCGGCAAGGGCGAGAACCGCGTCGAGGCGCTCCGCCTCGCCGAAGTGTTCCGCGCCAATGTCGTCGACACGACCACGTCGAGCTTCATCTTCGAGCTGACCGGCGCGCCTGACAAGATCGACACCTTCGTCACGCTGATGAAGGAGCTCGGCCTCGTCGAGGTCGGCCGCACCGGCATCGTCGGCATGATCCGCGGCGCGCAGGCCGCCTGACGACACCCCCATTTTACCGAACGCCAGAAACAGCTGAAATATCAAGGACGCATACCATGAAGGTCTATTACGACGCCGACTGCGATCTGAACCTGATCGCCGACAAGAAGATCGCGATCCTCGGCTACGGCAGCCAGGGCCACGCCCACGCGCAGAACCTGCGTGATTCGGGCATCAAGGATGTGGCGATCGCGCTGCGTCCGGGCTCGGCCAGCGCCGCCAAGGCCGAAGGTGCCGGCTTCAAGGTGCTCGCCAATGCCGATGCCGCCGCCTGGGCTGACATCCTGATGATCCTCGCGCCCGACGAACACCAGGCCGCGATCTATGCCGACGACATCCACGCCAACCTGCGCCCCGGCGCGGCGCTGGCCTTCGCGCATGGCCTCAATGTCCACTTCGGCCTGATCGAACCGCGCGCCGACGTCGACGTGATCATGGTCGCCCCCAAGGGTCCGGGCCACACCGTGCGCGGCGAATACACCAAGGGCGGCGGCGTGCCTTGCCTCGTCGCGGTCCACCAGGATGCGACCGGCAATGCCCACGACATCGCGCTGGCCTATGCGTCGGGCGTCGGCGGTGGCCGCTCGGGCATCATCGAGACCAACTTCAAGGAAGAGTGCGAAACCGACCTGTTCGGCGAGCAGGCCGTGCTTTGTGGCGGCGTCACCCACCTGATCCAGGCAGGCTTCGAGACGCTGGTCGAGGCCGGCTATGCCCCCGAGATGGCCTATTTCGAGTGCCTCCACGAGACCAAGCTGATCGTCGACCTGCTCTATGAAGGCGGCATCGCCAACATGCGCTATTCGATCTCGAACACCGCCGAATACGGCGACATCGTGACCGGCCCGCGCATCATCACCGACGAGACCAAGGCCGAGATGAAGCGCGTGCTCGCCGACATCCAGTCGGGCCGTTTCGTCAAGAACTTCGTCCTCGACAACCGTGCCGGCCAGCCCGAACTCAAGGCGTCGCGCAAGGCCGCGGCCGCGCATCCGATCGAGAAGACCGGCGCCCAGCTGCGCGCCATGATGCCCTGGATCGGCGCCAACAAGTTGGTCGACCAGAGCAAGAACTGATCGCACCGGCCCTTTTGCAGGGAATGACGGGAAAGGGCCGGTCCGCCAACGCGGGCCGGCCTTTTTGCATCGTCGGCGAACGTCCGTGCGATTTCGACCAGCGTCATGGCGCAGTCTCCAAAATGGAGCTAAATCGCACCGGACCCATCAAGCACCTCGGGCATTGTGCTCAGATAGCAGTCGAGAACCGCCATGCGCCATGCCACTGCCCAACGCGCGATCCCGGTAGCCGCGGCCCTTGCAGGTCATGCGGACGGCAACAGCACTACCCCGGCGTTCGTCATCCTCATTGCCGCGGCCTTCGCCCTTGGCGCCTGCGGTACGCAGGCACCGCGCTCCGAAAGCGACACCAGCGCTCCGCTGATCCCTGCACCGGCCTCGTTGACGCCTGCGGATCTCGCCTCGTCGGAGGCCTCGACCACAGCCGATGACGAACCGCTCCCCGCCCTGACCTGCGGCGAGTCCAAGGCGGCGCGCTACATGGGCCAGGCCGAAACTCCGGCCCTGCACGAAACGGTGTCGCGTGCGGTGGGTCATTCCAAAATCCGCTGGGTCCATCCCGGCGATGCCGTCACCCAGGATTATGCCCCCGGGCGCCTCAACGTCATCCTCGACGAAACCGGGCGAATCAGCGCCGTACGCTGCGGCTGAGGCGGCCCAAAGGCAAACGCCGGGGCATGCCATCCGCGCTTGCCAGCCCTGCCGGGCTTTGGCATCCCATGGCCGCGCCGTGCCAATCGCCGCGCGCCCCCGGGAGACCATCATGACGATCTCGCTTCGCACTGCGCTTACGCTTGCCGCCCCGCTCGCCCTTGCCCTCGGCGCCACGCCGATGATCGCCCAGGCGCCCGCCATTCCCGGCCAGCCCGACAAGGCGCGCGTGACCGCCGGCACCTACACTGCAGATCCGAACCACTCGCTGGTCGGCTGGACGGTCAACCACCTCGGGTTCAACGACTACTTCGGCCTGTTTGGCAATGTCAGCGGCACGCTGGTGCTCGATCCCGCCAATCCCGCCGCCGCCAAGGTCTCGGTGACGATCCCGGTCAAGTCGGTGCTCACCGCCAGCGCGGGCCTCAACGGCCATCTCCTGCGCCCCGGCGCCGAGGGCAAGAAGCCCGACTTCTTCGGCCCGGCCCCGGCCGACGCGACGTTCGTCTCGACCGCAGTGACCCCCGGCGCCGACGGCACCAGCGCCAGCATTGCCGGCAACCTGACGCTCAACGGGGTGACCAAGCCCGTGACCATCGCCGCCAAGTTCGTCGGCGCGGGCAAGAACATGATGTCGGGCAAGACCACCGTCGGCTTCGGCGGCACGGCCACGATCAAGCGCTCGGACTTCGGCGTGAACGGCGCGCTGCCGGTCGTCTCGGATGATGTGCAGCTCAATATCACCATTGCCTTCGAAAAGTCGGCCTGATCCGCGCCCACCCCTCCCGCCACACGATGGGAGGGGTGGGCCACCTGGCCAATTCCCGATTGCGACTGGACAAGCGCCGCGCCATTGCCCATAGCCTCGCGCGATGATCGCCGCGCTGAACCTTACCCTGCGACTTACACGCCCTTGGGCGTGAGCTGACGCGTCGGTTTCGCGGCGCGCACGGCGCCCAAGGGTTCACCCTTCACACCAGACGCACAGTTCCAGACATCAAGGTTCAGCCACCATGGCCATGCTGAAGACTCCCGGCATCAAGTATCGTCCGTTTCCGCAAGTCGACCTGCCCGACCGCCAGTGGCCCTCGCGCACCATCACCAAGGCGCCGCGCTGGCTCTCGACCGACATGCGCGACGGCAACCAGTCGCTCATCGACCCGATGGATGCCGACAAGAAGGCGCGTTTCTTCGACCTGCTGGTCAAGGTCGGCCTCAAGGAGATCGAGGTCGGCTTCCCCAGCGCGGGCGCGACCGAATACGACTTCATCCGCGGGCTGGTCGATCAGGACCGCATCCCGGACGACGTAATCATCCAGGTCCTCACCCAGTCGCGTGAAGACCTCATCAAGACCTCGTTCGAGAGCGTCGCCGGCGCCAAGCAGGCGATCGTTCACGTCTACAACGCCGTGTCGCCGCTGTGGCGTACGGTCGTGTTCGGCATGGAGCAGAGCGAGATCAAGGAGATCGCGCGCCGCGGTGCCACGATCCTGCGCGACCAGGCCGCCCGTTTCCCCGAGACCGACTGGCACTTCCAGTACAGCCCCGAAACGTTCTCGACCGCCGAACTCGATTTCTCGATCGCCTGCTGCGAGGCGGTGATGGACGTGCTGCAGCCGACGGTCGAAAAGCCGATCATCCTCAATCTGCCGGCGACGGTCGAAGCCTCGACCGCCAACATCTACGCCGACCAGATCGAGTATTTCTGCCGCAACCTGCCCGGCCGTGACCGCGCGGTCATCAGCCTGCACACGCACAACGATCGCGGCACCGGCGTCGCGGCAGCCGAGCTTGGCCTGATGGCGGGCGCCGATCGCGTCGAGGGCTGCCTGTTCGGCAATGGCGAGCGCACCGGCAACTGCTGCCTGGTGACGGTCGGCCTCAACCTCTACACGCAGGGCGTCGACCCCGAGCTGGACTTCTCCGACATCGACGAGGTGATCCAGACGGTCGAATACTGCAACCAGCTGCCGGTCCACCCGCGCCATCCCTATGGCGGCGAACTGGTGTTCACCGCGTTTTCCGGCAGTCACCAGGATGCGATCAAGAAGGGCTTCGCCGCGCAGGAAAAGCGCAACGACGAGCTCTGGGCCGTGCCTTACCTGCCGATCGACCCGGCGGACCTGGGCCGCAGCTACGAGGCGGTGATCCGCGTCAACTCGCAAAGCGGCAAGGGCGGCTTCGCCTGGGTACTCGAGCAGGACCAGGGCCTCAAGCTGCCCAAGAAGATGCAGGCGCACTTCTCGCGCCACGTCCAGGAACTGGCCGACGAACTGGGGCGCGAGCTTCAGGCGTCCGACATCTGGGGCGTGTTCCGCAAGGCCTATCGCCTCGATGCGCCCCAGCATTTCCAGCTGGTCGACTATGACGAACAGCGCGGTGCCGATGGCGCGCGGATCTTCGCGGGCAAGATCGCGGTCGACGGCAACGTCCAGTCGGTGAGCGGGCGCGGCAACGGCCTGATCTCCTCGGTCGTCGCCACGCTCAACGACGGCTTCGGCGTCGGCCTCGAGGTGCGCGACTATTCCGAACACGCGATGGGCAGCGGCACCGACGCGCGCGCAGCCGCCTATGTCGAGTGCGTGCTGGCCGATGGGCGCGTGGTCTGGGGCGTGGGCATCGACGAGGACGTCGCCACCGCAAGCGTCCGCGCCATCCTCTCGGCTGCCAACGCGGAGGCCTGAACTAAAGCGACGGGGCGGCCGGGATGGTCGCCCCGCCCTTACTGTTCGGTCTGCGCCCACAGCATATCGGCCATCGCATCGAGGTGGCTGAAATCGAGCGCCGGATCGTGCCGGTTAAGCAAGGCGCCATGCCAGCGCCGCGCGTCGAGCAGTCGCCGGCGCAGGGCACGCTGCAGCAGGTCGAGCCGCATCAAAGCCTCGACATCGGCGTCGAGCCCGGCCTGACCCCCGGCGCCACGACGGTGCCGCTGCCACGACGCCTCGATCTGGCCCACCCGCTCCAGCACCATGCCGTTGTAGTGGCGATGCGGGCCACGGTGCAGCGGCATGGCCGAGCGCCGCGCGGCGCTCTCCGTCGCCGGAAGAAGCAAACCATTGCGGCGAAAATCGTGAAATCCCAGCCGCCGTTCGCCCAGCCGTCCCAACATGCTGCCAAGACACGGGCGTGCCAGCATCTGCCTGGGAAGCAAGTGGTGGCGCTGCAAGTGCGGGTCGTATCCTGCCCGGCCGGGGACATTGACCGACAGGAAGGGCAGAGCACTGCGGCACTCGCAGACTTTGTAGGCACGGCCCGGTCGGACCGAATCAGGAACTTCGCTTCCTACATCCATTGTCCCAAAATGGTACGCGAATCCTGCGGTTCGAGCCAGAGTGAGCCCCCGCCCGCCAACTCGACCTGGCAGGCCTCGTTGACCGGCCCGTGCGCGACGATCCAGTCAACAAGTCGCAAGGCGGCACGTCCCTCGGCTTCGCCAGCCGGCGCGCCATCCCGGCCCGACAGCGCGAAATCCTGCCCGACGAAAAACGTGAGGCCTGTGCTGCGCACCTGCCCCTCATCCCGCACCAGCCCGGCAAGCGCGATGGCCGGAAATGCACCGCCCGCGAGCCAAGGCTTGACCGCATCGGCGAACAGGCGGGGGCTGACGAGGGTGCGCGCCGGGAGCCACGCGACGGCCACGGCGTCGTCCAGCAGCGCCAGCATGATTTCCACCGCCGTCCATACGACCGGCAGCAGGCGTTCGGCGCCGGCCAGATGCGGCCCGGCATGAAGCACCAGTGCTTCCGCAGCCTGATCAGGAACGCCGTTGGCCAGTCCTGCGCGAACGTAGCCCTCCGCGCCCGCAGGCGGCAATGGACTGGCCGCCCCAGGTGCAAGGCCACAGAGGTCGAACGTCAGTCCATTGCGCAGCAATTCCGCCCAAAGGGGTTCCCCGGGCGGCAGATGGCTTATGGTGAAACCACCCATCGTACCAAGCGCGGCCAGGGCAGACGCAGCCGGGCGCTTGCCGGGCGCAAACAAAATCGCGCCCAGCGCCATGCCGGCACCGCCCTTGCTCGCCTCGCTCATGCCGGGAGCGCGCGTTGCCATGCCCATGCCTTCGCCTGCATTGCCCTGCCCACCATCACTCCTGTCGCGATCCGATCCGACCTAGATCCGGCCTGCCCCATGTCCCTTAAAACGCGCCGATTTCCAGACCCATGCACAGCGCCTGTCCCAATTCGCGACATGGGACGAGCGACGTAGGATCGAGCCGCTTGGGCGCCAAGATCAACTCGGGCCGATCCGCACCGTTTACCACGACGCACCCGGGCGCCACGCGGCGCAGACGCCATCCCGTGACGATCCGGTCGATCTGGGCCTCGGCGCCCTGCCCCGCAGTTCCGGCGGCGATGGCAGTGGCGTACGGCCGCCCCTCGATCATGCCGAGCAGCGGATAATAGAGCCGGTCGAAGCAGGCTTTCATCTCGCCGCTCATCGAACCCAGGTTCTCGGGGCACACGAAGATGTAGCCCGCCGCTGCAAGGCAGTCCTCAGGCGTGACCGCGTCTGCCGCAAGCATGCGCGACGCCCCGCCCGTGCTCTGCGCACCCTCCAGGCAGGCCTGCGCCATCGCCAGCGCGGCCCCGGTGCGGCTGTGCCAGATGATCAACAGCAAGATCGTGCACTCCGCTCGCCCGGTATCCCGCAATAGGAACGCCGGCGCGTAGGAAACGCCATCGCGGCGATAGTGTCAAATTGGAGATAGTTTTTGCCGCGCGGGCAAAAGCCAAGGCCATGGGCGGCGCATCCTTTTGCAGCGCCGCCGTTTATCGGCTACCGCGCCGGAATGACTCCCGTTACCGCGATTACCCAATCCCTCTCCGGCCTCGCCTGGCGCTGGCGCGGCGGCAACATGGACATGTCCGGCCGCTTTGGCGGCGGCAACCGGCTGGGTGATGCGATCTCCGACAGTCTGGTCGACCAGCTGCTGCTCTCGCGCGGGGTTCCGCACGACGATCTCGAACGCCATCGTCGGCCCACGCTGCGCGATTTCCTGCCCGATCCCTCGATCTTCCGCGACATGGACCTTGCCGCACGCCGGCTTGCCGATGCCGTGGTCGCGGGCGAGCGCATCACGGTCTATGGCGATTACGACGTCGACGGCGCGACCAGTGCCGCGCTGCTCCTGCGCCTGCTGCGCGGCCTGGGTGTCGAGGGCCAGCCCTATATCCCCGATCGCCTGCTGGAAGGGTATGGGCCGTCGGGCGAGGCGCTCGTCCGGCTGGGCCGCGAAGGTAGCCAGCTGATCGTCACCGTCGATTGCGGCGCCATGGCGCACGAGGCGCTGGGCCAGGCGCAGGCCGCGGGGATCGACGTGATCGTCGTGGACCATCACAAGTGCGCGGCCGAGCTTCCGCCGGCCGTGGCGATGGTCAACCCCAATCGCCTCGACGAGGCCGACGATGCCGCCGCGCACGGTCACCTTGCCGCCGTCGGGGTCGCTTTCCTGCTGGCCGTCGCCACCGTGCGCGTCCTGCGCACCCGCGGCTGGTCCGACAATCGCCCGGCGCCCGATTTGATGGCCTTGCTCGACCTCGTTGCCTTGGGAACGGTCGCCGACGTTGCCCAGCTGAAGGGACTCAATCGCGCGCTCGTGGCGCAAGGTCTCAAGATCATGGCCCGGCGCGGCAACGTCGGCTTGGCGGCGCTGATCGACGCCAGCCGCATCGCGCGCGCGCCGACCGCCAGCGACCTCGGCTTCGCGCTGGGCCCGCGGATCAATGCGGCCGGCCGCATCGGCGATTCCTCGCTCGGCGTGCGTCTGCTCACCACCGAAAACCCCGACGAGGCAGCCGACATCGCCGCCCGGCTGTCTGCGCTCAACGACGAGCGCCGCGCGATCGAGCAGGCCGTGCAGGAAGCCGCCGAGGCCCAGGTCGACGCCCAGCACAATCGCGCAGTGGTGGTCGTCGCCGGACGCGGCTGGCATCCCGGCGTGATCGGCATCGTCGCCGGGCGGATCAAGGAGAAAACCGGCAAGCCTGCCCTCGTGATCGCGCTCGATGATGGCGAAGTGGCCGAAGTCGACGGCGCCGGCATGGGCAAGGGTTCGGGGCGCTCGATCCCCGGCGTGGATCTCGGGGCGGCAATCATCGCGGCGCGCGAGGCCGGGCTTCTGGTCAAGGGCGGTGGCCATGCCATGGCCTGTGGTCTCACCATCGCACCCGAGCAGGTCGAGCCGCTGGCCGACTGGCTCGACGAGCGCCTTGCCCGAGACGTGGGCGCCGCCCGCGCCGCGCAAAGCCTGGCCCTCGATCTCTCGCTCAGCCCGGGTGGGCTCACCCCCGCCCTGGTCGAGGCACTTGATGGCGCTGGCCCCTATGGCATCGGCTGGCCCGGCCCGCGCGTGGCGATCGGTCCGGTGCGGCTGGTCAAATGCGACCTCGTCGGCAACGACCACGTCCGTGCGATCGTGTCGGGCAGCGACGGCCGCTCGTTCAAGGCCATGGCCTTTCGGGCAGCGCAGACCGAACTGGGCCAGACGCTGCTGCACGGTTGCAAGGGGCGCCAGCTGTGGCTCGCCGGGCGCGCGCGGCTCGACGATTGGGGCAGTCGCCCGGCCGCGGAACTGCACATCGAGGACGCCGCGTTCGCCGATTGAACTTTTTTGCCCCCGTGGGTTGACGCACCCGCCCGGTGCTAATAGAGGCGCGGACCTGCCCAGCGGCGCAAGCCCGGCGGCCCCTTCGTCTAGCGGTCAGGACGCGGCCCTTTCACGGCTGAAACACGGGTTCGATTCCCGTAGGGGTCACCATTTTTGCACGCTGCCGGACGGCCCCTTCGTCTAGCGGTCAGGACGCGGCCCTTTCACGGCTGAAACACGGGTTCGATTCCCGTAGGGGTCACCATCCTATCCCGGTCCGCCGGCAGGATGGCGGCAAGCGAACCATCGGTCCTCGCCGGTTGGACAGTATGATTGCCTTGGCACAAGGCCCCTTCGTCTAGCGGTCAGGACGCGGCCCTCTCACGGCTGAAACACGGGTTCGATTCCCGTAGGGGTCACCAGGCAGAGCACCGCCCGCAGGCGGTTCCCCTCTTTCATCGGCTACTTCGCCCCATTGGCCACGCGCTATTTCGCCGCAGGTTTCAGCCCCGCGGCATAGGCGGCGACCTGCGCGCGCTCCATCGTGGTGAGCGCCGTGGCGACTTGCCGCATCTGGACGTTGTGCCCTTCCGGACTGGCGTAGTGCTCCAGCCGCGCAATGATGAAGTCTGCCGGCTTGCCCGCAAGGGCAGGCACTTTCAGCGCCATATTGCCTTCGAGATGCGTGCCGTGGCACGCGCTGCAGGGCGGTGCGCCCGAGGGTGTGCCCATCATCACGATCTTGCGACCGGCGGCGGCCTGCGCGTGGGACAGACCGGGCATGGCAGCCAGCAGGCAGGCAATTAGGGCAATTTTCATGGCAGACCTCGTGTGATGGACGGGCTGCCAATCTAGTGCATCAAGGCGAGGTGCGACCCCCTACTTGCGGAGGGCTGGACCAAGCCTGCACCACGCGAACAGGTGGCGTCCGCTCAATGAATCTGCGCGGATTGCACCAGCGGCGGAATGCCCGCGATCCCCTCGGCGTGGCCTCCGACGAGTTCCTTGCGCATCAGATCCAGCACCATCGAGAGGTGCGCAGCCGCGAGGGACGCCCCGTGCACGTCGAGCAGGGCGAGCGAGCCCTCCAGCATCGCGAAAACGTCGTCGAGCGAGCCATCACGGGTCATCACGATCTCCTTGGGACGAGCGGGATCTCGGGCTGGGCCAGCCTCGCGCCGGTGGCGGTCGGCTCGTGATCCGGGTGCCTGCGAGACCGCCCCCAGCGCCTTGGGCGGTAGGCGCGGCTCTGCCGGGCCAACGGCCTTGGGCTGCCGCGCGGCAAGCCGCTTATCGGGCGCTGCGCGGTGGGATCGATCCAAACGCTTCACGCTGAGGTTCTCCCGTGCGGACGCCGATGCGTTCGTGGCGCGACGTCGTTTTGCCATGTGGCCGATGTGCCGTGAGGCCGTCTTGCCATTCGATTGTGTGCGACAATGCGATGTTCAATGCATCGCTTCATCCGGCTTACGCGGCAGGGCGGGGTGCAGCCACGGATTTCCCCGCAAGATTGGCGCAATTGTCATGGAAGGCCGGTATGCCCGCACGTCCCACCTGCCCGGGAAACCCTGCAATGCCCCTGAAATCTGCGGTTTCTTGCCTATCCTTATGCGAAGCAGAACCGGCAATGTCCGCCCGAAATGGAAGCAAAACCTTGAGATCGCACGGCCTTGCCGTCCCCTCCCGGCATGGATTCGCAGGATCAGGGCTCGGCGCTTGCCGGAACCGCCGCGTATCGCTTAACAGGCCATGCCCCCTCCGGCCTTTCGCCGGGATTGCCGTGCCCCCTGCCCCACCCCGCGCCCTGCGACCCGCCCTGCCGATTGGAGTGACTGACGCATCATGAAAGCTCTGGCCCTGCCCTGGTCGAGCGCCGTGGTGGCACTCGTCGCCGCCATCGCCATGCCTTTTGCCGGAGCCAGCCTCTGGCTGGCCTTCGCCGTGCTCGTGGCGTGGCTGGCCTCGCTGTGGCTCGCTCGCCCCGAGCCCGAGATCGTCCAGGTGCGGACCGAGGAAGGCAGTGTCTCGCGCTCGGCGATGATCGCGCTGGTTGAGCCGTTCAGCGTGCCCGTCCTGATGCTCGACCAGCAGCGCATCGCCTCGGCCAATGCCGCGGCGCGCGAGGCGCTCGGCCCGCATATCGTCGGCCAGGATGCCCGCGTCGCGCTGCGCCACCCGCAGGCGGTGACCCTGCTCGACAAGCCCGAGGGCATGGCGCTGGTTCGCGGCCTTACGGGCGCGCGCAGCATCTGGCAGGTCAGCCGCGTCGCGATCGACGAGCGGTTCTCATTGATCGAACTGGTCAACCGCACCGCCGAGGCCGATATCAGCCGCGCGCACACCGATTTCGTCGCCAACGCCAGCCACGAGCTGCGCACGCCGCTCGCCTCGATCATCGGCTATGTCGAAACGCTGGCCGATCCCGATGCCAAGGTCGATCCCGTCACCACGGCCAAGTTCCACAACACGGTCCTGCGCGAATCCAAGCGCCTGCAGACGCTGGTCGAGGATCTCATGTCGCTGTCGCGGATCGAGGCGGAAAAGCACGAGTTCCCGCGCGAGAAGATCGACCTTGGCCAGATGGCCCAGACCATCGGCAGCGAGGTGGCCTTCACCGTCGGCGAGGAACGCATCATTCTCGAGACGGAACCGGGCGTCGTGTCTGGCGACCGGCAGCAGCTCGACCAGCTGGTGCGCAACCTCATCGACAACGCACTCAAGTACGGCGATGCCGAGGCACCGGTGACCTTGCGCGTGCGGCGTGACAACGCCGACGTGGTGCTCGAGGTGCAGGACCGTGGCGAAGGCATCCACCCCGATCACCTGCCCTACCTGACGCGGCGCTTCTATCGCTCCGACCCGGGACGCAGCCGCGCTGCCGGCGGTACGGGGCTGGGCCTCGCGATCGTCAAGCACATCGTCGAGCGCCATCGCGGCAAGCTCGACATTGCCAGCAAGCTCGGCGAAGGCAGCATCTTCACCGTGCGCCTGCCGCTCGTCCAGCAGCCTGTCCTGCCCCAGGGTTGAGCCAAATTCGCCACGTTGCGCCGGCTGACGCAGCGAGCTAATCGCGCTTGCCGTCATATTCGCCGATTCACCGTCACGGATATGTCACAACGCGGTCTCATTGGCGCGGCAACCTCGTGCAGACGTCCCATCTCTGTGGGTATTGGAAACGCCACGCCATGTCTTCCGTCCCTGTTCCCGTCTTCAGCCCCCGCCGTGCGGGCACTCTGCTGCTGGCGCTGGCCGTGGCGCTCGCGCTCGGTGGATGCGACGGCGGCGCCGGCGCCAGTCGCGACCAGGTGCGCGCCGTGGGCTCGTCGACGGTCTATCCCTTCGCCAAGGCGGTTGCCGAGCAGCTCGCGCGCAGCGATGCGACGATCAAGTCTCCCATCATCGAGTCCACCGGCACGGGCGCGGGGATGAAGCTGTTCTGCGCCGGGATCGGCCCGCAGCATCCCGACATCGCCGATGCCTCGCGCCGCATGAAGCGGTCCGAGTTCGACGACTGCGTCGCCCATGGTGTCAAGGACATTGCCGAGATCCAGGTCGGGCTCGACGGCGTGGCTTTCGCCGAGGCACGCGGCGGCTCGAACCTCGCGCTGACGCCGCAGGACATTTATCGCGCCCTGGCGAAGAACCCCTATGGCCGCCCCAATGCGGCGAGGACCTGGCGCGACGTGAACCCTGCGCTGCCCGATTATCCGATCCTGGTCTATGGCCCACCGTCCACCTCGGGCACGCGCGATGCGCTGCGGGAACTGATCCTGACCAAGGGGTGCGACGAAACCCCGGCGATGGCCGCGCTGAAGGCCAGCGATCACAAGCGCCACGACGCGATCTGCGGCGAAGTGCGCGAGGATGGCGCCTACGTCGATGCCGGCGAGAACGACAACCTCGTCGTCCAGAAGATCGAGGCGAATCCCCGCGCGATCGGCGTTTTCGGCTTTTCCTATGTCGAGGAAAATGCCGATCGCATTCGCGGCCTGACGATGAGCGGCGTGGTGCCGACGTACCGGACGATTTCCGACTTCAGCTACCCCGGTGCCCGGCCGCTCTACATTTACGTGAAGAAGGCACATCTCAAGGCCATTCCGGGCTTGCAAGCCTATGTCACGCAATGGTCAAAGCTGTGGGGCAAGGACGGTGCTCTCGCCAAGCTGGGCATGGTAGTGGCGCCCGATGCGGTGCTCGCGCAAAGTGCCCGTGCGGTCGCCACCATGCCGTCGCTCGACGGCAGCGCGCTGAAGTAGAACGGACCCGAGGAAGACTGCCGCACCGTCATGTCACCAGCCATTCTCCTCCTGCTCGCCCTCGGGCTGGGCCTCGTCGGCTGGCTGGCCGCGCGCTCGCGCGCCTGGGCATTTCGGCGCCGGTCGCCGACCGTCCACCTGCATTCGCTGCCGAGCTTCCACGCCTGGTACGTCGCCCTATGGATCATGGTCCCCGCGCTGGTCTTCGCCGTGGCGTGGAGCCTGGTCAGCCCCGCGCTCGTGACCGCGCAGGTGCTCGCCGATCCGGCCGCGCACGTGCTGCCCGCCTCCGGGTTCGATCGGCAGTCGATGCTGGCCCAGGCCCGTGCGGTGGCCGAGGGCCGGGCCTTCGGCGTCTTCGCGCCCGAAGCTGCGGGCCTGGTCGATCCATACCGCGCCGCGCTCGCCCGGTTCGAATCGATCGGCCTCGTGGTGACGATACTCGTTGCGCTGGCTGGCGGAGCCTTCGCGTTCCTGCGCCTGAGGCCCGACTTCACCGCACGCACGCGGGTCGAGCGCGCGGTGATGAACCTCCTGCTGATCGCCTCGCTGGTCGCGATCCTGACCACGGCCGGTATCATCGTCAGCCTGGTGTTCGAGACAATCCGCTTTTTCGGCATGGTCTCGCCCGTCGATTTCCTGTTCGGCACGCACTGGGCGCCCGACCCGATGAGCACCGGCGTGCCCGACGGACACCAGTATGGCGCGATCCCGCTGTTCTGGGGCACGATCTACATCGGTGCGATCATCGCCATGCTGGTCGCCATTCCGCTTGGCCTGATGAGCGCCATCTACCTCACCCAATATGCCTCGCACACGGTGCGCCAGGTGATGAAGCCACTGCTCGAGATCCTCGCCGGTATCCCGACCGTGGTCTACGGCTACTTCGCCGCGCTGACCGTCGCGCCGGCGGTCCGCGACTTTGCGCAAGGCATCGGCATTGACAATGCCTCAACCGAGAGTGCGGTCGCGGCCGGGCTGGTCATGGGCGTGATGATCATCCCGTTCGTCTCCTCCATGGCCGACGATGCGCTTGCCGCCGTGCCGCAGTCGCTGCGCGACGGCAGCCTCGCGATGGGGGCGACCCGGGCCGAGACGATCCGCAAGGTGCTGGTCCCCGCCGCGCTGCCCGGCATCGTCGCCGGCATCATGCTCTCCATCAGCCGCGCCATCGGCGAGACAATGATCGTGGTCATGGCCGCCGGGGCCTCGGCCAACCTGACCGCCAACCCGTTCCAGTCGATGACCACGGTGACGTTCCAGATCGTGGCCATGCTGACCGGCGAAGGCAGCTTCGACCATCCCGCCACGCTGTCGGCCTTCGCGCTCGGCATGGTGCTGTTCCTCGTGACGCTGGCGCTCAACTTCCTCGCGCTGCGCGTCGTCAAGCGGTACCGCGAAGCCTATGACTGAGACGCTGATGCACGCCCCCTTGCACACGGCCGATCCATCCGTCCGGCTCCAGCGGATGAACGCGCGACTGGCCGCCCGCCGTCGCACCGACCGCCTGTTCGGGCTGGCTGGCCTCGCCGCGGTCGCTTTCTCGGCGCTGATCCTCGCCTACTTGCTGGTCTCCATGTCGGCGAGCGGCATCGCCGGGTTCCAGCGCAGCGAATTGCGGATCACCGTGCCGCTGGCTGGCCGCCTGCAGGTCGATCGCGCGCTCCTTGCCCGACCCAACGCGGCAAGTGCGCTGGAAGACGCGGGCCTGCCGAGGCTGGTCGAGGACGCCGCCGCCCGCGATCTCGGCCCTGATGGCGGCGCACTGCTGTCCGACGACGCCTGGCGCGAGATCGCCGCGCGCATCGTCGCTGATCCCACGCTGCTCGATGCCCGTGCGCTGGCAGTCTCGGTGCCGGCGACCGATGCCGTGGCTGCTGCCGGTCGCGGCGACGGCGCCAGCAAGCTACGCCCTGTCGCGCAGCGCCTGATGCGCGAAGGCAAGCTCGTGCGCGCGTTCGACTGGGGGTTCCTGACCCGCTCGGACGCCACCAGCCCCCAGGCCGTCGGCATCTGGGGCGCGCTCAAGGGCTCGGTCTTCACTATGCTGGTCACGCTCGTGCTGGCGTTCCCGGTGGGCGTGCTTTCGGCGCTCTATCTGGAGGAGTACGCGCCGCGCAATCGCTGGACCGATCTGATCGAGATCTCGATCAACAACCTGGCGGCGGTTCCCTCGATCATCTTCGGCCTGCTCGGCCTCGCGGTGTTCCTCGCCGCCTTCCCCAACTTCCGCTCGGCCCCGCTGATCGGCGGCATGACGCTGGCGCTGATGACGATGCCGGTGATCGTCATCTCGGCACGCAACGCGATCAAGGCCGTGCCGCCTTCCATCCGCGACGCCGCGCTGGCCATGGGCGCCAGCCCGGTGCAAGTGGTCTTCCACCACGTCCTGCCGCTCGCCCTGCCCGGCATCATGACCGGCACCATCATCGGCATGGCGCGCGCGCTGGGTGAGACCGCGCCGCTGCTGATGATCGGCATGCGTGCGTTCGTCGCCAGCCCGCCGTCGAACCTGACCTCGCCGTCCAGCGTGCTGCCGGTGCAGATTTTCCTGTGGTCCGACGAAATCAACCGCGGTTTCGTGGAGCGCACCAGCGCCGCCATCGTCGTCCTGCTGATCTTCCTACTCCTGATGAACGGCCTTGCGATCACTGTGCGCAACCGCTTCGAGAAACGGTGGTAACATGAACGCCCACTCCCGCCCGGCGGATGCCCTGCAGGCTCAGGACGGCCCCGCGAAGATCAGCGCGCGGCACGTGTCGGTCTACTACGGCGCCAAGTGTGCGATCGACGACGTGTCGATCGACGTGCCCAAGGACTACGTGACCGCATTTATCGGTCCCTCGGGCTGCGGCAAGTCGACCTTCCTGCGCTCGCTCAACCGCATGAACGACACCATCGCCAATGCCCGCGTCGAGGGGGAAATCCTGATCGACGGGCAGGACATCTACCGCTCGGGGATGGATGTCGTGCAGTTGCGCGCGCGGGTCGGCATGGTGTTCCAGAAGCCCAACCCCTTCCCCAAGTCGATCTACGAGAACATCGCCTACGGCCCGCGCATCCACGGGTTGACCACCAGCAAGGGCGAGCTCGACCGCATCGTCGAAACCTCGCTGCAGCGCGCCGGCCTGTGGGACGAGGTCAAGGACCGGCTGAGCGACAGCGGCACCGCGTTGTCGGGCGGCCAGCAACAGCGCCTGTGCATCGCACGCGCCATCGCGGTCGATCCCGAGGTGATCCTGATGGACGAGCCGTGCTCGGCGCTCGACCCGATCGCCACCGCGCGGATCGAGGAACTGATCGACGAGTTGCGCGGGCGCTATGCGATCGTCATCGTGACGCACTCGATGCAGCAGGCCGCGCGGGTATCGCAACGCACCGCGTTCTTCCACATGGGCCGCATCGTCGAATACGGCACGACCTCGGACATCTTCACCAATCCGCGGGAAGAGCGCACCAAGGACTACATCACCGGCCGGTACGGGTAAGGATTTCGAACGTGGCAGAACATACCGTCAAGGCCTTCGACGAGGACATCACCCGGCTGCGCGGCCTGGTCGCGGAAATGGGCGGTCTCGCCGAACTGTCGATCACCGAGGCTATGGACGCGCTGATCGGAGGCAACGAGGAACTCGCCGAAGCCGTGATCGCGCGGGACAAGCGCATCGACCAGCTCGAGGGCGAAGTCGACCGGCTCGCGATCCGCGTGCTCGCCCTGCGCGCGCCGATGGCCGACGACTTGCGCGAAGTCATCGCCGCACTCAAGATCGCCGGGGTGATCGAGCGCATCGGCGATTATGCCAAGAACATCGCCAAGCGCGTCGGGCACATCGAGGGGCGCAAGCGGTTCGAGCCGCTGACCCTGCTGCCGATCATGAACGAGCTGGCGAGCGAGATGGTCCACGACGTCCTCACCGCCTATGCCGCGCGCGATGCCGTGGCGGCGTCCGAGATCGTCGAGCGGGACGCCAAAGTCGATGCCATCTACGACAGTGTGTTTCGCAACTTCGTCTCGTACATGGTTGAAAACCCAGCCACCATCAGCAGCGTCGCGCAGTTGATGTTCGTCGCGCGCAACATTGAGCGGATCGGCGACCAGGCGACCAACATCGCCGAAATCGTGCACTACGCCGCGACCGGTGCCTACCTGCCCGAGCGCGAGGACGTGCTGCCGCCGGTGTAAAAGCAGTTTAGCGGATCGTTCGTCACGGCGACGTAACATTCGTCGTGCTTTCGCCATGTTACGGTCACGCCGGGTCGGTATTGTCCCGCTACGGTCATCGGAGGTCTGGCATGTCTGCCCCCAAGTTGCTTCTCGTCGAAGACGATACCGCACTCGCCGAACTGGTCGAATACCGCTTCCGCGGCGAAGGCTATGACGTGCGCACCACCGACGACGGGGACGAGGCACTGCTGCTCGCGGCCGAGGACACGCCCGATCTCGTGCTGCTCGACTGGATGATCGGCGGCACCAGCGGCATCGAGGTATGCCGTCGCCTGCGCCGCCAGAAGGCGACCGCGCACGTGCCGATCATCATGCTCACCGCGCGCAGCGACGAGGACGACCGCGTGCGCGGGCTGGAAACCGGCGCTGACGACTACGTCACCAAGCCCTTCTCGCCGCGCGAGCTGATCGCCCGCGTGGGTGCGGTGCTGCGCCGCGTGCGCCCGGCACTGGCCGGCGAGACGATAACGGTCGGGGACCTCTCGCTCGATCCCACCGCGCATCGCGTGATGCGGCGGGGCCAGGCGATCAAGATCGGGCCGACCGAATTCCGCCTGCTCAAGCATTTCATGGAGCACCCCGGCCGCGTCTTCTCGCGCGGACAATTGCTCGATGCGGTGTGGGGCAGTGGCAGCGATATCGAACTGCGCACCGTCGATGTTCACATTCGCCGCCTGCGCCAGGCGATCGCCCTGCCGGGCGCCGCCGATCCGGTCCGCACCGTGCGCTCGGCCGGCTACGCTCTCGAAGGCGTCTGAGCCGCAGACGGCGGCGTTCCGGCCAGCAATGCCGGAACCTGATCGACGAGGAACTGCAGGCAACGCCGCAACCGCTGCGTGCGGCCCTGTCGCGGTTCGAACAGCGCGATGATCGGCAACGCCGGCAGGTCGAGCGAGGGCAGCACCTGTACCAGCGCGCCCGAGGCCAGGTCGTCCACCACGTCCCACTGCGCTAATAGGGCAATCCCGGCGCTCTCCAGCGCCCAGTGCCGCGCGACGTCGGCATCGTTGGTCAGGAGGCCGCCGGGACGGGTCAGGATCTCGGCCAGACCGCCCTGCGGCACGCAGCCCGCGTCATCGAGTACGGCGATGCGGTCATGGTTCGCCAGATCCTCCAGCGTGGACGGGGTCCCCCGCCGCGCGAGATAGGCTGGCGAGGCACAGAGCACACGGGCATTGTCGCCCAGCTTGCGGCAGATCAGTGACGACGACGGCGGCGGCGTGAAGGAGATCGCGAGGTCGTGGCCGCTTTCCACCGGGTTCGCCAGAGTCTCCACGCTGTCCATCTGCACCGAGACATCGGGATGCGCGCTGGCGAACCGCGCCAGCAGGACCCCCAGGCGCTGCCGCCCGAACGCCAGCGACGTCACCACCCGCAGCGTGCCCGCCGGCCCACCGGCCATCTCGCGGATCGATGTTTCCGCTCGCTCCATTTCCTGCAGCGCCTGCCCCGCCTGGCGATAGAACATCTCACCTTCTTCGGTCAGCGACAAGTGGCGGCTGTTGCGCCGCACGAGCGCCACGCCGAGCCTCGCCTCGAGCTGTGAGAGCCGCCGGCTCACCACCGGCAGCGACAGGCCCATGCGCGCGGCCGCCTGCGAGAGGCTCCCGCTCTCGGCGACACGGACAAACGACATCATCTCGGAAAAGCGATCGGCCATTATCAGAGGATAGGAACCGCACATTGCGTCGCAACAGACACTGCGTTGCAGAACTGTTTGAAATTGTTGCCTGAATTAGCTTTTCGGCTGCAAGCCACTGATACTAAACATGTTTTCCGTTTGCGAAACGGACCCTTGCCGGGACCGGGCATGGCCACGGGCGTTCTGCATCGCGACATATCGCGGGGTCGCCGATCGCGGCGCTCCACGCGATCCGCCCCCCTGCCCCCAGCCCCTAGCCCCCGAGGGAACCCCACCATGAGTTTCGCATTCCACACCCCGACCGTCCCCTCCGGCGCCGAGGCCCCGCTGCGCTGGAACGATGTCGAGGCCCTGCCCGTTCACCTCGCGCTCGTGGCCATGGCCGTGCTGGTCTGGCTGGGTTTCACCGATGGCGGGCAGTCGATGCAGCTGGCCTTGGCCAAGCTCATCGGTATCATAGGCTGCATTGCGCTGCGGCGCGCATGGATGACCATGGACCGGGGCGAGACCCCGGCCTGACCAGGAACAGGAACGACCCCCAGCATGATCGTCGGCAAGACCCCGCGCATCCGCATGACCTTCGTGGCGGCCTGGAACACCTTGCTCGCCCTGCTGGTGTGGGACGTCGCCGTCACGATCTTCTACTACTACACGCCCTTCCCGGCCCCGGCACTGCCGCTCACGATCTTCGGCACCGGGCTTGCGCTGCTGCTCGGCTTCCGGGTCAACTCGGCCTATGCCCGGTGGTGGGAGGGCCGGATCGTCTGGGGCGCGATGACCAACGCCTCGCGCAGCATCGCCCGCGCAATCGGCAGCAACCTGCCGCCAACGCCCGAGGGCCAGGCCCTGCGGCATCATCTCGTGGTCCGACAAGTCGCCTACGTTCACGTCCTGCGCCACCAGCTGCGTGGCGAGGACCCGCGGGCCTCGGCCGAGCGCGTCCTGGGGACCAGCGACATTCCTGAACTGGCGCGGCGCAATCCCGCCAACGGCCTGCTTGAGGGCAATGCCTTGCGCCTGGCGGAGGCACAGCGCGACGGCTTGATCGACACCATCCAGCAGAGCCGGATGGAAGCGATCATGGTCGACATCGCCAATGCACAAGGGGCGATGGAGCGGCTGCGCAACACGCCGCTGCCCGCGCAGTATCGCAGCTTCCCGACCTTTTTTACGCGCCTGTTCTGCGTATTGCTGCCCATCGGGCTGGTCGAGACGCTGGGCCCGGCAACTCCGCTGGGCTCGGCGCTCGCCGGGTTCATGTTTCTCGCCGCGCTCCAGATCGGCGACGATCTCGTCAACCCCTTTGCCAATACGGTCCACGACGCCCCGCTGACCGCGATGTGCACCACGATCGAGGCGGATTGCAACGAGAGCATCGGCCTTCCCCCGCCCCCCGCCGCGCAGCCGGAGAATGGCGTCCTGTGGTGATCTGCGCGCCGCGCGGGTCGGCGCGCTGGTGGATTTCCTTGCAGGTCGCCCTCGTGGCGCTCGGCGCGGCCGTGCCGCTGTGGCGGCTGACCTCACCCGTCGCGCGGGACTACAGCGAGGGGTGGCTGGCGGTCTGGTCTGATCGTGCCGCTGCGAACCTTCCGGGGCTCTACGCATGGGCGCAGGGCAATCCGCTGGTGGCCAACAATTACCCGCCGCTGTTCGAATGGCTGTGCGGCGCACTGGCACCGCTCACGGGCGATGCGCTGGTCACTGGCCGCATCCTCGGGCTGCTCGGGCTGGGCGCCGCGACCATGCTGGCTGGCGTGCTGTGCCGCCGCCTCGGCGCTAACGCCCTTGCCGGTGTCGCTACGGCCCTTTTCGTGCTGCTTTACGCGGTCTGGCCGTTCGACCAGTTCCTTGCCGCCAACAATCCGCAGTGGCTGGCCGAAGCACTGGTCCTGGCGTCGCTCCTAGCGCTTTTGCCGAGGCACAAGGCACGGGCGCCCTCGCCCGGCATGATGGCACTGTCGCTCGGCGCCTTTGCCTTGGCGATGCTGGTCAAGCACAATGTCGTCGCCTTCGTACCTGCAACGCTTGTCTGGTTCGCCCGCAGGTACCCGTCCCGGCTCCTCATGTGGCTGGCAATCGGCACAGGGATCGCGGCACTGGTGATCGGAGGCCTGACCGCAGAGTTTGGCATCGCCATCTGGCAGCAGGTCCTGGGCTATCCGCGCGTGTTCAGCGCCGCCAATACCGCGGATGCCGCACTTACGTTGCTCCGATTCACCCCGTTGCTGCTACTGGCCCTGCTGGTGACATGGCGCCGACGCCGCGAACCTGCGCACGGCCTTGTCGGGGCATGGTTTGTCTGCGCGTTGGTACTGGGCTTGGTCCAGCGCACCGCCGACGGCGTTTCGCAAAACGCGTTCTTCGGTGCCACGCTCGCGGCGTTGATTTTGGCTTGCTCGGAAGCGTCGCGTCGCCGCGGCTGGCTCGCCTGGGCAGCCGTTGCCGCACCGCTCGCCCTCTATATTCCCGATCGCGCGCAGATGCGCTGGGACGAGTGGCACACGGCCGCCGCCCTCGACCGCGAGCAGGCCGTGCTCGTCGGCGCTCTCGCCCGGACCCGTGGCCCGGTCCTGTGCGAGGATCTGGCGCTATGCCGGCGTGCGGGCAAACCGCTGCTGGTCGATACCTTCGCTTACGGGCAGCGCCTGGGTGCCGGACGGGACGATACCCGGCTTTCAGCGATGATCGCGGATCGCACCATCGCGGCCGTCGTCCTCGATCTGCCGCGCACCACGCGTCTGCCGGCGCCGATCGTCGCCGCGATCGATGCCGGCTATGTGCGGGTGGCATCAGCCCCGTCGGCCCATGCCGAACTGCTGCTGCCGCGTCAGAGCCCCAGCCAGCGCGACACGTCTAGATCGTCCGACGTCACCCAGCCCTGATAGAAATTGACATAGAACAGCCCGAACGTGACCAGCGAGAGCAGCGTGGCACGCAGAAGCACGCGCCGGGGTCGGAAGTTGACCGGCGCGCTGGTGGCGTGGCCGAGCGTCGGCGTCACGCCCGCCTCGTCAGGCGTGCGCAGGCCGAAAGGCATGACCACAAAGGCCGAGATCGTCCAGAACAGCGTGTAGATGGCCAGCATCGATGTCCAGCGCATGGTCCTGCTCCCTCCCCGGCCGTCCTGGCCTCACTTCTCGCGCAGCAGCACCTGCACCACGGGCTTCTTGCCGCACCAACGCTGCGCGGTTCGCCTTACCGCGAGGCGCACGGCTTCGGCAATGGCCATGCGGTCGCGGCGGCGTTCGCCCTTTAGGGACTTGAGCGCCTTCGACACGTCCTCGCGCGCCTCGTCCTGGAAGGCGTCCATGTCTTCCTCGAGCGGGATGCCGATGCACCCGAAGTCGATGCCCGACGCCTGCTTGCCCTCGGCCGTCACCGCCAGCGCGACACTGACGAGGCCGTTGATGCCGAGCTTGCGACGTGAGGCCATCGCTTCGCCATCGGCCGGGGCGATGATGTCGCCATCGAGCACGAGGCGTCCATTGCGCTCGGTGCTAAGCTTGACCGGCCCATTGGGCGCCAAGCGGATGAGATCGCCGTTCTTTTGCACGATGGCCTTGGGGATGCCTTCCTGCAGCCCGAGGCGCGCCTGTTCGGCCATGTGGCGCACTTCGCCGTGGACGGGCACGAGGATATCGGGGCGCAGCCAATCGTAGAGCGCGACGAGTTCGGGGCGACCCGGATGGCCCGAGACGTGGATCATCGACTGCTTGTCGGTCACGAGCAGGACGCCCTTCTCGACCAGCGCATTCTGCACGCGGCCGATGGCCAGTTCGTTGCCCGGGATCTGGCGGCTCGAGAACACCACCGCGTCACCCTTTTCGAGGCGGATCGGGTGCTGGTCGCCGGCAATCCGCGCGAGCGCGGCGCGCGCCTCGCCCTGCCCGCCGGTGGCGAGGATGAGAACCTCGCCGCGCGGCAGGTCCATCGCATCTTCCATGCGCACGACGTCGGGAAGGTCGAGCAGATAGCCCGAGGCCTGCGCCACCTTGATGATGCGGTCGAGCGAACGCCCGGCGACGCAAAGCTGGCGACCGGTGGCCTCGGCGACTTCGGCCAGCGTCTGCAACCGCGCGACGTTGGAGGCAAAGGTCGTCACCACCACGCGGCGGCCCTTGAGGCGCGACACGGTCTCGAGCAGTCCGGCCCGAACCTCGCCCTCGGAGCCCGACGGCTTGGGATTGAAGACGTTGGTCGAATCACAGACCAGCGCCAGGACGCCCTCGTCACCGATCGTGGTCAGTTCTTCCTCTGTCGCGGGCGTGCCGACGCGCGGCTCGTCGTCCAGTTTCCAGTCGCCGGTGTGGAACACGCGGCCATAAGGCGTGTCGATCACCAGCGCGTTGCCCTCGGCGATCGAGTGCGCCAGCGGCACATAGCGCATGGCGAACGGGCCGAGGTCGATGCTGCCCTCGTTGGCGATGACGTTGAGCGTGACGCTCTTCTCAATCCCCGCCTCGACCAGCTTCTCGTTGATGAGGCGCGCGGTGAACGGCGTCGCGTAAAGCGGCACGCCCAGTTCCTGCGCGAAATAGGGGATCGCGCCGATGTGATCCTCGTGCGCGTGCGTCAGCACGATGCCGAGCAGGTCCTTGCGCCGGTCCTCGATAAATTCAAGGTCGGCGAATACGAGATCGACGCCCGGATACCACGGATCGGCAAAGGTCATGCCGAGGTCGACCATCAGCCACTTGCCGTCGCACCCATAGAGGTTGACGTTCATTCCGATCTCGCCCGACCCACCAAGGGCGAGGAAAAGCAGTTCGTTACCCGGCTTCACTCTGTTGTCCTGTTCCGGCGCACGCTTGCCGCGCGCTCTGCAAGTAGGGCCATGCCGTCCAACGTCAGGTCGGCGTCGACATGGTCGAAGATTTCGGTGTGGCGATCGAACAGGACCGCCAGACCCCCGGTGGCGATCACCAGGGCCGGCTCGCCGATCTCGCGGCGCATTCGGGCGATGAGGCCCTCCATCATCGCCACGTAGCCCCAGAAGACGCCGATGTGCATCTGGTCTTCGGTGTTGCGGCCAATGACGCTGTCACCGCCGCGCGGGACCGAGACCGCGATGCGCGGTAGCTTCGCCGCGGCGCTGACCAGCGCGTCGAGCGAGAGGTTGATCCCCGGCGCGATGCTGCCGCCCTTGTAGGTGCCTTCGGGATCGACCCAGTCGAACGTGGTCGCGGTGCCGAAGTCGATGATGATGAGATGCTGGCCGGGCCAGGCCTTGTGCCCGGCGATCACGTTGAGCGCGCGATCGGCGCCCAGCGAGCGCGGCTCGTCGACGTCGGCGCGAAAGCCCCACTCCGCATCGCCCTGCCCCGCGACGATCGCGGTCAGCCCGAAATACTTGTCTGCCAGCAGCTGCAGATTGTGCAACGCGCGTGGGACGACCGTGGAGATGATCATCGTCTCGACCGCCGCGCGATCGAAACCCTGGATCTGCATCAACTGCAGCAGCCACACGGCATATTCATCCGCCGTGCGGCGCGGATCGGTCGCCACGCGCCAGCGCGCGCGGATGGCGCGGTCCTCGTACAGCGCGAAGACCACGTTGGTGTTGCCGACGTCGACGGCCAGAAGCACTATGCACTCTCCCCTGCAGGCCCAGGGCCTGCGCTGTCTTCTTGCGCGTCGATCATGCCCACAAAATCGACATCGCCGGCGTGAATCGCAAGGAGGCGGCCATCCGCCATGCGCAATTGCGCCACGCCATCGGGATCGATTCCGGCAAAACCGCCCATCACCACGCCATGCGTACTGTCGTTGACCGACATCAGCGTACCGCGTGCCAAGGCACGCCCTTCCCAAGCCACGCGCAGCTGCGGCCATTCGCCGCGATGCCAGGCGGCAAGATTGGACTGCCAGCAGGCGGCCAGCGTTGCGGCAAAGTCGTCGCGCGCAATTTCGTGGCCGAGCCGCGCCAGCGACGTGGTGGCCCTGCCCGGCACGTCCGGTGCCTGCACCAGATTGACGCCGATCCCGACGACCACCGTATTCCCGACGCGTTCGAGCAGGACCCCGGCGAGCTTCGCGCCGTCGACCAGCACATCGTTGGGCCACTTGAGCGCGCAGTTCGCCAGCGCGGGCGCATGGGCCATGATCGCCTCGTGCACCGAGAGCCCGGCGACGAGCGCAAGGGTCTGCGGTGCCGTCTCGTAGGCTGCCAGGCTTACCGCGGTCGAGCCCATGAAATTGCCGGCGCCATCGCTCCAGGCGCGGCCTGCGCGGCCACGCCCCGCCGTCTGCCGGTCAGCGACGAGCCAGTCGCCCTCCAAAAGACGATCCCCCCCACCTGCGCGCGCCACGAGGGCGGCGTTGGTGGAGGGGATCTGGTCGACGGTTGAAATCAATGCGGATCAGGCCGTCATCAGGCGACGTGGAACAGCGCAGCGGCGGCGTTGCCGGCCAGCACGTGAAGCCAGTTGGTCAGCAGGTAGCCGAACGGCGAGATGACCAGCGACGAGATCACGAGCAGCACGGTGTGCGCGACGTCGTTCCGGCCGGCAACCTTGTCGGCGGCGTCGTCGAAGTAGAGCACTTTCACCACCTTGAGGTAGTAGAACGCACCGATCACCGAGGCAGCGATACCGATCGCGGCGAGCGCGAGCAGGTTGGCCTGCACCGCAGCCTGGAACACCACGAACTTGCCCCAGAAGCCGAACAGCGGCGGAATGCCCGCGAGGCTGAACATCACGGCCGCCAGCGCGGCGGCGAGGCCGGGACGCGTCTTCGACAGGCCGGCAAGGTCTGCGATCGCCTCGACCGGCTGGCCGTCGGCATCGCGCAGCATCAGCACGGCGACGAAGCCGGCAACCGACATGGCCACGTAGATCGCCAGGTACACCAGCATCGCGGCCGCACCCGGCTGGTTGGCGCAAGCCAGGCCGATGAGCATGAAACCAACGTTGTTGATCGACGAATAGGCCATCAGGCGCTTGATGTTGCTTTGGCCGATGGCGCCAAGGGCACCGATCACGATCGAGAGCAGCGCGGCGAAGATCACGATCTGCTGCCAGGCCGCGGCCTGTGCGCCGAACGCCTCGAGGCTGACGCGCATCAGGAGCGAAAGCGCGGCGACCTTGGGCGCGGTGGCGAAGAAGGTCGTCACCGGCGTCGGCGCGCCTTCATAGACGTCGGGCGTCCACATGTGGAACGGCGCGGCGCTGATCTTGAACGCCAGGCCCGCGAAGACGAACACGAGGCCGAAGGTCGCGCCGGTACCAAGGCCATGGCTCAGCGCCAGACGGATGCCCTCGAACGAGGTCGTGCCCGAGAAACCATAAGTCAGGCTGACGCCGTAGAGCAGGATGCCCGAAGCGAGCGAGCCCAGCACAAAGTACTTGAGGCCCGCTTCGGCGGAACGCTCGTCGTTGCGCAGCATCGAGGCCAGCACGTAGGAGGCAAGGCTGTTGAGCTCGAGACCGATATAGAGCGCGAGCAGGTCACCGGCCGAAACCATGATGCCCATGCCCAGTGCCGCGAACAGCACCAGCAGCGGGAATTCGGCCCGCATGCCGCGCACACGCTCGAAGAAGGCAGGCGCGACGATCAGCGTGACGCCGGCGCCGGCATAGATCAGCAGCTTGGCGAAAGCAGCGAAGGCATCGGCCTTGTACTGGCCGGCAAAGGCGGTGACATCCGGCCCCATGGCCGAACCGCACAGCGCCGGCGCCGCGATCAGCGCACAGACGGTCAGTACGGCGACGCACAGGATCGAGATCAGGCGCGAGGCCTTGTCCCCGGCCCAGGCGGCGACGAGCAGGAGCACCAGGCCGGAAATGCTGAGCACTTCCTCGGCCAGGGTGATCTGGAGAGAGCGAAACAGTTCCATCAGTGCGCCTCCCCGTGCGCGGCATCATGTGTCACGGGCTTGCCCGATCCGAGTTGGAGTTGCGCATCGCCCTTGGGCTTGGTCGGCGCGACGCGTGCCTCGAGCGCAGCGATGTCCTTGCGCATCGGCGCCAGGAAGCTTTCGGGATAGACGCCCATCCACAGCACCACGGCGGCCAGCGGCACCATCATCGCCCACTCGCGCGTGTCGAGGTCGAGCATCGCGGCGGCGTCGGCGTTCTTCTGCTCGCCGAAGATCACCCGGCGATAGAGGTACAGCATGTAGGCCGCGCCCAGAATGATCCCGGTGGTGCAGACCAGCGCGACCCAGCTGCTTTCGGCATAGACGCCCATCAGCGACAGGAATTCACCGACGAAGCCGCTGGTGCCCGGCAGGCCGATCGAGGCCATCGTGAACAGCAGCATGAACAGCGCGTAGTACGGCATGTTGATGGCCAGGCCACCGTAGCGCGTGATTTCGCGGGTGTGGAGGCGATCGTAGATCACGCCCACGCCGAGGAACAGCGCGCCGGCGACAAGGCCGTGGCTCAGCATGATGAGCATCGAGCCTTCGAGGCCTTGCGTGTTGAAGGCGAAGAGGCCGATCGTCACGATCGCCATGTGCGCGACCGACGAGTAGGCGATCAGCTTCTTGATGTCGTGCTGCACCAGCGCGATGAGCGAGGTGATCACGACCGCCGCCATCGACAGGCCCCACACCAGCGGCGCGAACTGCGCCGAGGCTTCGGGGAACATCGGCAGCGAGAAGCGGATGAAGCCGTAGCCACCCATCTTGAGCAGCACGCCGGCAAGGATGACCGAACCGGCCGTCGGCGCCTGGACGTGCGCGTCGGGCAGCCAGGTGTGGACCGGCCACATCGGCATCTTCACCGCAAAGCTGGCGAAGAAAGCGAGCCACAGCCAGGTCTGCGCATGGACCGGGAAGTTGTAGACCATCAGCGTCGGAATGTCGGTCGTGCCGGCGACGTTGACCATCCAGAACATCGCGATCAGCATCAGCACCGAGCCGAGCAGCGTGTAGAGGAAGAACTTGTAGCTGGCGTAAATACGATCCGCGCCGCCCCAGATGCCGATGATCAGGTACATCGGGATGAGGCCGGCTTCGAACATGATGTAGAACAGGAACAGGTCCTGCGCGGTGAACACGCCGATCATCAGCGTCTCCATCAGCAGGAACGCCGCATAGTATTCACCGGCGCGCTTCTCGATCGAGTTCCAGCTTGCGCCAATGCAGATCGGCATGAGGAAAACGGTCAGCGCGATCAGCAGCAGGGCGATGCCGTCGATGCCGAGCTTCCACGAGAAGCCAGCGAACAGGGCGGCATGCTCCTGGAACTGCCACTGCGCCCCGCCCACGTCGAAGTTCATCCACAGCACAACGCCGAGAATGAAATCGATGAGCGTCGCGACCAGCGCGATCAGGCGGGCCTGCTCGCGATTGGCCTTGAGGACCAGGCCGGCGCCGACGAGCGGCACCAGCAGCATGAGCGAAAGGATCGGAAAGCCGGTCATTGTGCAATCACCCAGCTGATCGCGCCGACGAGACCGACGAGCATGACCAGCGCATAGCTGTAGAGGTATCCGGACTGGAGCTTGACCGCTCCACGGCTGCCCTGCGCCACCAGCCAGGCGGCGCCATTCGGGCCAAAGCGGTCGATGATCCCGATGTCACCCACCTTCCAGAACACGCGGCCGAGCCAGAGCGCGGGGCGGACGAAGATGAAGTGATAGAGTTCGTCGAAGTACCACTTGTTGAGCAGGAACCGGTACAGGAAGCCGAACTGCTCGACGAAGGCCGCCGGGAACGCCGGGTTCAGGACATAGGCGTAGGTCGCGATCAGCAGGCCGGTGGCCATCACCGCGAAGGGTGCCCACTTCACCCAAACCGGCACGTGGTGCGCGGCGTGGATCAGGTGCTCGCTGTAGACCAGCGCACCCTTCCAGAACTCGCCCGTGCCTTCGCTGACGAACGCATGGTTGAAGACGAAGCCGGCGAACACCGCACCTACCGAGAGGATGATGAGCGGCAGCAGCATGACCAGCGGGCTTTCGTGCGGGTGATAGCCCGCCGTGCCGTCGCCGTGCGCGTCATGATGGCCATGATCGTGCGCGTGGCCGTGATCATGTGCATGGTCGTGATCGTGGGCATGGTCGTGATCGTGGGCATGGTCGTCATGACCGTGGCCATGCGCGTCGTGAACCGCATGCTGGATGTGTTCGGACTGCTCCCAGCGCGGCTTGCCGAAGAAGGTCAGGTAGACCAGGCGCCACGAATAGAAGCTGGTGAGCAGCGCGGCGAACACGCCCATGAAGAAGGCGAAGTGCCCCAGTTCGGTGCCCTTGGCCCAGGCGCTCTCGAGGATCGCATCCTTCGAGTAGAAGCCTGCGAAACCGAACACGTCGACGAGGCCAACGCCGGTGATCGCCAGTGTACCGGCCATCATCGCCCAATAGGTGATCGGGATCTTCTTACGCAGGCCGCCATAATAGCGCATGTCCTGCTCGTGGTGCATCGCGTGGATGACCGAGCCGGCACCCAGGAACAGCAGCGCCTTGAAGAAGGCGTGCGTGAACAGGTGGAACATCGCCGCGCCATAGGCGCCGACGCCGGCGGCGAAGAACATGTAGCCGAGCTGCGAGCAGGTCGAATAGGCGATCACGCGCTTGATGTCGGTCTGCGTCGTGCCGACGGTCGCGGCGAAGAAGCAGGTCATCGCGCCGATGAAGGTCACGAACGACAGCGCAGCGGGGCTCGTCTCGAACAGCGGCGACAGGCGGCAGACCATGAAGACGCCGGCGGTAACCATCGTCGCCGCGTGGATCAGCGCCGACACCGGGGTCGGGCCTTCCATCGCGTCGGGCAGCCAGGTGTGGAGGCCAAGCTGCGCCGACTTGCCCATCGCGCCGATGAACAGCAGGATGCAGATCACGGTCGCGGTGTCCAGGCGATAGCCGAGGAAGCCGATCGTCGAGCCCGAAAGGACGGCTGGTGCATCGTGCAGGATCTGTGGGATCGACACGGTGTGGAACACCAGGAACGTCGCGAAGATGCCCATCATGAAGCCAAGGTCGCCCACGCGGTTGACCACGAAGGCCTTCATCGCGGCGGCGTTGGCGCTGGGCTTGCGGAACCAGAAGCCGATCAGCAGGTACGAGGCAAGGCCCACGCCTTCCCAGCCGAAGAACATCTGCACGAGGTTATCTGCGGTCACCAGCATGAGCATGGCGAAGGTGAACAGCGACAGGTACGCGAAGAAACGCGGCTGGTCCGGTTCCTCGCTCATGTAGCCCCACGAATAGAGGTGCACGAGGAAGGAGACACTGGTGATGACCACCAGCATGACCGCGGTCAGCGTGTCGACGCGCAGCGCCCAGAGGAAATCGAGTTCGCCCGACTTCACCCAGTGCAGCACCGGTGTGACGCTGGCCTCGGCATGGCCGCCGAGGAACGACAGGAAGATCGGCCACGACAGCGCGCACGAGATGAACAGCGCGCCGGTCGTGATGACCTTGGCCGGGACCATGCCCAGCTTCTTGTTGCCGAGCCCGGCAATGATCGCTGCCAGAAGCGGCAGGAAGACGATGACGTTGATGGACGACATGGGTTCAGCCCTTCATCCGGTTGACGTCGTCGACGGCAATCGTGCCGCGGCCACGGAAGTAGATGACAAGAATGGCAAGGCCGATCGCCGCTTCGCCCGCTGCCACCGTGAGCACGAACATCGCGAAGACCTGGCCGACCAGATCGTGAAGGAAGACGCTGAAGGCGACCAGGTTGAGGTTCACCGACAGGAGGATGAGCTCGATCGCCATCAGCAGGATGATGACGTTCTTGCGGTTGAGGAAGATCCCCAGCACGCCGAGCACGAACAGGATCGCGCTGACGAAGACATAGTGTTCGATGCCGATCATCAGAGCGAAACCCCCTTCCCGACTTCCGGCTGCAGGTTGATGGTCGCCTCTTCCGGACGGCGCGACACCTGGCGCGACACGTTCTGGCCGCGGACGCCGGTGCGTTCACGATGGGTCAGCACGATCGCGCCGATCATCGCCACCAGCAGGATGATGCCGGCGCTTTCGAACAGGAAGAGATAGCGCGAATAGAGCAGCGCACCGATCGCCGCAGTGTTGGACAGGCCCGCGATCGGGGCCGTCGCCACATCGGGCGTGCCGAGCGCAAGGCCGCCGGCCTTGTAGGCACCGACGCCCATCACCAGCTCGGCCAGCAGCACGAAGGCCAGCGCGAAACCGAGCGGGAAGTTCTTGATGAACCCTGCGCGCAGTTCGGCGAAGTCGATGTCGAGCATCATGACGACGAACAGGAACAGCACCGCGACAGCGCCGACGTAGACGATCACCAGCAGCATGGCGATGAACTCGGCCCCGATGAGGATCATCAGGCCGGCGGCGTTGAAGAACGCCAGGATCAGCCACAGCACCGAATGAACCGGGTTGCGGGCAAGAATGGTCACCGCGCCCGAAAAGATCGTAAGCGTGGCAAAGAGATAGAAGGCAATAGCCTGGATCATGACGCGCGCCCCTTACCGATACGGTGCATCGGCTTCAAGGTTCGCGGCGATCGCACGCTCCCACTTGTCCCCGTTCGCGAGCAGCTTGGTCTTGTCGTAGAGCAGCTCCTCGCGCGTTTCGGTCGCATATTCGAAGTTCGGCCCCTCGACGATGGCATCGACCGGGCAGGCTTCCTGGCAAAAGCCGCAGAAGATGCACTTGGTCATGTCGATGTCGTAGCGCGTGGTGCGGCGGCTGCCGTCCTCGCGCGGCTGCGCCTCGATCGTGATCGCCTGCGCCGGGCAGACCGCCTCGCACAGCTTGCACGCGATGCAGCGTTCCTCGCCGTTGGGATAACGGCGCAGAGCGTGCTCACCACGGAAGCGCGGGGAGATCGGGTTCTTCTCGAACGGGTAGTTCACGGTCGCCTTGGGCCTGAAGAAATACTTCAGGGTCAGCCAGTGCGCTTTCACGAACTCCCAGAGGGTGAAGCTCTTGACGAGCTGTCCGACAGTCATGCGAAATGTCCGGTAGCCATGAGGTAGCCGCTGACGAGGAACACGAACAGCAGCGAGACGGGCAGGAAGATCTTCCAGCCAAGGCGCATCAGCTGGTCATAACGGTACCGGGGCACCGTCGCCTTGACCCAGCTGAACACGAAGAAACCGAAGGCGATCTTGAGGATCAGCCAGATCCAGCCCGGGATGAGATAAAGCACCGCCAGTTCGAACGGCGGCAGGTAGCCACCCCAGAACAGCGTGGCGTTGAGCGCGCACATCAGCAGCACGTTGCCGTATTCACCCAGCCAGAACAGCGCGAAGGCCATCGACGAGTATTCGGTCTGGTAGCCGGCGACGAGCTCGCTTTCCGCCTCGGTCAGGTCGAACGGCGCGCGCTGGGTTTCGGCCATGCTCGAGATCAGGAACATCACCCACATCGGGAACAGCAGCGGGCTGCACCAGAAGCCGTTGATGAAGCCGAGCCCGAAGCCGTGCTGCGCCTTGACGATGTCGTTCAGGTTGAACGAACCCGCCCACAGCACCACGCAGATCAGGATGAAGCCGATCGAGACTTCGTAGCTGATCATCTGCGCCGAGGCGCGCATCGCCGAGAAGAACGGATACTTCGAGTTCGACGACCAGCCCGCGATGACGATGCCGTAGACCCCCAGCGACGAGATCGCGAGAATGTAGAGCAGGCCAACGTTGATATCGGCCAGGATCGCGCCCGAATTGAACGGGATCACCGCCCAGGCCAGCAGCGCGACCGTGAAGGTGATAATAGGCGCGATCAGGAACAGGCCCTTGTTCGCGGCCGAGGGAATGATGGTTTCCTGGAGGAAGACCTTGAGACCGTCGGCGAACGACTGCAACAGGCCGAACGGGCCGACCACGTTGGGGCCGCGGCGCAGCGCCATCGACGCCCAGACCTTGCGGTCGACGTAGATGACCATGGCGACCGACAGCATGACCGGCAGCGCGATCAGCAGGATGCCGCAGATCGTGGAGATGGTCCAGGCGGCGCCGAACGGCAGCCCGAGACCCTGAAAGAACGCGGTCATTCCGCCGCCTCCGCCTGAAGTTCACCGTGGAGCAGTTCCGCCGAGCAGCGCTGCAGCGTCGGGCTGGCCCGGCCGATCGCGTTGGTCAGGTACGCATCCTTGATCGGATAGGCGATCGTGCCCGAAACATCGGCCGAAGCCGGCGCCGCCGGCAGCGCACCATAGTGCGCGAGGCCTTCCTCGCCCAGCGCCGGCACTTCGGCGATCATCGCGGCGCGCAGCGCCTCGAAGCTGTCGAAGCCGACCGAGACGCCAAAGGCATCGGCCAGTGCGCGCAGAATCGTCCAGTCCTCGCGGGCCTCGCCCGGCGCGAATACAGCGCGTTCGGCGAACTGCACCCGGCCCTCGGTGTTGACGTAAGTGCCGTCCTTCTCGCTGAAGGCAGCCGCCGGCAGGATGACGTCGGCCGCATGGGCCGCCTTGTCGCCATGATGGCCGATGTGGACGATCATGCTGTCGGCAAACTTGGTCCAGTCGACTTCGTCGGCGCCGAGCGAGATCACCATCTTCGGCTTGGCGGCGACGAGATCGGCGATGCCGCCGGCCTGCGCGTAGCCCAGCATCAGGCCGCCCATGCGCGAGGCCGCCATGTGGAGCACGTTGAAGCCGTTCCAGCCGTCGCGTACGAGATTGAAGCGCTCGGCAAAGCCGAGGCCAGCCTCGAGCGCGCCCTTGGCGAGGCCCGCACCGCCGATGATGATCGCCGGCTTGGTCGCCCCGCCGAAGGCGTCGGTGACGGCTTCGGGCAGGTTGCCCAGCACCTCGGCGCCTTCGCCGATGAAGGTCGCGGGGAAGGTCGTATCCCACTGCGGACCGACCACGAAGACCTTGGCACCGCGCTTTGCCGCCTTGCGGAGCCGGGCGTTGAGCAGCGGCGCTTCGTCGCGGACCTGGCTGCCGACGATCAGGATCGCGTCCGCGTCCTCGATCCCGGCGAGCGTCGAGTTGAACGCGACGGCCGCGAGGTTCGTGGCGGTATAGGCAAGGCCCGTCTGGCGGCCCTCGAGCAGGGTCGAGCCCAGCGCGCCCGCCAGCTTCTTGGCAGCGAACATGGTCTCGCAATCGACGAGGTCGCCGGCGACGACCGCCACCGAAGCGCCCGGATTGATCGAGGCCACGGCGGCGAAGGCTTCGGCCCAGGTCGCGGCGACGAGCTTGCCGTCACGGCGCAGCCAGGGGCGATCGAGGCGGCGACGGGTGAGGCCGTCGACCATGAACCGCGCGCGGTCCGCCAGCCATTCCTCGTTCACGTCGTCGTTGATGCGCGGCAGGATGCGCAGCACTTCGCGACCACGGCTGTCGAGGCGGATGTTGGCGCCGATGGCGTCGGACACGTCGATCGAGAGCGTCTTCTTGAGCTCCCACGGACGCGCTTCGAAGGCATAGGGCTTGCTGGTCAGCGCGCCGACCGGGCACAGGTCGATCACGTTGGCCGACAGCTCGTGCTTCGCCGCCTTTTCCAGGTACGTGCTGATCTGCATGGTCTCGCCGCGGTAGAGCGCGCCGATCTCGTCGACACCGGCAACTTCCTCGGAGAACCGCACGCAACGGGTGCAGTGAATGCAGCGCGTCATCGTGGTCTTGATGAGCGGGCCCATGTACTTGTCGGTCACCGCACGCTTGTGCTCGTGATAGCGCGAGCCGCCGCGGCCATAGGCCACCGATTGGTCCTGCAGGTCGCACTCACCGCCCTGGTCGCAGATCGGGCAATCGAGCGGGTGGTTGATGAGGAGAAACTCCATCACCCCCTCGCGCGCCTTCTTGACCATCTCGCTGTCGGTGCGGATTTCCTGGCCATCGGCGGCCGGAAGGGCACACGAGGCCTGCGGCTTGGGCGGTCCGGGCTTCACCTCGACCAGGCACATGCGGCAGTTGCCGGCGATGCTCAGCCGCTCGTGATAGCAGAAGCGGGGGATTTCCTTGCCGGCCAGCTCGCAGGCCTGCAGGACGGTGGCGCCTGCCGGAACTTCGAGCTCTACGCCGTCGACTTTGACCTTGGGCATTACTCTGCAGCCTCCCGGACGTCGGCGCGCTCGGCGATGCGACGTTCGATTTCGGGGCGGAAATGACGGATCAGGCCCTGAATCGGCCATGCGGCCGCGTCACCCAGGGCGCAGATGGTGTGGCCTTCGACCTGCTTGGTCACGTTGAAGAGCATGTCGATCTCCTCGACGTCGGCATCGCCGGTGCGCAGGCGTTCCATCACGCGCCACATCCAGCCGGTGCCTTCGCGGCAGGGCGTGCACTGGCCGCAGCTCTCGTGCTTGTAGAAGTACGAGAGACGACTGATCGCGCGGACGATGTCGGTCGACTTGTCCATGACGATGACCGCGGCGGTGCCGAGGCCCGAACCCACGGCGCGCAGGCCGTCGAAGTCCATCGGCGCGTCCATGATCTGTTCGGCCGGTACCAGCGGAACCGACGAACCACCCGGGATCACCGCGAGCAGGTTGTCCCACCCGCCGCGAATGCCGCCGCAGTGCTTCTCGATCAGTTCGCGGAACGGGATCGACATCTCTTCCTCGACCACGCACGGCTTGTCGACGTGCCCGCTGATCTGGAAGAGCTTGGTGCCTTTGTTGTTCTCGCGCCCGAAGCTGGCGAACCAGCCGGCGCCGCGACGCAGGATCGTCGGCGCGACGGCGATCGATTCGACGTTGTTGACCGTGGTCGGGCAACCATAGAGGCCCGCACCCGCCGGGAACGGCGGCTTCAGGCGCGGCTGGCCCTTCTTGCCCTCGAGCGATTCGATCATCGCGGTCTCTTCGCCGCAGATGTAGGCGCCGGCGCCGCGATGGACGAAGACGTCGAAATCGTAGCCCGAACCGCTCGCGTTCTTGCCGATCAGCCCGGCGTCATAAGCCTCGGCCACGGCCGCGAACAGCGTTTCGGCCTCGCGGATATATTCGCCGCGGATGTAGATGTACGCCGCGCGCGCACCCATCGCGAAGCCGGCGACCAGCGCGCCCTCGATCAGCTTGTGCGGATCGTGGCGGATGATCTCGCGGTCCTTGCACGAACCGGGCTCGGACTCGTCGGCGTTGATGACCAGGAAGCTCGGACGGCCGTCCTTCGATTCCTTGGGCATGAACGACCACTTCATGCCGGTGGGGAAGCCCGCACCGCCGCGGCCGCGAAGCCCCGAGTCCTTCATTTCCTGGATGATCGCGTCACGACCGCGCGCGATCAGGTCCTTGGTGTTGTCCCAGTCTCCACGCGCCTGGGCAGCCGCCAGGTTCCACGGCTGATAGCCATAGAGGTTGGTGAAGATACGATCCTTGTCGGCCAGGGCCATGGCTTACCACTCCCCTCGGTAATCGTGGTTTGCATCGACCATCGCGGTCAGCGTCGTCGGCCCGCCCAGCGGTTCCACGGTGTGGCGGCCCGGCTCCTGCGTGCCGGTCTTGGGCTGGCGACCCGCGGCGAGCTCGTCGAGGATGTGCTCGATCCGCGTCGCGGTCAGGTCTTCGTAGTTGTCGTCGTTGATCTGCACCATCGGCGCCGACGAGCAGTTGCCCATGCACTCGACCTCGGTCAGCGTGAACAGGCCGTCCGCGGTGGTGTGGCCCTTCTTCATGCCCTTGGCCTTGCAGGCGGCAAGAATGTCGTCCGACCCGCGCAGCATGCACGGCGTCGTGCCGCAGACCTGGACGTGGAACCGGCCGACCGGGGCGATGTTGTACATCGTGTAGAACGTCGCGACTTCGAGCACGCGGATGATCGGCATGTCGAGCTGGGCGGCGATGTATTCCATCACCGGCAGCGGCAACCAGCCCTGCGTGTTTTCCTCGGCGCCGACCTGGCGCTGGGCAAGGTCGAGCAGCGGCATCACGGCCGAGCGCTGGCGCCCGGCGGGATAGCGCGCGACGATTTTCTTCGCCTTGGCCGCATTGGCCTCGGTCCAGGCAAAGTTACCCCAGCGCGCGCGCAGTTCGGGGCTGTCGGGTTCAGGATGACGGTCGGCCATTAGCGAATGAACTCCACGCGCGCGCACTTGTCGCCTTCGAAGCTGTAGACGGCAATCACGTCGAACGGCTCCGCGGCGGCAGAGCGCCACACGCGCTCGTGAAACAGCACATAATTGCCCAGCTCGTTCGAGGAGACCACTTCGGCGCGGTTCTCGGGAAACTCGGCGAACATCTTGGTCAGGCCCTCGCGGGTCCCTTCCTTGCCTTCGCGCACGACGGCGCCGCGATAACCCGCTTCGCAGGCATCGTCGGTCATGTGCGCGACATAGGCGTCGGCATCCTGCGCATTGTAGGCCGCGATCATCGCCGTGGCGATGGCGGTCAGTTTGCCGGCAGCGGTCGATTGGGTCGCCATGTCAGCGCCCCCGGCTGCGGCGGGCGCGCGCAGTGAACACGCCCTGCCCGAAGTGGAAAAGCTCGAAGCCGCCAACGGCGCTCGCCAGCATGGCAAGCGTGTCAGGCGTCTCGCCGGTCACCGCGAGGGCGATGAACCACGCCGCCACCAGCACGAGGCCGGTGATGCAGGCGAGAATCGATATCTGGTCGATCTGCTGGCGGGTCACCGGTCGCACTCCCCGAACACCACGTCGATCGCGCCGAGGATGGCGGTCGCGTCGGGCAGCATGTGGCCCTTGGACATGAAGTCCATGGCCTGCAGGTGCGAGAAGGCGGTCGGGCGGATCTTGCAACGGTATGGCTTGTTGCTGCCGTCCGAGACCAGATAGACGCCGAACTCGCCCTTGGGGCTTTCGGTGGCCACGTAGACTTCGCCGGCCGGGACGTGGAAGCCCTCGGTGTAGAGCTTGAAGTGATGGATCAGGCTTTCCATCGAGCTCTTCATCTCGGCGCGTTTGGGCGGCACGACCTTGCGGTCGGCACTCTGCACCGGGCCTTCGGGCATCTGCGCGAGGCACTGCTTCATGATGCGCGCGGACTGGCGCACTTCCTCGACGCGCACCATCATGCGGTCGTAGCAGTCACCGCGGGTGCCGACGGGAATGTCGAACTCCATGCGGTCATAGACGTCGTAGGGCTGCGCCTTGCGGATGTCCCACGGAATGCCCGAGCCACGGATCATCGGGCCCGAGAAGCCCCAGGCCACCGCGTCGTCCTTGCTGACGACGGCGATATCGACGTTGCGCTGCTTGAAGATGCGGTTGTCGACCACAAGGCTCATCGCGTCGTCGAACAGCTGCGGCAGGCGCGTGTCGAGCCAGTCGGCGATGTCGGTCAGCAGTTTGAGCGGCACGTCCTGGTGAACGCCGCCGGGGCGGAACCAGGCCGAGTGCATGCGCGCGCCCGAGGCCCGCTCGAAGAACGTGAGGCAGTCCTCGCGGATTTCGAACAGCCACAGGTTCGGCGTCATCGCGCCGACGTCCATGACGTGGCTGCCGATGTTGAGCATGTGGTTGCAGATGCGGGTCAGCTCAGCGAACAGCACGCGCAGGTACTGGGCGCGCAGCGGCACCTCGATGTTGAGCAGCTTTTCCACCGCGAGCACGTAGGAGTGCTCCATCGCCAGGGGCGAGCAGTAGTCGAGGCGGTCGAAGTACGGCAGCGCCTGCAGGTAGGTCTTGTGCTCGATCAGCTTTTCGGTGCCGCGATGCAGCAGGCCAACGTGCGGGTCGATCCGCTCGATGATCTCGCCGTCCAGCTCCATGACCATGCGCAGCACGCCGTGCGCGGCCGGGTGCTGGGGTCCGAAGTTGATCGTGTAGTTGCTGATGACCTCGTCGCCGGTCGTGGGCGACTCTTCGAGCTGGAAGCTCATGTGCGGTCTCCCGTGGTCTTGTTCGCTTCCTTGTTGGCCCCCTCGCCCGCGCCGGTCTGCGCCGTGGTCGGCGTGTCCTTGGGCGTGGCGACCGGGGCCGGAGCGGGCGCAACCGGCGCGGCGGTCGGCGCCGCGGCCTTCTCGTCGCCCGGCAGCACGTAGTCCGCGCCCTCCCACGGGCTCATGAAGTCGAACTGGCGCAAGTCCTGGGCAAGACGCACGGGCTCGTAGACCACGCGCTTGTCTTCCTCGGAATAGCGCAGCTCGACGTAGCCGGTCAGCGGGAAGTCCTTGCGGAACGGGTGCCCCTGGAAGCCATAGTCGGTAAGGATGCGGCGTAGGTCAGGGTTGCCGGCGAACAGCACCCCGTACATGTCGTAGACTTCGCGCTCGAGCCAGCCGGCGACCGGCCACAGTGTCGTGGCGGTCGGCACCGGGGTGTTCTCGTCGGTGCGCACCTTGACGATCAGGCGCAGGTTGCGCGTGAGCGAGAGCAGGCAATAGACCACCTCGAAGCGGTCGAGCCGCTGCGGATAGTCCGCACCCGCGATTTCCATGAGCTGCTGGAACTCATGCTCGTCGCGCAGGGTGCGCAGCACGGTCTCGATCGTGTCGCGCGCAACGAGCAGGACGATCTCGCCATGCTCTTCCTTCGCCTCGATGACGTGCGAGCTGAGCGCGGCGACCAGTGCGTCCTTCACCCCGTCAAACGGGGCGTAGCGCGGGGATGCATGCAGAATGGCCATGGACCCTACCCTCTCAACGCTCGAGCGTGCCGACGCGGCGGATCTTCCGCTGCAGCTGCATCACGCCATAGAGCAGAGCCTCGGCGGTCGGCGGGCAACCCGGGACATAGATGTCCACGGGGACGATGCGATCGCAGCCGCGCACCACCGAATAGCTGTAGTGGTAGTAGCCGCCGCCATTGGCGCACGAGCCCATCGAGATGACGTACTTGGGGTCCGACATCTGGTCGTAGACCTTGCGCAGCGCCGGAGCCATCTTGTTGCACAGGGTGCCCGCGACGATCATCACGTCCGATTGGCGCGGCGAGGCGCGCGGGGCGACGCCGAAGCGCTCCATGTCGTAGCGCGGCATGTTGACGTGGATCATCTCGACCGCGCAGCACGCGAGGCCGAAGGTCATCCACCACAGCGAGCCGGTACGCGCCCACTGGAACAGGTCTTCGGTCGATGTGACCAGGAAGCCCTTGTCCGAGACTTCGGCGTTGAGGCTGTCGAAATAGGCCTGGTCGGGCGCCACGATCGGCGACCCGGCAGCAGGCACAACGGCGGGATTGGTAGCCATGTCGTTCATTCCCAGTCCAGCGCCCCCTTCTTCCAGGCATAGATGAAGCCCAGCACCAGTTCGCCGAGGAAGACCATCATGGTCGCCCAGCCGGCCCAACCGGTCTGCTTCAGGCTCACCGCCCAGGGGAAGAGGAACGCAGCCTCGAGGTCGAAGATGATGAAGAGGATCGCCACGAGATAGAAGCGCACGTCGAACTGGCTGCGCGGGTCCTCGAACGCGGGGAAACCGCACTCGTATTCGGCCAGCTTGTCGGCGGACGGATTATGCGTGCCCGTCAGACGGGCGGCACCCATCGGCAGGAAGACGAACGCCGTGGAGAGCGCAAGCGCGATCCCGAGGAAGATGAGGATCGGCAGGTATTGGATGAGGTCGACCAAGGGGCTGACTCGCGATGTAATGCACTTGGCAAGGGGCACTAGTCCCCGCTCGGCCCATGTGCAAGTGGGGTGCAGCGCAATAAAGGGGCTTGACCGCGCCCATTCGGGCAGGATCGTGACAATCCCTATCATGAATGTGCGATGACGGCCTTATAGGCAGGGTTTTGCAAGGGTCAGGAAGCCTTTCACGCGCCGCGTTGCACAAGACGCGCATACGATTGCCGTCAATGCAACGCTCTCCGATCCACTACGCCGGAAGCGGGTTCAGCCGATCACGTAGAGTGGCCAGGCTGCCAAAGCCAGGAAGGTACCGAACGGCAGCGCACTTTGCGCGGTCATGCCCCCGGTCCCTATTATCCTTGCCCGCACCGATATCAGCGCCACCCAGGCAAGGCCGGCGAGCGCAGCCGCTAGCAGGCAATGGATGACGCCGAGCGGGCCAAGCCAGAGCCCGATCGCGCCAAGCAGCAAGGGATCGCCCCCGCCCAGCCCTTCGCGCCCCCGCCAGCGTCGATACGATGTCGCCAGCAAGGCCAGCGGCGCCCATCCCACGAACGCCCCGGCCAGCGCCTGGGCCAGGATCGCCGCATCGTCGCCAGCAAGCGCCTGGTAGGTGGCCAGGCCCAGGCCGGTGACAGCGAGGCCGATGGTCAGGGGCAGCGGCAGCCACATGTGCCGCGCGTCGAGCAGGGCAATGACGAGCAGCAACCAGCCCAGCACCGCGACCGACCAGCCCGGCACGTCGCTCGCCAGGCAGGCCGTGCCGCCGACGATCGCACCGAGGACTTCGGCCAATAACGCATCGATGCCGATCGGCGCACCGCAAGTCCGGCAGCGTCCGCGGGTGCCCATCCACGAGACGATGGGTATCAGGTCGAACCACGCCAGCGTGCGGCCACAGACCTCGCACGCCGAACGCCCGTGGATGACCGAGCGCCGCTGCGGCCAGCGCCCCGCGACCACGCCGAGGAACGAGCCGACAATGGCGCCGACCACGGCGCCGACGCCCGCGCACAGGATAGTGATCGCCTCGGGCACGCCCTTCCCCCCGCTACCGCAATCTTACTGAGTCAATCTTGCTGCACTGCGTCACGAAATTCGCGGGCCGACCGCGCGGCGAATTGCATTCCCCCCGCCTGCTCTCTACATCGCGCAGGACAACGACAACAAGCCGCGGCCCGATGTCGCTGCGGTGGCCCCTATCACAGGAAGGACCTGTTTCCATGGCCCAGTTCTCCGCAGCAGACCCGATCGTCATCCTCAGCTACGCGCGCACGCCGATGGGTGGCATGCAGGGCGCCCTCGCCGACGTCGCGGCCACCGATCTCGGCGCGACCGCCGTCAAGGCCGTTGTCGAGCGCGCCGGCGTCGAGGGCGGCGATGTCGACCGCATCTACATGGGCTGCGTCCTTCCCGCCGGTCTCGGCCAAGCGCCTGCACGCCAGGCCGCGATCAAGGCCGGCCTGCCCAAGTCGGTCCAGGCGACCACCGTCAACAAGGTCTGCGGCTCGGGCATGCAGACGATCATCATGGCTTCCGAGGCACTGGCGGTCGGCTCGGTCGACCTCGCCATCGCCGGCGGCATGGAATCGATGACCAATGCCCCGTACCTGCTCAAGAAGCACCGCTCGGGCGCGCGCATCGGCCATGACACTGCCTACGACCACATGTTCCTCGACGGCCTCGAAGACGCCTACGAAGCGGGCCGCGCCATGGGCACTTTCGCGCAGGATACCGCGAACACCTATGCACTGACCCGCGAGATCCAGGACGAATTCACGCTGGAAACGCTGCGCCGCGCCAAGGCCGCGATCGCCGATGGCGCATTCGCCGAGGAAATCGCGCCCGTAACGGTCAAGACGCGTGCCGGCGAAGTCGTGGTCGACACCGACGAGGCGCCCGGCAAGGCACGCCCCGAGAAGATCCCGGCGCTCAAGCCCGCCTTCGCCAAGGACGGCACGATCACCGCCGCCACCTCGTCGTCGATCTCGGATGGCGCCGCCGCGGTCGTGCTGACACGCCAGAGCGTTGCTGATGCCAAGGGCCTCAAGCCGGTGGCGAAGATCGTCGCCCTCGCCGCCCACGCGCAGGAGCCCAAGGACTTCACCACCGCACCGGTCGGCGCGATCACCAAGCTGCTCGACAAGGCCGGTTGGACGATCGACGACGTCGAGCTGTTCGAGATCAACGAGGCCTTCGCCTGCGTGCCGATGTTCGCGATGCACGACCTCGGCATCCCGCGCGAAAAGATCAACGTTCACGGCGGCGCCACGGCGCTCGGCCATCCCATCGGTGCGTCGGGTGCCCGCATCGTCACCACGCTGATCGGCGCGCTCAAGCGTCACGGCAAGACCAAGGGCGTCGCGAGCCTGTGCATCGGCGGCGGCGAAGCCACCGCGCTGGCGATCGAACTGCTCTGAGCCTCGCCTGACCCGGGCAAGCGTGCGGCTATGCGGGCCGCACGCTCTCGAATGAAAAAGCCCGCTCTCGGCTGAGAGCGGGCTTTTTCATGGCAAATCAACAACTCAGGCGGTGAATTTCAGGGCGTGCCTGCACCCCAGACCGCATCCTGCGCGACGAAGCCCTTGCGCCCGCCGATATCGAACGCGCACCAGCCATCGCGGCAATCGCCCAAGGCGCCCTGCACTCCGGGCGCTGCACGCCACAGCACGGCGCCACCGCCGTTGGCATCGGCGCGGATCGGCGTCACGCTGCCCTTGACCAGCCCGCTGCGCGCCCGGCTGAGAAATTGTGCCAGCATCCAGCCCCGTGCGCCGTCCGGGTCCTGCACCAGGCGCCAGCCACCCATCACGCGCAGCACCTTCACGGGCAGCCCCTTGCGGACATAGACCCAGTTGATCCGGTATTCGCGCCCCGGCCCGACGCGCATGTTGGTCTGGTCCTTGGAAAGTGAGGCCCAATACGGTGCCGCGCTGTCGTCTGCCGCCCGGGCCGGCGTCGAGGCGGCAAGCACGATGCCACCCGCCAGCGCTGTGACGATGCGGCGTAGCGGGGCGCGAGTCGGGATCACGGCAGGCAGTCTCCTTTGCGGCTGGTGCCGGAGTGTTTCGAGACCGCCGCGTCCGCTCGGCGATACACCATTGGCAGGCGAGAGCAACCGTGTGGGACGCCGCCGGGGCCAGCGCGTTACCACTCCGATCCGGCTTTGGTCCGGCTTGACCGCCAAGGCCACCTCGTCCTAGCCATGTGCAGGATGAGCCAGCACGCCCGACCACAGGACTTGCGCCTGACCCGCCGCATCGAAGGCAAACCGCGCGTCGTGGTGACGCGGCGCCTGCTGCCCGAAACCCAGCAGCGCATGGCCGACCTGTTCGACGTGACGCTCAACACCGACGATCGCCCCCTTGCGCGCGATGCGCTGCTCGCCGCGGTGCGCGAAGCGCATGTCCTGGTGCCGACCGTTACCGACCGCATAGACGCCGAGCTCATCGCCGCCGCGGGTCCCAACCTCGGCCTCATCGCCAGCTTCGGCGCAGGGACCGAGCATATCGACCTCGCCGCCGCGCGCGCCCGGCGCATCATCGTGACCAACACGCCCGGCGTGTTCACCGATGACACCGCGGACATGACCATGGCGCTGATCATCTCGGTGCCGCGCCGCCTGACCGACGGCGAGCGCGAGATCCGCGAAGGCACATGGGAAGGCTGGTCGCCGTCGGCGCTGCTCGGCCACCGCCTCGGCGGCAAGCTACTCGGCATCGTCGGGATGGGCCGGATCGGTCAGGCCGTGGCGCTGCGGGCGCGCGCCTTCGGACTCGCCGTGGTCTATCACAACCGCCACCGCCTGCCCCATGCACTGGAGGAGGCGCTCGGCGCGCGCTTCGAGCCGGACCTCGACAAGCTGGTACAGGACGCCGACATTCTCTCGCTCCATTGCCCCCACACCGCCGAGACACATCACCTGATCGATGCCCGCCGCATCGCCATGATGAAGCGGCACGCCTATGTCGTGAACACGGCGCGCGGCGAACTGATCGAGGAATCCGCGCTGATCGCCGCGCTCGAGGCCAAGTCGATCGGCGGCGCCGGGCTCGACGTCTTCGCGCACGAACCGCAAGTCGATGCACGGCTGCGCGCGCTGCCCAATGTCGTCCTCCTGCCGCACATGGGCAGTTCGACGTTCGAGGGACGGCTGGCCTCGGGCGACAAGGTCATCGCCAATATCCGGTTCTGGGCCGATGGCCATCGCCCGCCCGACCAGGTGTTCGAGGGCTGGGCCTGAAGCCACTTGAAACCTGGCCCCTGCACGGCGCAGGCCCGCAGGCCGTTTCACATTTATCAAAACCTTGCCGCTAGAGACCGCGCCATGATCTCAACTTCGATCCGCCGCGCGCCGCGCGTGCTTGCCCTTCTCGCCGGCCTTGCCGCCCCGGCGCTTGCCCGCGCACAGGATGCCGGGTTCGAGCCTGCCGATAGCGGCGACACCGCCTGGATCCTTGTGGCAGGCGTGCTCGGCGCCCTGCTTGTCGTGCCGGGAATGGCGCTGTTTCACGCCGGGCGCGTGCGCATCCAAAGCCGGCTGTCGGTCTTGGCGCAGACGGCTGCAATCCTTGCCCTGGTTTCGGTGTTGTGGATCGTGGTCGGCTATACCCTGGCGTTCGGCGTGGCCGGCTCGGGCTGGCTTGGCAGCGGCAATGCCTGGATGCTGATCGATCTCGGCAATGTCCGCGATGGCACCCTGGTGCCCGAAAGCGCCTTCGCCCTGTTCGAGATGGCCTTCGCGCTGCTCGCACCGACGCTGATGGTTGGGGCCTGGGCCGATCGGGCCCGGCTGGGCTGGGTCGCCGGCTTTGCAGGCCTGTGGAGCCTGATCGTCTATGCCCCGGTCGCACACTGGGTTTGGGGTGGCGGCTGGCTCGCAAGCCGGCTTGGCACGCTCGACTATGCCGGCGGTCTGGTGGTCCACACCACGGCCGGCGTCGGCGCGCTCGTCGCCGCCCTGCTCATGGGCCGGCGCGAACGCATGGCCGAGGCGCTCGCCAGCACGGGCGGCAGTCCCGCGCTCACCTTCTCCGGCGTTGCACTAGCCTGGGCTGGTTCGCTCGCGCTCGCTGGCGGCTCCGCGTTCACCGCGGGCGACGATGCCGCCATGGCACTGATCGACACGCAGGTCGGCGCGGCCAGCGCGGCGCTGGCCTGGCTCCTGCTCGACCGCCTTTACCTTGGCAAGCCGACGCTCACCGGCCTTGCGCGCGGCGCGGTCGCAGGCCTGGCGATCCTGGCGCCGGTTGCCGGCTATGTCGGCCCCGGCACGGCGATCCTGCTCGGCATTCTTGGCGCGGTCGCGGCGCGTGGCACGGCCAGCGTCATCCTGCGCACATTGCAGATCGACGATTCGCTCGCCATCTTTGCAACCCACGGCGTGACCGGCATGCTCGGCTCGGTGCTGCTCGGCCTGTTGCTGTCGCCCGCGCTCGGCGGCGTCGGCTTCGTCCAGGGCATGGACCTCGCACACCAGCTCGTCGCGCAGATCGTCGCGGTCGGCGCCGTTGCGGGCTGGAGCGCGATCGGCACCGCGATCGCCGCTCTGATGGTCTCGATGGTGATCCCGATGCGCGTGACGCGCGACGATGAACTGGCCGGGCTTGATGCCGCAACGCTGGGCGACAACGCCTGACACGAAAAATCCTCCCCATCCGCGATAGGGAGGTGGCGGCGCGCCAGCGCTGACGGAAGGGGTAAGGAGGCGTAGTGTCCCTCCCCGCCACCGGCAGGGAGAACCGCAAAGGTCCTCCCCATCCCCGATGGGGAGGTGGCAGCGCGTCAGCGCTGACGGAGGGGTGAGAACACGCCCTCTCCCCGCCACCGGCAGGGAGGATCGGGAATACGCTCAGTCGCCGGTGAGGATGCGATCGACCAGCTGCTTCACGGTCGGCGTGAAGTTGTTGGAATAGAACGGGTCCTGCTTGAACCGATAGGCCGCGTGGCCGGCGAACATCAGGTTCTTGTCGATGTCCCCGCCATGGGCGATGTCCTGCAGCGTCTTCTGGATGCAGAAGCTGCGCGGATCGGCGAGGCGTCCCGTGGTGTAATCGTCATGGTCCTTCCAAGACGAGAAGCCGCAATGCGACAGGCAGCCCATGCAGTCGGCCTGGTCCTTGCGGATTTCCTCGCGCTCCTCGGGCGAGACGAACACGATCGTGTCGTCGGGCGTGCGCAGCGCATGGGTGAAACCGGCGCCAAACCAGGCGCGCGCGCGACTGAGGTCGACCGGCGTGACCCAGAAGTTCTTGCCCTTGACGCCCACGTCGAGCTGGACGGTATGCTCGCCCGCCTCGACCTTGGAATAGGGGATCTGGCGCTCCGAACGCGCTTCGAGCGCGCGCAGGAACGGATTGCGCACGGCCGAGGAATAGAACCCGGTGGGCGAGAACTTGTGCAGCAGCACATCGCCCGGCTCGAGCGTGCGCAGATGCTCCTTCCACGCCTGCGGGATCGGGCTTTCCTCGGTCAGCAGCGGGCGCGTGCCGAACTGGAAGGCGATCGCGCCCAGTTCGGGATTGTCGATCCAGTCGTTCCACTCACGCAGGAACCACACGCCGCCGGCCATCACGATCGGCACGTCATCGCTCACGCCCTCGGCGCGCATGGTGTCGCGCAGCGCCTTGACGCGCGGATAGGGATCTTCGGGCTGGCGCGGATTTTCGGCGTTCGACAGGCCATTGTGCCCGCCGGCCAGCCACGGATCTTCATAGACCACCGCGGCCATCAGGTGCGCGACCTTGTGATAGGCGCGCTTCCACAATGCCCGGAAGGCACGGCCTGACGAGACGATCGGCAGGTAATTGACGTTGAAGCGCGCCGCGATTTCCGACAGCTTGTAGGGCATGCCGGCGCCGCAGGTCACGCCGGTGACGAGGCCGCGGGTCTTTTCCAGCACGCCTTCCAGCACCGCCTGCGCGCCGCCCATTTCCCACAGCACATTGATGTTGATCGCGCCCTTGCCGCCAGCGATGTCGTAGGCGCGGCGCACCTGCTCGACCGCGCCGTCGATGGCGTAGCGGATCAGTTCCTCGTGCCGCTCCTTGCGGGTCAGCGCGTTGTAGACCTGCGGGATGATCTTGCCTTCGGCGTCATAGCTGTCGGCGTTGACCGCGCTGACGGTGCCGATGCCACCCGCCGCGGCCCAGGCCCCCGAACTGGTGTGATTGGTGGCGGCAACCCCCTTGCCCCCTTCCACCAGTGGCCATACTTCACGGCCCCCATAGAGGATCGGCTTCAATCCCTTGAACGCAGACATATTCATCCTTCAGTGCGCATGCGCGCATGGCGTTGAACGGCCCTGACCCGAGTGCTGCCCGAACGCTGCCCGATCGCCCCCATACGATCATCCTTGCGTCCCGGTCTTCGTGCCGGACGTGGTACCCGAAAGCACAGGCTTACGGCGAATCCGCCGCCAGCGAAAGCCCGTTAGCGCGCGTGGTGCGGCCGCCGGGCGTGACAAAATGTGGATGCCGGGATGGGGATGGCCTGCCGAGGGGGCAGGCCCGCCCATCCTGGATCAATCGTCATCCTCGACCGCGACCTTCTCGCCCGTGACGCGCTGCGACAGGGCGGCGGCCATGAACGGATCGAGCGCACCATCGAGCACTTCGGTCGGATTGGTGCTGACCACGCCGGTGCGCAAGTCCTTCACCTGCTGATACGGCTGCAGCACGTAGGAGCGGATCTGGTGGCCCCAGCCGATCTCGGTCTTGGCGGCATACTCGCCCGAGGCTGCAGCTTCGCGCTTGGCAAGCTCGGCCTCGTAGATCCGCGCCTTCAGCATGTTCATCGCGGTGGCGCGGTTCTTGTGCTGGCTGCGGTCGTTCTGGCTGGCGACGATGATCCCGGTCGGCACGTGGGTGATACGCACCGCCGAGTCCGTCGTGTTGACGTGCTGTCCGCCCGCGCCCGAGGCGCGATAGGTGTCGATCTTGAGGTCCGACGGGTTGATCTCGACCTCGATGTTGTCATCGATTTCGGGATAGACCCAGACCGAACTGAACGAGGTGTGCCGGCGCGCCGAGCTGTCGTAGGGGCTGATGCGCACCAGGCGATGCACGCCGCTCTCGGTCTTGGCATAGCCGTAAGCGTTCTCGCCCTTGAGCAGCAGCGTCGCGCTCTTGATGCCCGCCGCTTCGCCCGCATGATAGTCGACGAGATCGACCTTGTAGCCATGGCGCTCGCCCCAGCGGGTATACATGCGCTGGAGCATTTCGGCCCAGTCCTGGCTCTCGGTCCCGCCGGCACCGGCGTGCACTTCGAGATAGGCGTTGTTGGCGTCGGCCTCGCCGGCCAGCAGCGCCTGGACCTTGTCGGCGTCGGCGCGTTCGGCCAGCGCGGCGAGCGTTGCAAGCCCCTCGGCGATGGTGTCGTCGTCGCCCTCGACTTCGCCCAGTTCGACGAACTCGATCGCGTCGGCCATTTCCTGGCCGATCTGGCGGACGGTGCCGATCGACGCCTCGAGCCGGCGACGCTCGCGCATCACCGCCTCGGCGTTCTTGGGATCATCCCACAGCTTGGGATCCTCGACGCGCGCGTTGAGCTCGTCGAGACGGCGCACGGCGCGGTCCCAGTCGAGGAACTTGCGCACCAGCGCCAGCGCCGCTTCGATGCGGTCGATATGAGCCTGCCCTTCGGCACGCATGACACTCTCACTCCTACAAACGAACTGCGCCGCTTAGCGAAGCGCAGCCGTTTGTAAAGGTGCGCGGTTGTGCCCCTGGCTGCTCAGCGACGGCCCTTGAGCGCCTGGACGGCCGCCAGCGTCAGCTTGACGTGGTCGCGATAGTCCATGTCGGAATGCACCATGGTGACCTTGCCACTCGGCGCGATCACGTAGCTGGTGCGCGTGGTCAGGCCGGTCGACTTGCCGGCCTGCTGCAGGTCGACGTCATAGGCCTTGATGATCGTGGGCGTGGCCGAGGCGACGGCGAACTTGTTGCGGCATTCCTCGGTCGAGAAGCGGGTCAGCGTGGCGACGTCGTCGTTCGACATGCCGATGACGGTGGCGCCGGCCTTCGCGAAATCGGGGGTCGCATCGGCGAAGGCGTGGGCCTCGAGCGTGCAGCCCTGCGTAAAGGCCTTGGGGTAGAAGTAGAGCACGACCGGGCCGCGCTTCAGCGCCTGCTTGAGATGGATGCTGAACGGCTTGCCGCCGAGCGCACCTTGTGCGGTGAAATCGGGTGCCACCGCGCCCTTGGGCAGCGCCGCCTGGGCGACCATCGGGGTGGAGACAAGGGCGAGCGCCGCCAGTGCGGCAAGGGGGGTGCGCATGTTCATGCCAGAGGGTCTAGCACACCCCTGCCCGCCTCAATAGATGCCCCCTTGGTCCACGACAAAGTTCTCGCCGGGCCGGGTAGGCGCGGCGACGGGGCCACGCGCGGCCCGCGCCTTGCGCAGTGCCTCGAGGATCGCCTCCTTGGCGGTGATTTCCGAGGCCTGCACCGTGCGCTTGGGCTCGGTGTCGGGCTTGAACGCCTCCCAGATGACCGAGGCCTTGCGCTCGTTGTCCTGCGGCACGCCACCGAACACGCGCTTGCCCGAGACGCGGTCGATCTTGACCATCGACACGCCCGCCGGCGCGGTGAACGGGATGTCGGCCCATCGCTCGCGCGTTGACAGCACGAACTGCTTGAAAATCGGCGCGGCGATGCGGCCACCCTGCGCGTAACCACCGAGGCTGCGCGGCTGGTCATAGCCCATGTAGATCCCGGCGATGATGTCGGGCGAACCGCCGGCGAACCAAACGTTGGTCGGGCCCGAGGTCGTGCCGGTCTTGCCGAACAGCGGCAGGCCGAGATCGTGCAGGGTCTCGGCCGTCCCGCGCACCACCACGCCTTCAAGCATGTGCACGACCTGGTAGGCCGTGCGCGCGTCAATGACCTGCTTGCCCGCAGGCTTGAGCCGCGGCATCGCCGAGCCGTCCCAGCGCGGGAGGTTGCAGCCGTTGCACGGCCGGTTGTCCGCGCGCCAGATCACCTTGCCGTTGCGGTCCTGCGCATAGTCGATCAGCGAGGCCTCACGCTGGCGACCATGGTTGGCGAGCGCGGCATAGGCGTTGACCATGCGCATCACGGTGGTGTCGCCCGCGCCCAGCGCCATCGACAGGTAGGGCTGGTAATCGCCGATCCCGACGTTCTTGATCGTGCGCACCACCTTGTCCATGCCGACATCGTTGGCGACACGCACGGTCATCAGGTTGCGCGACTGTTCCAGGCCCCAGCGCATCGTATGGCTGCCCGAGCCGCCCTCGTTGCCGAAGTTGCGGAAGCACTTCTGGCCGAGTGCCGCACCCTGGTAGACGCAGAACGTACCGTCGACGACCATCGAGGCCGGCGTCATGCCGTTGTCGAGCGCGGTCGCATAGACGAAGGGCTTGATCGTCGAGCCCGGCTGGCGCTGCGCCTGGGTGGCGCGGTTGAAGCTGCCGAGGCGCGCATCGAACCCTCCCTGCATCGCGAGGATGCGGCTGCTCTGCGGATCCTCGACCACCATGCCGCCCGATACCTCGGGTACGGTGCGCACCGCCCAGGTGCCGGTGCCGAGCGGCGCGACGGTGATGACGTCGCCCGCCTTCATCGCGTCGGGCACGCCGTAAAGCGTACCGGTCTTGCCATCGGCGAAACCGACCTGGCCGCTGCCGCCGCGCTTCGACAGCAGTACCGCGACGCGCCAGTCCTGGTAACGGATCGACAGGTTGCTGTTGATGAGCTGCGCCTGCCAGTTGCCTTCGTCGAGATCGATGTGCGCGATCGGGCCATGCCACGCGCGCCCGGCGGCGTAGCGCAGCAGACCGGCGCGCAGGGCATCCTGCGCCGCGGTCTGCAACTGCTGGTCGAGCGAGGTGCGCACCCACAGCCCGCCAGCGTAGACGCTGTTGGGACCATCGGCAGCCTGCTCACCAAAACGCTCGATCAGCTGGCGGCGCACTTCCTCGAGGAAGTATCCGGCGTCGGCGGTGTACGTCTCGACCCGGCGCGGCACGAGGCCGAGCGGCTGGGCCTTGGCGTCCGCCACTTGCGCAGCCGTCGCCCAGCCGTTCTTCTGCATCTGGTCGAGCACCCAGTTGCGGCGGACCATCGCCTTTTCGGCGAACTTGGCACGGCTGTACGTCTCGGGCGCCTTGGGCAGGATCGCGAGGAACGCCGCCTCGTGCAGCTTGAGATCGCCGACGTCCTTGTCGAAATAGGCGCGGCTGGCGGCCTGCACGCCGAAGCTCTGCCGGCCGAGCGGGATCTCGTTGAGATAGAGCTCGAGGATCTGCTGCTTGTTCAGCACGCTCTCGATGCGGCGCGCCAGCAGCATTTCCTTAAGCTTGCGCGTGACCGAATATTCGTTGCCAATCAGGATGTTCTTGGCGACTTGCTGGGTAATCGTCGAACCGCCGCGCGCCCGTTCGCCCGAGCCGAACTTGGTCGCGTAATCGACCACCGCGCCGGCCAATCCGCTGAAGTCGACGCCGCCATGGCTCCAGAACGTCTTGTCCTCGGCCGAAAGATAGGCGTTGATCAGCTGGGGCGGGAAATCGACATAGCGCAGTTGCACGCGCCGCTCGCGGGCATAGCTCGACACGATCTGCCCGTCGGCGCCGCGCACCATGGTGGGCAGTGGCGGCTGGTAGGTCAGCAGCGTCTCGGCCGAGGGCAGCGTCCGCTCGACCGTGACCCACAGCAACCCGCGCAGCACCAGCAGCACAACGACCAGCCAGCCGGCCCGGCGCACCCATTTCGAGCGATGCCACAGGCCCTTGGCCTGGCCCCAGAGACTGCCGCCACGCCTTATGCGAAAGCGGCGGCCCGCGCCTTCCCCGTCATCGCCGGGCGTTCCATCGGGTTCGGGCGCATTGCCGCGCGCAATGATCGGGGGCACATCGTCAGCCATCGTGGCGCGCTCTAGCACGCCGCTTCGCTCCCCCGCCAGTGCCTATCGCCCCGGCGGCCTGCGCCTCATCCCGCCAGCGGGCGCGCATCCTGTTCGGCGAGGAAGATCGCAATCGCGCGGGCGACGGCGCGGGCGAAGCGGTCGCGCCAGGCCCGGTCGGTCATCGCGCGCGCGTCCTCGCCGTTGCTGATGTAGCCGGCCTCCATCAGCACCGACGGAAGGTCGAGCGACTTGAGGACGACGAAAGCCGCCTCGCGCCGCGGGTCGGCGTGAAAGCGGATCGCCCCCTCGCCCTCGCGCAGGATCAGGTCCGCCAGCCTCAGCGACCGCGCGCGCATGTCGCGCCGCGACAGGTCGACCAGGATCGATGACACAGCGTCCGACTGGCCGGCCAGCGCGACGCCATTGACGCGGTCGGCGCGGTTCTCGCGGCGCGCTACGGCGTCGGCCACAGCGCTCGATCCCCGGTCGGACAGGGCATAGACGGTCGCGCCCCCGGCATCGGCAGCGGCTGCGGAATCGGCGTGGATCGAAATAAACAGGTCGGCCCCCAGGCGCCGCGCGATCCCCGAGCGCTCCTCGAGCGCAAGGAAGCGATCGTCGCTGCGTGTCAGCGCGACCCGCACCCGCCCCTCGCGCAACAGTGCGTCGCGCAGCGCCAGCGAGAGGGCCAGCGTCACCTGCTTTTCGCGCAAGGTGCCCTCACCGCTGGCGCCCGGATCATGCCCCCCGTGCCCGGCGTCGATCACCACGAGCGGGCGGCTGGCGTCGGCCGGCCCCTCGATGCGTGGCAGGTCGATCGGGCGGGTGCCGTCCGGCAAGGCGAAGCGCACGACGTAACGCGGATCGCCCGCGCCCAGGCCGATCACCAGCCGCAGCCACAGCGCCGCGATCAGCAGCGGCACCACGAACAGGGCAAGGATGACGACCCGCTGCTTAACCATCGTAATCGCCAGCCTATGCCGCCATCCGGCCGTGCCGGTCCAGTGCAAATGCTGGCCGGCTGTCTGCACCATGGGGATGCGGGCGATGACGGATCGAAACCCGACACGGTTTTAATTGCCGGTTTGGAGTTTGAATGCTAGCACCGCCTCTACTGGAGCGGTTCGGCTCCGGCCTGTCCCCGCCGCGTCGGCGCCGCGCCCACACCAATGGTGCGCATGTCCGCCACGCATACGGCCCTTGCGCCAATGGCAGGGGACCAGGCCGATCGAACCGGATCCTGCGGGCAGGAAGGGACACGGCACATACGCCACCCTCGCCCGCGTTCGAGGTTGATGCCGTGATGAAGAGCCGCTTGCCGTTCCAGCCAAAGTGCCCCGCCGGGGCACTTGTGCGTGGGACGGAAACCGGCGCGCACGATGGCATGCCCCAGTCCGGGCACTATCCCCACGCTTTCATCGCCGCAGACGCACACCAACCGCCGCCGGGCGGCGAGCACGATGGGCAACCGCCCATGCTCCGATCCGGCAAACCCGCATTCGCGAAGCGCCACTGGACCGGCCCATGCCGCACGCCAGGCCTTCGCGCCACCACAAGAAACCGCGCCATGGACCTGGGCCTCGCCCCATGGCCGCGCGGCTGGAGAAACCATAATGACCACGCGCATGCTGATCGATGCGCGCCACCAGGAAGAAACCCGGGTGGCGGTGCTCAAGGGCAATCGTATTGAAGAATTCGACTTTGAATCTGCGGATCACAAGCAGATCAAGGGTAACATCTATCTCGCCAAGGTCACCCGCGTAGAGCCTTCGCTCCAGGCGGCCTTCGTCGATTTCGGCGGCAACCGCCACGGGTTCCTCGCCTTCAGCGAAATCCACCCGGACTATTACCAGATCCCCAAGCAGGATCGTGAGGCGCTGCTGGCCGAAGAAGCCGCCCATGCCGAAGAGGAAGCTGCCCTGCGCGCCGCCGAAGACGGCGACGACGAGGAAGACGGCGCCGAATTCGAAGGCGGCTACGACGACGAGAACGGCTACGACGACGGCGCCTATGGCGACGGCGAAGGCCTGACCGAGGTCGACACCTCCGAAAAGGGCCAGGTCGCCACGATCGAGGGCGGTGTCGTCGAAAACGGCTTCGACCAGGACGGCGAAGACGCCGGTGATGCGGAAGCGACCGAAGAAGGCCAGGCCGACAATGGCCGCCGCCAGCGTCGTCCGCGCCGCCAGGGCCGCGCGCAGAGCAAGGAAGCCGAGGAACTGCGCGCCAAGCGCATGGCTCTGCGCCGTCGCTACAAGATCCAGGACGTGATCCAGCGCCGCCAGGTCCTGCTCGTCCAGGTCGTCAAGGAAGAGCGTGGCAATAAGGGCGCTGCGCTGACCACCTACCTCAGCCTGGCCGGTCGCTACTGCGTGCTCATGCCCAATTCGAGCCATGGCGGCGGCATCAGCCGCAAGATCAGCTCGGCTTCGGACCGCAAGCGCCTCAAGCAGATCATTGCCGAGCTAGAGCTGCCCAAGTCGATGAGCTGCATCGTGCGCACCGCCGGCCTGCAGCGCACCAAGCCCGAAATCAAGCGTGACTTCGACTACCTCGCCCGCCTGTGGGACGAGATCCGCGAAGGCACGATGCGTTCGGCCGCGCCTGCGCTGATCCATTCGGACAGCGACCTCATCAAGCGCGCGATCCGCGACATCTACAACCGCGACATCGAGGAAGTGGTGGTCGAGGGCGAAGCGGGCTACCGCGCCGCCAAGGACTTCATGAAGCTGCTGATGCCCAGCCACGCCAAGCGGGTGCGCCAGTATGCCGATCCCGTGCCGCTGTTCCAGCGCTATGGCGCCGAAGACCAGCTCTCGGCGATGTACGACCCCGTCGTGCAGTTGAAGTCGGGCGGCTACCTCGTCATCAACCCGACCGAGGCACTGGTCTCGATCGACATCAACTCGGGCCGCTCCACCAAGGAGCACGGGATCGAGCAGACCGCGGTCGCCACCAACCTCGAGGCCGCGCGCGAGATCGCCCGCCAGTTGCGCCTGCGCGACATGGCCGGCCTCGTCGTGATCGACTTCATCGACATGGAATACGGCTCGAACGTCCGCAAGGTCGAGAAGGCCATGAAGGACGCGCTCAAGGACGACCGCGCGCGCATCCAGGTCGGCCGCATCTCGGGCTTCGGCCTGATGGAAATGAGCCGCCAGCGCCTGCGCACCGGCGTGCTCGAGGCGACCACCCGCGCCTGCCCGCACTGCGACGGTTCGGGCCTGGTCCGCACCGCCTCGTCGGCCGGCCTTTCGGCGCTGCGCATGATCGAGGACGAAGCCGCCAAGGGCAAGGGCAGCATCATCTCGCTCTACGCCAGCCAGGAAGCGGCGATCTACGTGCTCAACGCCAAGCGCGCCGATCTCGCCGAGATCGAGATGCGCTATGGCGTCTCGGTCGAGGTCATCCCCGAGGGCGAGAACGAGGGCGCCAAGATGCGCGTCGCCTCGCGCGGGCCGCGTCCGGAATTCGTTCCCCGCTTCGAGCCGATCGTCGAGCCTGAAGAGGACGATATCATCGAGGACGAGTACGACGACGAAGAAGACGTCGTCGAGGAGCGCAAGGACAGCCGCGGCGAGCGCCGTGGCGAAGGTCGCAGCGAAGGCGGACGTGGTGAAGCCGGCCGGACCGAGCGCGATGGCGAGGGTGAAGGCGACGGCAATGGCCGCCGCAAGCGCCGCAAGCGTCGCCGGGGCCGCAACCGTGATCGCCGTGAAGACGGCAGCACCATGGCCGAAGGCGAGACCGGACACGAATTCGACACCGACGGCGATGCCGCCGAGGGTGACGATGCCGCGGTCGACACCGGCGCCGAAGAGGCTGGCGAAGAGGCAAATGGCGAGACGGGCGATGACGCCGCCGATCGCGGTCCGCGCAAGCGCCGCCGTCGCAGCCGTCGCCGTCGTGGCGGTCAGCGCGAGGACAGCGCGGACACCCAAGGTGAGACCGAGGGTAGCGACACCGAGGCCAGCGAAGACGATACCGTCAGCGCTGACGTCGCACCCGCAGCCGAACCCGCTGCGGTCGAACCCCCACTGGCCGAACCTGCGCCGTTCGAACAGGCCGCGGCCCCGGCTGTGACCGAGAGCGTTGCCGAGCAGCCTGCGGACGAAGCCCCGGCCAAGCCCAAGCGCACCCGCAAGAAGAAGGTCGTCGAGGCTCCGGCCGACGCGGCGGCGGACGTCGCTGCCGAACCGGTTGCCGAGGCACCCGTTGCCGAGGAAGCACCGACCAAGCCCAAGCGCACCCGCAAGAAAAAAGTTGCCGAACCGGCTGCCGACGTTGCGGCCGAGCCGGTGGTCGAGGCGGTGATCGAGACTCCGGCCGCCGAGGAGGCGCCGGCCAAGCCCAAGCGCACCCGCAAGAAGAAGGTGGTCGAGCCGGCCGCAGAGGCACCCGCTGCGGTGGCCGAAGCGGAACCGGCTGCCGAGGCGCCGGTCGAAGCACCGGCCGCTCCCAGCAGCGACAGCGAGCCCGATGGCGCCCCGCGCCGAGGCTGGTGGCAGCGCACTTTCGGCGCCGCCGAATAAGAAAAATGGCCCGCTGCATCACCTCGATGCAGCGGGCTTTTTCTTGGCCCAACGGCCCGCAGCAGCACCGCCGGGCGCCATTCAGCCTCGCGACAGTGTCGGACGCTGAGGGATCACCAGCACTTTCGGGAGTACGCAAATGACCAGGATCACGACCGGCGCCCTCGCCGCCCTCGCCGCTATCACCCCAACGATCGGCGCCGTGTCGCCCGCGATGGCCGCAAGCGATCCGGGCAAGCAGGCCTGCGCGGCCGAAGCCCGCCGCCTGTGTCCGGCCGAAATGAAGACGCTCAGCCGCAAGAAGGTGGAAGCGTGCATGATCGCACGCATCAACGACACGTCGCCGCAGTGCCATTCCGCGATGCTGCGCATCAAGGCCGAGCGCGAAGCTGCCGGGACTGCGCCCCGCAAGCCTTGATAGGAAGGCCGAAGCCTGTGCTCAGGTATAGAGCGCGCGGTTTTCGGCGCGGATGCGGACGTAGAGCATCGCGGCGTTGAGCACAGTGAACAACACCGCGATGCCCCACAGACCGAAGACCAGGGGCAGAACGGCGATCTCCGCCGTCACCACCGTATAATTGGGGTGCCGCAAGAAACGAAACGGCCCGCCGGTCACCAGCGGGGCGCCAGGCAACACGATGACCCGGGTGGTCCATCGCGGACCCAGCGTGGCCAGAACCCACACCCGCAGCAGCTGCAGCACGGCGAACACGCCCAGCAGCAGCCAGTTGACCGCGCGATCCCCGACCGTGAACCATAGCGCCGCCAGCCAGGAGGCATGGAGCGCCACCATCACCGGGTAATGGGAGGCCCCCACCTCGAAGGCGCCCCGCGCCTTGAGGCGGGCGGTATTGCGCCGGTCGATCACCAGCTCGCTCAGGCGCTGCGCGGTGACGAAGGCAAGGATCACATAAGGCAGGTTCATCACTGGCTCCGCAAGGTAAGCGCACTGGCGGTGAAGCCGGGGCCGAGGGCCGTCAATACCGAAAGCGGCGGCAACCCGGCCTTGCGGCAGCGGTCCAGCACGAACAGCGCGGTCGGTGCCGACATGTTGCCATGGTCGCGCAGCACCGCGCGTTCGTGATCGAGCGATCCCGGTGCCAGCGCCAGCGCGGTCTCGATCGCGTCGAGCACCTTGGCGCCGCCGGGATGGCAGATAAAGCGATCGACGTCCGCCGCCGTCAGGCCCTGCGGCGCGAGCATCTCGGCCACGGCCTTGCCCATCTCGTTGCGGGCGAAGACCGGAATGGCACGGTTGAGCACGACGCCCAGCCCGGTCGGTTCGGCCTGCCAGCCCATGATGTCGAGCGTATCGGTCCAGGTCTTCTCGCCCGTGCCGGTGATCGTGGCGAAGCCGGCCGCATCGCCGCTGGTCATGACGCAGGCCGCGGCCCCATCGCCGAACAGCGCGGTCGAGATGACGTCGGCCTTGTCCACCCGGTCGATGCGCAGCGCGAGGCTGCACAGCTCGACGGTGACGAACAGTACGCGGGCGCCGGGCGTGGCGCGCGCAAGCTTGGCCGCAAGGGCCATGCCGGTCACGCCGCCGGCACATCCCAGCCCGAACACCGGCACGCGCGCGACATCGCTGCGAAACGGCAGATGCGCCATGGCCCGCGCCTCCAGGCTGGGCGTGGCGATCCCGGTGGACGAGACGGTGACGATCGTGTCGATGTCATCGGCCCGGAGCCCCGCCTCGTCGAGCGCGTCCTGCGCCGCCTTGACGAAGAGGTCGACCGCGACTTCGAGGTAGACCGCAGTGCGTTCCTGGAAGCTGCGCGGCTGGGCATACCAGTCCGCCGGGCGTGCCAATTGGCGTCGGTCGATCCCGGCATTGGCATAGACCGCGGTCATGCGTTCAAAATCGGCGAACTGCCCACCGATCAGCGCGCGTGCCGCGGCGATCGCGTCGTCCTGCGTCAGGGTGTGTGGGGGTGTGCGGGTCGATAGTGAAATCAGGGAAACCGGTGTCATGTACCCGCGCGTGCTGGCCGGAAATCCGGCTGGAGAAGATGAGCCGTGAAACGACTTTGCCCTGCCAGAGTTCCATGCCAACGATCACGGTGGCCCAACACCGACAGGAGACACGATGGTAGCGCGGTCTGACGGCTTGGCAATGGGCACCGACGCCCCCCACACGGCGGGAATCGCGGAATGGTGCGGGTTCGCGCTGATGTGCCTGGGTATGTTCATGGCGATCCTCGACATCCAGATCGTGGCCACCTCGCTGCCCGCGATTCAGACCGCGCTCGGGATCAGCCCCGAACAGATGAGCTGGGTGCAGACCGCATATCTCACCGCCGAGATCGTCGCGATCCCGCTCACCGGCTTTCTCACCGCGCGCCTCGGGATGCGCTGGCTGTTCGTCGGCGCGGTGTCGCTGTTCACGCTTGCCTCGATCGGCTGCGCGCAAAGCCATGGTTTCACCGCGCTGATCGCCTGGCGTGTGGTCCAGGGTTTTGCCGGCGGCACCCTGATCCCCTCGGTCTTTGCCGCTGTCTTCCTGCTCTTCCCGCCGCGTTCGCAAGGGTTGGCGACGACGATCGCGGGTGTCGCGGCGGTGCTTGCCCCGACCATCGGCCCGATCGCCGGCGGCTGGCTGACGCAGACGCTGTCGTGGCACTGGCTGTTTCGCGTGAACATCGCGCCCGGCGTGATCGCGGCCATCGGCGCCGCGCTCGCGCTGCGCCATGCGCGCCACAACCTGCGCCACCACCGCGCCATCGACCTCATCGCGCTCGTGCTTCTGGCGGCGGCGCTGGTCTCGTTGCAGCTCGGCCTGAAAGACGCACCTACGCTGGGCTGGGATGCGCCGCGCGTGCTGGCGCTGCTCGCCGGGGCCGCGCTGTGCGGCGTCGGCTTCGTATGGCGCACGGTCCGTAGCCCCTGCCCGCTGGTCGAGCTGCGCTGCTTCTTCGACCGCAACTTTGCCGTGGGCTGCGTGTTCAGCTTCGCGCTCGGGTTCGGCCTGTTCGGCTCGACCTACCTGATGCCGTTCTTCCTCGGGTTGGTGCGCGAGCACGGCCCCTTGCGCATCGGCGAGATCATGCTGGTGACCGGCGTGGCGCAATTGCTGACCGCGCCGCTTGCCGTATGGCTCGAACGCCGGGTGGAGCCGCGCCTGCTCACCGCCTTCGGCTTTGCGCTGTTCGCCGCCGGCCTGCTGATGAGTTGTCGCCAGACCGCGCAGACCGACTTTCACCAGATGATCGCGCCGCAGATCGTGCGCGGCGTGGCGATCATGTTCTGCCTGCTCCCACCGACTCGCATGGCGCTCGGCCGCTTGCCCGACGCGCTCGTTCCCGACGCGAGCGGCGTGTTCAACCTTATGCGCAACATCGGCGGGGCGATCGGGTTGGCGCTGATCGACACCACAATCTTCACCCGCGCCGCGCACGAGGGCGCCGCGATCGGCGATCGCCTACGCGCGGGCGACGTCTCCACCGCGGTTTCGATCGGCATCCCGCGCGATTCCTTCCTCGAGCAGCGCGGCCAGCCGATCGACGATTTTACCGTCGAGATGATCCGCCCGCTGGTCGAGAAGGCCGCGCTGGTGCCGGCGATCAATGCCGCCTGGCTGCTGGCCGGGGTACTGACCGCCGTGACCGTGCTCCTGGTGGTTTTCGTGCGGCGCGTCGGCCGGGACTGCGATAGCGCCGCCGATCAATAGCGCGTCCGCAGCGTCGCGCCGAACAGGCGCGGGTCGCCCGGTGTGCCGACGATCAGCCCGCTGTTGCCCGCCTGCACGGTCACGTTCTGCAGGTAATCGCGATCGAACAGGTTGCGCGCGAACAGGGCCAGCTCCCACCCGCCATGTGCGCGGAATCCAAGACTGGCGTTGACCAGTGCATAGCCGGGAATGACAGTATAGGCGCTGTCGGTCGCATCGCCGAAGATGCGGGTCCGCGCATAGGCATCGGCGCGCAGGTACAGGTCACCACCCCCGCCCGGCCCTTGCTTTACCGGCACGGCGTATTCTCCGCCCAGCGAGCCTGACCATTTCGGCAATCCGGGCATGCCCTTGCCACTGAGGTCGCAGGCCGCGGTGCTCGATCCGGTCAGTTCGATCGGGCAAGGCCCGGCGGGATAGCTGGCATAGCGCCCGCGGGCATAGGAGCCGGCGGCGCGCAAGGTCAGCCGGCCACCGATCCGCGCCGCGGCGTCGAACTCGACACCCTTGACCGTCACCAGCGGAATGTTCGCCAGGTAGCTGCGCAGCGCGACGACGGCGGCATTATCGACCACGTTGGCCTGGAAATCGCGCACGCGGGTGTCATAGGCATCAATGTTGAAAGTCAGCGCATGGCCGAAGGCACTGGTCTTGAGCCCGGCCTCCCAGGTGGTGTTCTTTTCGGGCCGCACCGTCACGGTCGACAGGATCGGATCGCCAGAAGCATGGCCGGCGACACCTGCGGGATAGACCGGCAGCCCCGACATGTTGATGCCGCCCGACTTCTGCCCGCGCGCATAACTCGCATAGGCCATGACCTCGGACGTGATCTGGTACGACACGTTTGCCCGGCCCGAGGCGCTGCCATCGCCGATATGCCCGGCGTAGCGCTGCGCCCGCAGGATCGACTGCTGGTCGTTGTAGAGCGCCGACCCCGGCACGGTCGCCTGCCCGCCGAAGGTCGTCACGTCATAGGTGCCGTCCTTCTCTTCATAAGTGTAACGGATGCCCCCGGTCAGCGCGAGGCGGGGCGTGGCGTGCCACGTCACTTCGCCGAACGCGGCATAGCTATCGGTGCGGAAATCGGTGGTTCCGCCGGATTGATACCCGTCGAGCAAGGCGGACGTGCGCGTGGCCGAGGCGGGCAGCAGCCAATAGGTCGCCAGCGGGCCGTAGACGCTGGTCGGGTGGCCCACGATCTTCTGCCGGAAATAATAGAGGCCGCCGACAAATTCGATCGGGCCATGATCGTTCGACGCGATGCGCAGTTCCTGGCTGTACTGATCCTGGCGCGAGGGGATGTGCTGGCTCGTCTGGATCGGCAGGCCGGTATAGTCGCGGTCGTTGTCGGCATCCCAGTTCCAGAAACGCCACGCCGTGACCGAGGTGATCGTGGCGCGGCCCACGGTGTAGTCCGCGATCGCCGAAACGCCGCCCTCGTTGGTGTCGACCCCCAGCGATACATCGATGTCGGTCAGGCGGTCATAGGGATTGAGGCTCGGCGGCGTATAGCCGCCCGGAATGGCGCGCGCAGCCAGCGCGGCATATTGCTGCGCCGGCGCCTTGAGCGTCGGCGCCACCCGCACATAGACCTGCGTGCAGCAGTCGTTCCTGAAGTTCGACCAGTCGGCGATCACGCGCAGCGAGAAATCGGCGCTCGGCGTGAACAGCAATTGCCCACGCACGGCATCGTTGTGCACGTCGTTGAGCCACTGCTTCGAGCGCACGTTGTAGAGCACCCCGTCCCGCCGGGTGATCGAACCCGACAGCCGAAAGGCGAGCACGTCGCCGGCAAGCGGCCCGGTCACCGCCGCCTTTGCCTGGACGAACCCCTGCTGCCCGGCAGAGACTTCGCCCTCGGCGCCGAACCTGAACGAGGGCGCCTTGGTCGTGATGTTGATCGCACCGGCCGTGGTGTTCTTGCCGAACACGGTGCCTTGCGGCCCGCGCAGCACTTCCACTTGCGCCAGATCGACGAAATCGAACGCCGCCGTGGCCGGGCGGGCATGATAGACCTGGTCGACATAGAACCCGACACCCGGCTCGAGCCCGTCATTGGCTTGGCTGATCGCCACGACGCTGCTGCCAAGGCCGCGGATCGTGAACGCGGTGTTGCGCGGGTTCGGCGAGGAATAGTTGAGCGTCGGCACCAGCTGCGTCAGCTGGCTGACGTTGACGGTATAGGTCCGCGTCAGCGTGTCGCCCCCGACGACGCTGAGCGCCGCCGGCACGGCTTGCGCATCTTCGGCCCGGCGGCGCGCGGTGACCAGGATCGTCCCGGGCGCAGCTGATTGCTTACCGCTTGGCGCCTCCGCACCCGCGCTCTCGTCGGCCTGCGCTACCACCGGCGAACACAGCATGACCCCGGCGATCACCGTTGCGCTGGCCGTATTCCTGAAATGCATCGAAGCCCCCTTGCCACCGATCGTCGCTCTCGCGACTCACTATATACGATCGGATATAGCATTGGCTCCTAGCAGCGAAGCCCACGCAAGCAACGCTCCTCAGGTATCGGGTATCGGCCGGACTACGGGTTGTATTTCTTCAACCAGGTGCCGATCCCGGTCAGCATGGCTTCGCGATCTGCCTCTCGGGTGAAGTAGTGGTCGGCCATCGGCAGCGAGAGATAGTCGACCGTCTTTCCGGCCGCACGCATCCGGCTGGCCATCGAATCCGAATGCGAGACGTTCACCGTCACGTCCTTGCGGCCGTGGATCAGCATGAGCGGTGCCTTGATCCGCGCCACGGCATTGAGCGGCGACACCGCAGCGAAGTCGGGCGTCATCGCCTTCCAGTCATCGGTGTACTTCCCACTCATCAACGAGTTGCCAAAGTCGTTCACTTCGCGTCGCAGGCTGGCGACGCCCGAGATCGAAACCCCGCAGCGATAGAGATCGGGATCCTTGGCCAGCCCCCACATCGTCGCATAGCCGCCGTACGACGCGCCGACGATGCAGGCGCGCCTGGCATCTGCAATGCCCTGCTCGGCAGCCCACTTGAGGCCATCGGTGATGTCGTCCTGCATGGCGAGGCCCATCTGGCCTTCCCCGCGCTTGAGAAAGGTGGGTCCGTATCCCGTCGAACCGCGAAAATTGGGTTGCATCACGGCATAGCCCAGATTGGCCATGTATTGCGCCATATAGTCCCAGCCCGGCGCGTCGTGGGCCCATGGGCCACCGTGCGGGAACATTACGATCGGCAAGTCATGCGCAGGCCTGTCGCCGGGCAGCGTCAGCACAGCCTCGATTTCCAATCCGTCGCGCGCCTTGTAGCGAACAGTCCGTACCGGCGCCATCGGACGCTGCCGCAACGTATCGTTCATCACCGCAATTCGCTGCATCGTGCCGGATTCGACGTTGAAGTAATAGAGCGCGCCGGGCGTGCTCGGGCTGTCGAGCACGAGCAGCATGGATGTCCGGTCGGCATTCATGCTGACGATCCGCGCATCGACATTGCGGCCTGTCACCGACTTGTCGAACTGCTCCTGGAGCGAGGCCATTGCCGGAGCCAGCCAACGCGTCTTGCCGGGCTCGCTCGACAGACTGATGCCCAACACTGTCGTCTGATCTTCGGACACATTGATCCGGTCGATCTCGATGCCCCGCTGCGCCTGGTACAGGGTTCGCACCTTTTGGTGGGTGCGCATGTCCATCTCGTAAAGACCCTCGACATCGTCGTTGACGATATCCACGACGGCATGGTCTCCACCGGGCACGAAGGCGATCGGCACGATGACGCTTTCGTTCGCCCGGCTATTGGCGCGATCGATCGTCACGAGTGCGCTGGTGGCCTCACTCCCGCGATAGAGCAATCGGGAAGACCGCCCGTCGTCCGCAGTGCCGATCCCTGCGCGCACCACGCCATTGCCATCCGCAATCCATCGGTAGATTCCCGAGCGGGCGGCTTGGACCACGACGCGTCGGCCGGTCTCGAGGTTGATGCGATAGACCGTCGGGAAAAAGTTCTCGTCGAGATAGATCGAGTTTTGCGCCGCGACGAGGATCTGCGGGGTTCCGTCTCGCGCCACCCACAACAGGTCACCCCCGTTCTGGCCCATGAGGTCACGCAGCAGGATCGTTGCCTTGCCGCTGCGCAGGTCGACGACCATGATCCGCCGCACATAGGCCTTTTCGGGGCCGCCCAACGGCAACAGCGCCCGCATGCCGGCAATGACGAAATCCTTGTTGACCCAGCGGACCCAGTCGAGCTCGTCGGTTTCGGGCAGTCGCAGGTAGAGCGGCTTGGCCGCCGCATCGAAAAGGTGCCTTACGCCAAGAAGCTGCGTACCACCGATAACCAGTTTGCCGGCGAAGGATTGACCATCGGCGGAAATCTCCCCGTCGGCAAAGAACGGCAAGCGGGCGAATGCCAGCGCGGGCAAGGGGCCAGCCGCCGGGGCTGCCCCGGGCGCGAGTGGCGGCGCAGCACTGGCAGCGGCCTTGGCCTCTTCCGCCCGCGCCGGACCGGCCACAAGCATGCCCGCCAGGATCAAGCTCAGGCCGCCGCTCGCCCCCAACATTCGCCACGGCGATTTCGTCTTTGCCTTCACACCTGCCCCCGCTTGCAATGTTGCGGAAGCTTACTGGCGCACGAAGCCAAGTCCAGAGCGCCCCATCACATTAAACACATGATTTGGCACCGATATGCACCGTATCCGGCTTTGGCGCCGCCACACCCATGCGCAGCGGCGCCTCCGGATCACGGAATGAGCCGCTCTGCCCGCAGCCGCTCGAACAAGGCGTAAAACGCCGCATCGGTGGACCGATAGCCGGTGAAACCCAGCGCGCGGCTCTTGCCCATGTCAGTCACGACCTCGATCGGCCGGCCGAGGTCGGCGTCGGTGTGCCAGGGCGAGGCGAGCCGTGCGAGGTCGGGCTCGGCCAGCCCTTCCCGCTCGGCCAGCGCACGCCAGATGGGCGCGTCGTCCGCCATCTGCTGCTCCAGCGGCATGACCTCGCCGTCGAATGGCGCCGGCTCGATCCCGAACCACGCGGCGATCCGCCCCCACATCCATTGCCAGCGGAAGACGTCCCCGTTGACCACGTTGAACGCCTCGTCATGCGCGCCGGGCGTTTCCGCAGCCCACAGCAGGTGTTCGGCCAGCAGGCTCGCATCGGTCATGTCGGTGAGGCCGGACCATTGCATTGCGGAGCCGGGAAAGCGGAACGGGCGTCCCGTCTCGCGGCAGAGCACGGCATAAGTCGCCAGGGTAGTGCCCATGTTCATGGCGTTGCCCACCGCCTTGCCGATGATCGTATGCGGGCGATGCACGCTCCAGCTGAACCCGTCGCGCGCGGCGGCCGCGAACACAGCATCTTCCTGTGCATAATAGAAGTTCTCGACGTCGAGCCGCCCCTGCTCCTCGCGGAACGGGGTCTGTGGCAGCACGCCTTGGCCATAGGCCTCGAACGGCCCGAGATAGTGCTTGAGGCCGGTGACCAGCGCGACGTGGCGCGCGCGCGTCGGCCGGCGCAACCCGTCCAGCAGGTTGCGCACCATCGCCCCGTTGACCGCGATGTTCTCCGCCTCCGTCGGCTGGCGCAGCCATGTCGCGACGATCACAAGGTCGGGGTCGATGCCGGCGAGCGCGGCTTTCGTCGCTGCCGCGTCGCGCAAGTCCACCGCCAGCGGCGCGACGCCGGGCTGCGACGCGCCGCTGCGGGTCAGGCCGTGGACGGTCCAACTCTGCGCATTCAACAGGTCGGCCGCCGCACTGCCGACGATGCCACTCGACCCGACGATAAGGGCGCTCTTGCTCATGATCCTGTTCTCCTGTGATCCGTTCGGGCAACGCAGCTAGGCAGCCGAGGCGCCGGATTCTAGAAGGCACCAAACCGGAACCTGGGCACCAAGAAGGAACCACCCGATGCAACCTGGCTCGCCTGAAGCCGACTGGCGCGAGGATTGCGCACCGCGCCGCGTGCTCGCCCTTTTCGCCACCAAGTGGACGAGCATGGTGCTGCACACGCTGCATGCGCGTCACGCTGGGCGCGCCCGCACCGGGGCGCTCCTGCGCAGCTTGCCCGGCATCTCCAAGAAGATGTTGACCCAGACGCTGCGCGAAATGGAGGACATCGGCCTCCTGACCCGCGAGGTGCAGAGCGTCGTACCGCCGGCGGTCGAATATGCCCTCACGGCACTGGGGCAACGCTTCGTCGAACCGGTCGAGATGCTCTATGCCTGGGGACGCGACAATGCCGATGCGCTGGATGCGATCGGCAGCCGGCCCACGGCCCGGCGCGGCTGATAGCCGGCAGGCTCAGGTTCATGCCGCATCGCGGCAACTGCCGGATGCAAAAGGTCTCTTGGGCACACCACGGACCCCACATGACGGACCATGGTGCAGGCTGGGCACTCCCCCCTTGCCCCATGCTGCGTTTGCGCTAAGGACGACTCATCGAAGCCGGTCCGGCCGTTGTCGGGCGACGGCCCAGTTCACAGGATCCGGTTATGGCGACTTTCACGCTCCCCAAGAACTCCACGATCACCGGCAAGGCCCGCCACCATGCGGCGCCGACGCAAGGCAAGATCAAGAAGTTCAAGGTCTATCGCTATGACCCGGACAGCGGCGAAAACCCGCGCTACGACACCTTCGAGATCGATCTCGACACCTGTGGCCCGATGGTGCTTGACGCGCTGATCAAGATGAAGGGTGAGCAGGACCCCACGCTCACCTTCCGCCGTTCGTGCCGCGAGGGCATCTGCGGTTCCTGCGCGATGAACATGAACGGCCGCAACGGCCTCGCCTGCACCACCGCGATCGAGGACCTCAAGGGCGAGATCCGCATCACGCCGCTGCCGCACATGCAGGTGATCAAGGACCTGGTCCCCGACTTCACGCACTTCTACGCGCAGTACGCCTCGATCCGTCCCTGGCTGCAGACCGTGTCGCCCACGCCCTCGGGCAAGGAGCGGCTGCAGAGCCCGGAACAGCGCGAGAAGCTCGACGGGCTCTACGAGTGCATCCTTTGCGCCTGCTGCTCGACCTCGTGCCCGAGCTACTGGTGGAATTCAGACAAGTTCCTCGGCCCGGCAATCCTCCTGCAGGCCTATCGCTGGCTGGCCGACAGCCGCGACGAGATGACCGGCGAGCGTCTTGACGAGCTCGAGGATCCGTTCCGTCTCTATCGCTGCCACACGATCATGAACTGCGCCAACGTGTGCCCCAAGGGCCTGTCGCCGGCGCGTGCGATCGCCGAAATCAAGAAGATGCAGGCCGAGCGCGCGATCTGATCCGCAACCAGCCCAACCTCTTCGCGTCCATCTTCGAACGCCGGCCGGTCCCCCCGGCCGGCGTTTTCGTATCCCGCCGAAAGGCCGTTGTTCGATGACCCGCATCTCAGACCGCTACGCCGCCCTTGTCGCCTCGGGCGAATTGCGCCCCGATCCCGAGCAGAAGGCCGCCGCCGCCCGTCTCGACGCGCTGCAGCAGGAACTGGAAAACCCGGCCCCTGCCCCCGGGCTGTTCGGCCGCCTGCTGGGCGCCAAGGCGCCGCCGGCACCGCGGGGGCTCTACATGTGGGGCGGCGTCGGGCGTGGCAAGTCGATGCTGATGGACCTGTTCTATCACAACCTCGGGGATGCGGCCGGCCCGAAGCGTCGCGCCCACTTCCACGCCTTCATGCTCGACGTCCACGCCCGCCTACGCGAGGCGCGGCTGACAGAGACCGGCGATCCGATTCCTCCGGTCGCCGCCAGCATCGCCGGCGAATGCAAGGTGCTGTGCTTTGACGAGATGGTCGTCAACAACAGTGCAGACGCCATGATCATGAGCCGGCTGTTCACCGCGCTGATCGTCGACCACGGCACGGTCATCGTCACCACCTCCAACCGCGCCCCGTCCGAGCTCTACAAGAACGGCCTCAACCGCGAGCATTTCCTGCCCTTCATCGCGCTGGTCGAGCAGCGTCTCGACGTGCTCGCGCTCAACGGCCCGGTCGATTACCGGCTCGAACGCCTGCAGGGCGTAGGCACCTGGCACGTGCCCATCGGCCCGGCCTCGACCGAGGCGGTCCGCGAGGCCTTCTTCCGCCTGACCGACTTTGCGCCCGAGGACAGCGCCAACGTGCCCAGCGCCGACCTCGACCTTGGCGGGGGCCGTGTGCTGCACGTGCCCAAGAGCCTTAAGGGCGTTGCCGTGTTCAGCTTCAAGCGCCTTTGCGCCGAGGCCCGCGGTGCGGCCGACTACCTCGCGATCGCGCGCGCCTATCACACCGTCATCATCGTCGCGATCCCACGCCTCGGCCCCGAACAGCGCAACGAGGCCGCACGTTTTGTGACGCTGATCGACGCGCTCTACGAACACAAGGTCAAGCTGATCGCCACCGCCGACGCCGAACCCGTTAACCTTTACGAATCAGGCGACGGCCGATTCGAATTCGAACGGACAGTAAGCCGCCTGATGGAAATGCAGAGCCAGGAGTATCTGGCAGCGGGCCATGGTCACGAGGATGGCTGACCGCCCAATTCGGACAGTCTGGATACAGAAAAGCCCGCAACGCTGACGTTGCGGGCTTTGTTTTTATACTGCGCGGTTATCGCAAGATTGGAGCAGTAAAACAGCTTAAATCAGGCAATTCACGCAGTCGGCATCACTGGCCGAACATCCAACGGATCATAAATTCCTCCATCCACGGTTAGGTCTCCGGAGTATCACTAAAGAATGTAGTTAACAAGATTTAACCTTTTGCCCCGACCCCTTGGTGCCCAGTTTTTATCCCAAAATGGCACGATCTTTGGCCCCGTCCACGCAGTGTGGCGGGGCTGCAATGCAGGGGTAATGGGAGAAAAGCCTGGCTTGGCGGGACGTCAGACCGCGTTGATCTGACGGCCCGACAGGGTTTGATAGTCTCGGAAAAAGACGTCGAACGGCTGCGGCTTGCTCAGATAGAAGCCCTGCGCCTGGTCGCATCCCAGGGCCGACAAGAGACGGAAGGTCGCCTCGTCCTCCACGCCTTCCGCGACAACCATCTGGCCGAGCGCGTGAGCGAGCGCCACGGTGGTGGTGACGATCGCCCGATCGCGGTCGCTTGCCAGGATGCGGGATACGAACCGACGGTCGATTTTCAGTTCGTCGCTGGGCAGATCCGCGAGGTAAGCCAAACTCGCTTCGCCGGTCCCGAAATCGTCGATGGACAGCCGGAACCCCAGCTCACGCAGCTTGGTCAGATTGCTGATGGCGCTGGCGCGGTTGCTGAGGCTGGAGGTTTCGGTGATCTCGATCGTGAGCAGCGACGGATCGATCTTGCGACGGCTGACGATTTCCCGGAAGTTTCCGACTAGGTCGCTCTTGTCGACCATCTGTGCCGAGAGATTGATGCTCATCTGGAAACGCTGGCCCATGGCGTTCATGGCAAGTGCAGCGGTGATGGCTTCTTCGAGCACCCAATAAGTCAGTGCATCAATACGACCCGCGCGTTCGGCATGCAGGATGAACTGATCGGGCGGGATGAATCCGCGCGTCGGGTGATTCCAGCGGATCAATGCCTCCGCACCCGATACGCGCTGGGCACGGAAATCCCATTGCGGCTGGAATGCCAGCCAGATGTCGCCATTGCGCAGACCTTCGTCGATGCGCGCGTGGAGCGACAGTTCCCACGGTGCTTCGGCCAGGCGATGCGCCTCGAAGACCTCGACCGCGCGGCCGTTGCCTAGAGCGTCGTTGGCGCTGGCCAGTGCGGAGTTCACCCGCGTCAGCGAATCAATCCCCTCGTTGCGATCCAGACCGAAGTGGATGTTGGTATCGAAGGTCATGGACCCGACCTGCAGCGGCGCTGAGAACAGCGCGCGCAGGCCTTCAAGATGACTGAGCTGAATCTCGAGCGGACGCGCCTCTTCGGTCCAGGCAAAATGGCCGCCGTCGCTGTGATAGACTTGCCCTGCCCCCGAACCGACCGACAGGCGTCGCGCGATCTGGTTCGCGCATTCGCCATGCAAGTCCTTCGGAAGCGTGGCCAGGATCTCCTCGTAACGGGCAACCACGGCAACGATCACATCGCGACCCACCTCGACGGGATGGGCAGACAAGGCCAGGAAGTTCGGCAGACCCGAGACGCTGGTCTGCTGGATGCGCCGCGTGCGCAGCTGCCACACCCGGATCGTGCCATAGCACATCAGGTACATGATGGCCGCTTCAGGATCGAGAACGATACCGACACGCCGAAAGGCAACCGGCAGGACCACGACGGCGATCGTCGCGGCCAGTCCAATCAGGTTTCGACGCCAAGCGCTCTTCATGCGTCGCGCAATGAAGGTCGCGCCAACCGCCAGAAGCAGCAGCGGCACGAACGTGCCATTGATGTTCAGCGGCTTACTGAGAGCCTCGGCGCCTGCAATGTCGTGCGCAACCGGCGGGCTCACCGCATGGCCGAGATAACGCATGGGCGTGGCATTGTTCGAGGCGGTCACAATGACCGTACGGCCCGAGAACAGCCCGGGGTGGGCACTACCTGTCACCAGCGCTTGGGCCGAAACATGCGCGATGGTTTCGGGATCGAGCGAGAAGTCGGGATAGATCGTGCCCGAAAACCCCTGCGCGTTAGCGGCGAGACCGACCGGCAGCGTTTTGAACGTGCGCCCTTGCACCGACACCGCAGAGGGTGCCGACACGACCGCATGGATGAAGTTGTCGTTCCACGAAGACAGGTAGATCGGATGTCCCCGGGTCAGGATATCAGGCGGAAAGCGATAATTGGAACCGGTCTTGTGATTGCCTTGGGGCGCGCGGCTCACGAAGGCGAAGTCGCTGCCGTAACTTGCGATGGCATTCGCCAACTTCGCATCGCCCGATGCATCGAGCCCGTAGGGGATATTGACATCCCAGAATACCCGGCGCGGCATCTGGCGGCGCAGTTCGTCGATGATCTTGGCTTCGGCGGCGGTATCGAGGTCCTCCATCCCGTCGACCGAGACGATGACGTACGACGGCGAGGCCGAACGCGAGACCACGTTGAAGGCCATGTTCCAGTAGACGTGCGCCACGACTTCGCCCAGCCCGATGAACCAGGTCGGCAGAAGCGCCAGGCTCAGCAGCAGCGATATTCCAATCGGGGATCGCACAAAGTTTCGCATGGACCGTCGGCGCAGTGGATTACTCCGGTGGTCTAAGTCCAAAATGGTTTAGATCACCTTACCGTTTACCATCGGCGGTAACAGCCTGACACGCAATGCGCAGCGCAAGCCTATGCAAGCAGGGAAGAATCCAGGCGCCCCAAACTTCTTTCCAGCATGAGCAATTGCCACAGGATCCGGCTGTGGTCGGCGCGGCCGGAGGCGTGCGAATCGGCCAATTCGCGAATCCTTGCCGCATCAAACCAGCCGGTGCGGGCGAGCGGCCCGGTCTGGCCGATGGCGCGGGCCTCACCGGCCAGCGGGCCGCGCAGCCAGGCCGCGATCGGGGTGACGAAACCCATCTTGGGGCGGAACAGCACGTCGTCGGGCAGGTAGCGGCGCATGGTCCGCTTCATCAGCCACTTGCCGGTGCCGCGATGGACGCGCATCGCCTCGGGCAGGCGTGCGGCAAATTCGATCAGCCGGTGGTCGAGCAAGGGCTCGCGCGCCTCGAGGCTGGCAGCCATGCTGGTGCGATCGACCTTGGTGAGGATGTCGCCGGGCAGCATGAACTTGAGATCGGCATATTGCGCGCGGTCCAGCCCACTGCGCGCCGGCGCCGCGCGCATCAGGTCGAGCACCGGCTGCTCGGCGCGGTAATCCTTGCGCAGGGCTTTGAAATCGGAGGTGGTGAGCGTGTCGCGCAAGCCCGGGCCCGCGACCGAAAGCGCGCGCACGTATCCCGCGTCACCATCTTCGGCGAGGCTGAGTAGCGTGGTCTTTGCCCGCAGCGGGCGCGGCGCCCAGTCGGCCTTGGGATAGAGCCTCCCCAGCGTGCCGAACAGCGGCGCGCGCAGTCCGGCGGGGACGAGGCCGCGCACCTGCTCCTCACGATGCTGGAACACCTGCCGCCGATAGCCGGCGAAGGCCTCGTCCGCGCCGTCGCCCGAGAGCGCCACCGTCACATGCTCGCGCGCCAGCTCGCAGACGCGGAAGGTCGGCAGTGCGGAGGCGTCGGCGAACGGCTCGTCGAACATCGTGACAAGCCGGTCGACCAGCGTGAAGTCATCGGCGGATACCGTGCGCGCATGATGCTCGGTCCCGAACTGGCGCGCGACGGCGCCGGCCCAGCTTGTCTCGTCGAGCGCGGCAACATCGAACCCGATCGAGCAGGTCTTGACCGGATCGGCGCTGGCCTCGGCCATCAGCGCGACGACGCTCGAGCTGTCCACCCCGCCCGACAGGAACGCGCCGAGCGGCACGTCCGCCGCCATGCGCGAGGTCACCGCCTGGCGCAGCCGATCGAGCAAGTGGGCCTCGAGGTCCTTCTCGCGCGCGGTCTCGCGCTCGGCGAAGGATACATCCCACCAGCGCACCGGCGGCGGCGGCGGGGCATCATGGCGCAGCAGGCGGTAGTGGCCGGCAGGCAGCTTTTCCACGCCGGTCAGGATCGCGCGGTGATCGGGCACGAAGCCCCAGGCCATGAAGTCCTCGATCGCCAGCGGGTCGATCGCGCGGCGCAGCATGGGATGCGCCAGCAATTGCTTGAGTTCGGACCCGAAGATCACGCTGCCATCGGCGAGCGTCGCCATGTGCAGCGGCTTCACGCCTAGACGGTCGCGCGCCAATAGCAGCGTACGCGCGCGCAGATCGTAAAGCGCGAAAGCGAACATGCCGTTGAACCGCTCGAGACAGCCGACGCCCCAGTGCTGCCAGGCGGCCAGGATTACCTCGCTGTCGCCATCGGTGCGGAACGTGGCGCCCGCCGCGCGCAGTTCCCGGCGCAGTTCGCGGTAATTGTAGATCTCGCCATTGAAGACCAGCATCGCGGCGCCGTCATGGCTCGCCATCGGCTGCGGCGAGCCGGCAAGGTCGATGATCGACAGGCGACGATGGCCAAGCCCGACGCCGGGTGCGGTCCACACCCCCTCCCCATCCGGCCCGCGATGCGCGATGACGTCGCCCATCGCCTGCAGCCGCGCCGGATCGACGGGCTTGAGCCCCTGGGTGTGAAAGATCCCGGCGATGCCGCACATATGCCTGCCCCTATTCCCTGTGTCCGGCGGCGATCCGGTCGATCCAAATCCCAAGCGGCCCGGTCGCCGCGACGAAGGTCGCGACATCCTCGGCGCGAGGCCCCGCGACGATCAAGGCCGAAGTCGGCCGCGCGCGCAAGGTCAGGCGGCCTGCCATCGTGTGCAGCCGCAGCGCGGTGTTGCTGCCGCCAAGGTAGCTGCCCTGGCGATACCACGTCTCGGTCAGCAAGCGCACCGGCCCTGGCGCCTCGATCATCGCCCCCGCCCCGCCGGCAATGACAGGGCCGGGCCGCTCCCACGACCAGCCGCTCCCGGGCGGTACGGCGCCCTCGCCGAACCCTGCCGCCTCGCGCCCCTCGCCTTGCGCGGCATAGAGCGCGAAGGACACGTCGACGACATGGCCCTGCGTATCGGCATAGCGCCCGCGCAAGCGATGATCGGCGCCGGCGTGGCGCGGCCACCAAGGGTAGCCCGGTGTCACGGAGACGCGGTGCCAGCCGCGCACCTCTGGCAGGTCGATGCGCGGGGGGAGCGGCGCCCTCAAGCCAGACGCGGCCTGCGACCAGCCCAGTGCCAACGCGGCCAGCGCCATCGCAGCCGCACATGCGATCCGGTGATCGATCCGCGCACCGGCAAGGCGAGAAAGCCACGCGCTGGCAAGGATCGTGTCGGCATCGCGCGGGCGGTCGAACCACGGCGCGCCGGCCGCGACGGTCAGGGCCATGACGATGGCGAAGAAGATCCAGCCATAGAAGATATGATCGAACCCGGCCGCAAATTCGATGCCGCGCCAGCCGGCAATGACGATCGTGCCCCAGGCGCGCACGCCGTTAGCCAGCACTGGCACAACCAGCGACAACGCCATGAACGCGGCGCGGCGTGGCCAACGCAGATAGCAGACGTGGCCGACCAGCGTACCATAGGCGACCATGGCGATCAGGAACTTCACGCCCGAGCATGCCTCGGCCACCTTGAAGTAGCCGGCGGGGGTGGTGATGAACACGCCATCGAGTGTCGCGGGGATGGCCGCCAGATGCAGCAGCGCCATGACGATCCGCGCGGTGACGAGCTGGAGAAGCGGCACGAACTCGTCGCCGAAGGGCACGAGGACGAGCATGTAGGCGAGCGGAAATAGCAGCGCGGCGCCCACCCGCGGCCCGGCCAGCGCCAGGAAGCTGGTTTGCAGCATCGTCACGGCGGCCAACTGGCTCAGCAGCGCGACGCCCGCCAGATCGCCAAGCAGCCATGCGAAGGCGGCACCGGCGAACAGGACGAGTCCGGGCCACCAGCCCTGCGGCGCGATCGCCAGCACCGCGCGCCAGCGCATCGACACCAGCCAGCCCAGGATCAGCGGCACCAGCAGGATGTGGTTGTAAGTCGAGGAATCCCACCACTGCCCCGCCATGGCGAGCCATTCGCCGCGGAACAGGACGATGAGCGCCAGCCAGCACACCGCGAGCCACGGCGCCGTCCGTCGCCAAGCCGCGATGCCAGGCCCTGGAGCGGCATATTCACGCATGGCGGCTTCAGGCATGCCAGATTCAGATGGAGCGGCGGCCAAACCGACGCTCCAGTCCCATCAGGCCCGCGAGCGGGGCCAGCGTCGCATCCCAACCGCAACGCTCCACCACGAAGGCGCGTGCCGCACGGCCCAGAGCGTCCGCGCGGTTCGTATCCGCCAGCAGGCCGACCGCACGCGCGGCCAGTTCTTCGGGCGATGGCGGCGACACCACGAAATGCTCGCCATCGCGCGCGGCGATGCCCGTTGCCGCGGCGGGCGTGAGCAGGACCGGCCGCGCCATGGCCATGGCCTCGAGCACTTTGTTCTGCACCCCGCGCGCCAGCAGCAACGGCGCGACGACTAGATCGGCGCCGGCCAGCCATGGCCGGACATCGGGCACCGCCCCGGTCACGTGCGTCCCATGCAGCCCGTCGAGCGCCTGCACCGCCGGGCTAGGCGCCCGGCCCACGACATGGAATTGGGCGTGCGGAAAGCGCCCGCAGATCAACGGCATGACCGACCGCGCGAACAGCGTCACCGCCTCGACATTGGGCGGATAGTCCATCTGCCCGGTGAAGACGATCTGCGGCCCGGCCTTGAGCAGGGCGGCGGCAGGCGGAACCCCGGCGGGGTCGAAGACCGACGCGTCGATGCCGTTGCCCATCGCGCGAATGTCGGGCTGCGGGCCACGGCCAAGCCGGCTGCGCAGCAGGGCGGCCTCGTCCTCGCTGACCAGCAGGCTGGTGGTCGCCCGCCGCGCCACACGAGCCTCATAGCGGCGCAGCAGCCAGGCTTCGCGCCAATGGGCTGGCGCGGCGGGTGAAAGCCTGCGGCCATAGGCGCCGAACTTGGCCGAATCGACGTCGACGAAGTCCATCACGACGGTTCCGGCGAAATCGCGCGGCACGTATTGCGCCATCTGGCCCGAGAACACGAAGATCGCGCTGATCGGCCGGTTCGCCAGCGTGCGGCGGACGTAGCGCGCCAGCTTGCCCGATGAAAACGCGGTCAGGCTGATCGGCTTGCCCGAAAGCAACGCAGACACCGCCGCCCCCGCCAGCGAGCCGCGCCGGCGCACGAGGCAATGGCTTGCGGCCACGCGGGCCAGTTCACCCTCGTGCGCCATGTCCTCCGCGCTGTCGGCCAGGCAGCCGATGTGGACCGGGGCCAAGGCCGCGAGATGGCGCAGGATGTGGTGCGAGCGGATCTTGTCGCCGCGGTCCGGCGGGAACGGGATGCGATGCGCCAGGAACAGGATCTCGCCCATCGCGCTTAGGCCAGGCCCCGCGCGATCAGCGGGCCGACGAGGTTCGCGACCGGCAGCGGCAGTTTCTGCCACAGGCGGATCTTGGCCTGGTAGCGCGGGCTGAGCGGATTGACGTCGCGCGGCGGGGCGCCATCGGCGGTCCAATGCGCGTAGGACAGGGGCTGCGGGGCAAATCCCCAGTTGCGCTTGAAGTGATAGGCGCCCGAATCCACCTTGGACCGGCCGAAGTCGAAACGCTCCATCCCGCGCTCGCGCGCATGGTTCATCAGCGCATAATACATGACGTCGTTGGCGCGCAGGGCGCGGGCGGCCTGCACCCCGCCGCCCCAGTAGGGCATGACCGCGCCGCGATGATAGAGGCTGAGCACGCTGGCGAGTGGCTCGCCGTCGTGGAGAACGGTCAGGATGTCGGCGTCGTCGCCGAACCGCTCGAGCACTTCGCGGAACAGCCGGCGCGGGAACACCGGCGTGCCAAGGTTGCGCACCGATTCACCATAGACACGGTAATGCCAAGCGCGGTCGCGCGGGCCGCGGCCGACACGGATCGAAAAGTGGTGAGCCAGACCTTTTCGCAGTTCGGCGCGCTGCTTGCGCGGCACCGCCAGCAACTGGGCCTCGTCGTCGGCGGCCAGCGCCATGACGAACCCGGCATGGCTGTCCTGCTTGACGTGCCAGCCAGCACCCTGCGGCAGGACACCGCCGCGCAGCTCGATCCCGGGGCTGCGCGTCCTGGCGGCCAACTCTTGCGCGGCCGCCAGCAGCGCGGGGGCGGCATCGGCATTGCCGAGGATGCCGCCCCCCACGGCAAAACCGGTCGAGACCAGCGCCTTGCCAAACAGGACCGAGGATACGGCATGCAGCGGCAAGGCGGCGACGATCACGCCGGCCTGTTCGGCCAGCAGCAGGCGGCTGCGATGCCCGGTGGCAGCGCTGACCGCCTCGATCCACGCCGGTTCGTGAAAGGCGGTCGCATCGCCCTGGTCCGCGAGGAAGCGCACGTAGGCGGCGCGATCATCGCGCCCGGCCTCGCGCACCACCGGCGGCGGCAGGCGGAAAGGCGCGTTCACGCCGCGATCCGTGCGGGTGCCGTCGCCACGGCGTCGAGCCGGACCGCCTCGCGCGCGGCGACGGCGTCCATGCGATCCCAGGCGAAGTCGCGTACCAGCCGCTCGAGCTTGCCGGCCATGACCGACAGGTTGGTGTAGTGGCGCAGGCGCGAGCGCAACGGGGCATCGGCGCGGCGCGGCTGGTCCGGGTCGATCTCCCACGGATGGAAATAGAACGCGGCGGGATGCCCGCCGGCGTTGACCTGGCGGATCGCCCAGCGCGACACGGCATAGGGAAACAGGCGGAAGAACCCGCCGCCGCCTGCCGCCATGCGCCGGCCGGCGACTTCGGCGGTGGTCACCGGGATCTCGAGGATGGCCTGCCCTTCGACCGGGCGGAACGCGAAGCGCGGCGCCTCGCGCCAGCCATAGTGATCGTGGACGATCGGCGCGACGCTGGAGGAATAGGCATAGCCCGCCTCGGCCAGCACGCGATGCGCCCAGGGCGTGCGCGCGTCGATCGAGAAGCTCGGTGCGCGATAACCCGTCACGGACTGCCCGGTTGCCTGTTCGAGCGCGTCGCGCGCGCGGGCAAGGTCGGCCGCAAAGCTCTGTGCATCGAGCGTGAAGACCCGGTCATGCGCCCAGCCGTGGCTCGCGACCTCGTGCCCGGCCTCGGCGATGCGGCGAACCAGCGCCGGGTGGCGGGCCGCGATCCAGCCGAGCGTGAAGAACGTGCCGGTCACGCCGGCACGACCAAACATCTCGAGGATCGCCATGACGTTGCGCTCGACCCGCGATTCGAGGCCGTCCCACTCGGTGGGAGCGATGACCTTCTCGAACGCGCCGACCTGGAACCATTCCTCGACATCGACCGACAGGCCGTTGCGAACCGGCGCGTTCATGGCGTCCCCCTCCCCCAGCGTTCAGGCCGCGCGCTTCGGGCGGTCGCTTTCGAACCACTCGATCAGCATGGTCAGGACGTGGCGGATCGCCTGCTCCTGCTCGGCCAGCCGCGCCTCGAGCGTGTCGATCCGGCCCAGCGCGTCGTCGAGCGCTTCCTCCATCGCCAGCCGGTGCGTCGCCTCGGTGTCGGCAGCCGTCGCGGCTTCGGCATCGTGCGCGCTGCGCATATCGCCCAGCTCGATCACCGCCTGCTGCAGTTCGGCGATCTGCTCGTCGCGCTGTGCCAGCGCGTCCTCGATCACAGAGAAATCGAAGGCTTGTGCCGCGGGCACGTCGGAGGGCGCGGCTGCTGGCACCGTCACCGGCTGGGCCACGGGCTGGGCAAGCGGCTGCGCGACGGGCGCCGGCGCGGCGCTGTCCTGCGCCATATCGTCCAGCACCGAGCGCAGCAGGCCGGCATCGATCCGGTTGCGCTGCTCGATCGCCCCGGCCAGCAGCACGCGGCTGAGGATCTGGTTGATCCGGCGCGGCACGCCGCCACTGGCGCGCGCAAGGTCGGCGTAGAAGCGCGGCTCGAATACCGGATTACCGTTCCACCCGGCGCGCACCATCCGGTGCTCGACATAGGGGCCGACTTCCTCGGCGCCCATCGGCGCCAGATGATGCGTCGCGATCACGCGCTGGCGCAGCTGCTCCAGTTCGGGCGAATGCTGCAGCAGCGTGCGGAATTCGGGCTGGCCGAGCAGCAGGATCTGCAGCAGCGGATGCGCGCCGAGCTGGAAATTCGACAGCATCCGCAGCTCTTCGAGCGCGCCGACCGACAGGTTCTGCGCCTCGTCCACCACCAGCAGACAGCGCCGTCCGGCCCGCGCCTCGTCGTGCAGGAAAGCCTCGATCCGGGCCAGTGCACCGGCCTTGTCGTGCCCCGCCACATCGAGGCCGAAGGCGCGCGCCGCCATGTGCACCAGTTCCTGCCCGTCGAGGCGGCTGGTGACGATCTGCGCGGCCGTCAGCTGCTCGGGATCGATGCTGGCCAGCAGGTGCGCGGCCAGCGTCGACTTGCCCGCACCGACCTCGCCGGTGATGACCACGAAGCCCTCACCCTGCGCCAGGCCATAGCCGAGATACGACAGCGCCTTCTTGTGCGTCGCGCTTTCGAAGTAATAGTCCGGGTCGGGCGTCAGCTGGAACGGACGGGCCGAGAGGCGGTAGAATTCATCATACATGGGCGTGCCGCTCCTTCACCGTCACAGCGTATAGCGCAAAGCCAGCTGGCCCGTCACGTTGAGTTGATCCGGGGCCAGGTCGCGGCTGACCCCGTCGATCCCGACCGAGGCCGAGCCGGTCAGGCGATCGGCCAACCGCCGGAAATACGAGGCATAGGCGCCATAGGCATTGCTGCGCCCCAGTACCTCGGTGCCGCTCTTGTACCAGGCATCGTAGACCGCGACGCTGAAGCTGGCATCGCGCCCGAGCGAGCCGGACACGCCGGCGTCGAGATAGAGGCTCTCGTCCACCGTGCCGTTGGCCTGCGCCAGAACCGTGCCCGGCGCGGCGATGAAGCGGCGGCGGACATAGCCTGCACCGACGCCCAGCCGCAGCCGGCCCATCGCGAAACCATACGTCGCGTTGACCCCGCGCGCGCGGAACACAGAGGACGAGACCGACGACAAGGCGCCGTTGACGCATCCCCCGCCCGTCGCGCCGATGCCGCAGCCCGACAGGCCGCCCCCGCCCAGCGCCGCGCCGGCGGTGAAGTCGGTCGGCACCGATTGCAGTGCGCTGGTCACGCTCGACCCGAAGCCCGAGATGCCGTCATAGACCGAGACGTTGAGCGAGCTGCGCGTGTTAGGCGCATAGGAAAAGCTGCCGAAATAGGTTGTGCTGTCGTAGCGGCGCCCGACGAAGGCCGACAGCGAGGTGCGCCGGCTCGGCCGCCACATCACGCCCACGTCCCAGAACAGCCCGTCGCTATCATAGGCGATCTGGCGCGGGCGGGTCTTGTCAGTCACATAGCGGCCATCGCCGCCGATCACCGGGTTGCCGGCCGTATCCCGCACGGCATCGCGCGACGAGACCCGGACATGCTGCCAGCCAATGTCGCCGACAAGTTCGGCCGAGCGCGTCACCGGCAGGCTGGCCTGCAGGCCGACATGCTTGTCGTCGATCCGCTGATCGAGGTTGGAAATGTCTTCCCGGTTCCACCCCGCGCTGGCCACGAGACCGACCGGCAGGACTACGCCCGGCTTGACCCCGGCCGAGACCTGCGCCGACTGGCTGACCGAGTGGTCGAACAGGTCGACCCTCGGTTGGCCGGCGAGCGGCTGGTACGCGTTCTTCTGCGTCAGCTTGGTATAGCCCGCCAGATAGTTGGCGTTGACCGCCAGTTCGCCGACATGCGTGGTCAGCGCTGGTCCTGCATAGACCGAATAGACCTGGCTGACCGAATCGTTGAACGACAGCGGATTGAGCGAGGCCGACCCGTTGGCCTCGACCCGCGTGCGCGCTGCCAGCGCGCCTGCCTCGATGCTCAGCGTGCGGGGCACCAGCTGGTGCGAGACGCGCGCGAGACCGGCGATCGTATCCGAATCCCCGATCCGCCCTTTCTCGACGAAGCGGCGCTCGTAGCGGACCGAGACCTGGCCCTGCGTGCGGCGCCCGCCCAGCGTCGCATCCACACCGGCGGCGAGCGTGGTATAGGTGACGAGGTCATTGCCGGGCGTAACCTGCGCGAGCAGGTTCTGCGCCACCTCGATATAGGGTCGGATCACGGTACGAACGCCCGAGGACCCGGCGCGCGCGACATGGCCGCGCGGCTGGACGCCCCCGCCTTCGGACGCGGCGGCACCGTCGTCGTCGGTCGACTGGTACGACAGCGACTGCGCCAAGGCGCCCGGCGCGGCGGCCAGCGACAGGCCGGCCATCACAACCGGCAGGACAATGGAACGAGTTCGTTTCATTCCTTGTATCCGTAATAGGTGCCGAACCGGCGGCCGGTGGGCGAGAAGCGCGTGCCGTTAAGCAGCAGCTTGATATCGGCGCAGCCCGACAGGATCCCGACCGCATCGCGCAGCGCCGCTTCGCTGGTGACGTTGGCGCGCACCACCATGACCGCCTGGCCGACGTGCATCGCCAGTTCCGACGCCGGCGAGGCGGCGAGCGCGGGCGGGCTGTCGAAGATCACGATGCGGCTGGGCGCCTGTTCCGTCAGCCGGTCGAGAATGGCGCGGGTGCGGGCCGAGGCGAGGTATTCGGTGTCGGACCCCGTCTGGTTGCCCGCCGGCAGCACCGACAGACCGGGAATGTCGGTCGGAATGATGCATTCCTCGACCATCACCTCGGGATCGGCCAGCGCGTCCATCAGCCCCGGGCCGCCGGGCAGGCCGAGCGTCGAAAGCACCGAAGGCTTGGCGAAGTCGGCATCGACCAGCAGCACCTCGTTGTCCTTTTCCGCCGCGATCGACAGCGCGAGATTGACCGCGCAGAAGGTCTTGCCCTCGCCCGGATGGGCCGAGCACACGAGGATGCGCTCGCCATGCCGCGCGGTGCGGCCGGCGCGCGAGTCCGCGGCGGTCAGCAGCAGGTGCCGCTTCACGATGCGGAATTCCTCAAGCAGCGCGCTGACCGGCCCTTCCGGCTCGATCAGGCATTGCTCGCGCAGCAGGCGCCGGTCGATCGGCAGCGCGGGCTTCCTGAAGCGCTGGCGCGACGGAATGCCATCGAGCGGCGCTGTGTCCTCCGCCGATGAAGGTACGAACACCTGCGGCGCGGCGGGCGCGAACGGTGCCGGCGTTGCTACCGGGGCTTCCGGCGCAGGCGCTGGTTCGACGGCAGGCGTGACCACCGCTGGTTCCACGGGGCCCTGTGCCACCGGCGCCGGCGCGGATGCGGATGTGGGCGCAGGCGGCGTCGGGCGGGCGGGCACAACGGGCGCGCGCATGTGCTTGCGGAAATCGAACGATCCCGCCGCCCGCTCGATCAGCGATGGCGAGCCGGCGGCCGGCGTGGCCCGGTCTTCGGGCGTACCATCCGCCGGGGTGTTGTCGGGCGTGTTCTGGTCGGTCATGTCCTGTCCCTTCACGCCACCATCCGCCGCTTCATGAATTCCACGGCCATCAGCACCATCAGCACGAGGACGAGCCCCGCCGTGGCGCCGCCGAACAGCCGCAACTGCTTCCATTGCCGCGCCTTTTCCGCCGATGTCTGGGTCAACGAGACCGATCCCAGCACCATCATGCCGGTCGCGCGTTCCAGTTGCCCGGTCGTGGCATAGCTGGCGCGCAGCTGGGCCATGGTGAAGGCCCCGCCGCACCCGGCGGCAACGCCGGCGATCAGCACCATCAACAGCAGCAGCGGGCGATCGGGCGCCGACGGGCCGCGCGGCGTCGACGGCGGATCGATCACCTCGAACTTGACCGAATTGTGCTCGTTCTCGACCTGGCCGCGCAGACGCAGCTGTTCGCGATCGCGCAGCAGCTTGTCGTACTGGTCCTTGAGAACGTCGTAGTCGCGGTTGATCCGCGCCGCCTCGGCCGCGACCGCAGGCTCGGTATATTGCTGGCCGGTCAGCTGCGCGATCTCGCCCTGCAGCGAACCCTTGCGCGACTGCAGCGAGACGAGGCTGGCCTCGCGATCGGCCTTGATCGACTGGAGCGAGGCGTAGGCCGGATTGGGCGTGCCGGCATGGGCGCCTTCGGCCGCGGCCTGGCGCTGCAGGCTGGTGACCTGCGCCTTGGCGGCCAGCACGTCGGGATGGTTGTCGGTCAGCCCGCGCGCCTTCATCGCGGCCAGATCGGCCTGCGCCTGCGCCAGCGCACCACGTGCCCCGCCCGACTGGCCAGGAATGGTGATCGTCGGCGGCGTGCCCGAAAGCTGGCCGTTGATCGAGGCCAGCGCGCTCTGCGCCGCGAGCAGGTCGGATTCGACGCCGCGCAGCTCAGTGCGGGCACCCTCGAGCCGCGCGGTCAGCGAACCGGTGCCCGGCATCAGGGCGGCGTTCTTGGCCTCGAAGGCCTGGCGCTTCTGCTCGGCGGCTTCGAGGTCCTTCTGCCGGTCGGCCAGCTGCTGGTCCATGAAGGCCAGCGAATCGGTCATCTCGCCCCGCCCGCCGGCCAGGTTCGCCTCGCGGAAGATGTCGATCATCTTCTGGACGATGTCCTGCGCCAGCTTGGCGTTCTGCGCATCCGTGTACGACCCGCGGCCCGAGGTCGCGCTGATCTCGAACAGGTTGTCCTGCTGGCTCACCACCTTGATCTGGGTGGCGAGGCCGGCAACCGCGGACTCCATCTGCTTGTCGTTGGCGACCTTGTCGCCCAGCCGCGTCGCACGCACCACCTTGGCGAGGTTGAGCGACGAGGTCAGCGTCTGGCGGACCCGCTCGATATCCTGCTTGGCGTTGCCGTCGATGCCGATCTGGCTCGACAATACGTCGTCCGCCTGGATGAAGATGCGCGCCTTCGATTCGTAGGTATTGGGCACCATGGCCACGACCAGCCAGCCGAGCAGGCAGACCACCCAGGCAATGCCCAGCGCCAGCCAGCGCCGATGCCAGACGCCGTAGAGGGCGATCCGCACTTCATCGAGAAGGTTGCTCATGCCCCTGCCCCGCCGCCGCTCAGAACGCGCTCTCGGGGATGATGATCACGTCGCCGGGGCGCAGCATCACGTTGGCGCGGGTATCGCCCTTGCGCAACAGGTCAGCAATGCGCACCGCATATTCGGTCTGCTTGCCCGTGGTCTTGTCGAAGCGCACCAGCCGCGCGCGGTTGCCCGCGGCATATTCGGACAGCCCGCCCACCGCGATCATCGCGTCGAGCAGCGTCATGTTGGCGCGATAAGGGATCGAGGCTGGCTTCTCGGTGGCGCCCACGATGCGCACCTGCTGGCTGAACGTGCCGGCAAACTTGTTGACGATGACCGAGACGATCGGCTCCTGGATGTACTGCGACAGCTGAAGCTTGATGTCCTCGGCCAGCATCGACGGCGTCTTGCCGACGGCCGGCATGTCGGTGATCAGCGGCGTGGTGATGCGCCCGTCGGGACGGACCTGCACTTGCGCGCCCAACTCGGGATTGCGCCATACGAAGATCGTCAGCTCATCCAGCGGCCCGATCACGTACTGGTCGCCCGGCCCTTCCTGCAACGCGACGAACGCCGCGGGCGGCAGCTGCGGGCCTCGGCCAGTGCTCGCGCAGCCGGTGAGCGCCAGGGATACCAGCGCGGTCCCGATGGCAAGGCGCGCCACGCGGCGGCGGCGCGGGCCTCGCGGGGTCGGGGCATGGCCGGAAAGAGGCGGCATCGACAAACGTCCTTTACAAGCGCGTGCGCAAGCTATCCGTATTGTCCCTTAACGGGACCGGAAGGCTCGCGTCCTTCATCCTCGGCTATCGACAAAAAGGGTGAAGATACGGTTAGTCTTGTTCGTCCGCCCCCGCCGCGGCAAGCCGCGCGCGGGCCCGGTCCCAAATCAGGACAGACGCCGCGGCAGAAGTTAAGCGTTCGAATCGACCAGAATTTCGGTCGCCGGCCCGTGTCCGAGGAAGGCAGACGGGCTCGCGGTGGCGCCATAGGCCCCGGCGCAGAACACCGCCACCAGGTCCCCTTCGTCCGCACGCGGCAAGCCGGCCTTTTCTGCCAACCGATCCAGAGGCGTGCACAGGCACCCGACGACGCTCGCCGCCTCCGCAACCGGCTCGGCCATGCGGTCGGCGATCGCGAGGGGATAGTTGCGGCGCACCACGGTGCCGAAGTTGCCGCTGGCCGCAAGCTGGTGATGCATGCCGCCATCGGTGACGAGGAAGACCTCGCCGCGGCTTTCCTTGCGCTCGATCACGCGGGTCAGATAGACCCCCGCCTCGCCCACGAGATAGCGGCCGAGTTCGACGGTCAGGGCGGTCTGCGCCATCACGGGCGGCAAATCCGCAAGACGCTCGGCCAGTGCGGCACCGACCTTGACCAGATCCAGCGGCAGATCGCCCGGGAAATAGGGAATACCGAACCCGCCGCCGAGATTGAGCGCGGGAAGGTCGACGCCCGCCTCGCCCGCCAGCCGCGCGGCCAGTTCGAGCGTCGCGGCCTGCGTCGCGATGACGGCATCGGCGTCGAGCGCCTGGCTGCCGGCAAAGATGTGAAAGCCGCGCCACTCCGCCTCGCTGTGGGCAATGTGGCGCGCCAGTTCGGGCACGCGCTCGGCATCGAGGCCGAACTGGCGCGCACCGCCGCCCATCTTCATGCCCGAGCCGCGCAGATCGAAGTCGGGATTGACCCGGATCGCCAGCCGCGCGCGCTTTCCTGCAGACGGCGCAACCGCCAGCGCGCGCTCGACCTCGCGCGCCGATTCGCAGTGCAGCGTCACGCCGGCCGCAATCGCCGCCGCCAGTTCGGAATCACGCTTCCCAGGGCCCGCAAAGCCCGCGCGCGCCGGGTCGATGCCCTGCGCCGCGATGATGGCCAGCTCGCCTGCCGAGGCGATGTCGAACCCGTCGACCAGTCCGTCGAGCAGGGCCAGCAGCGGCCCGAAGGGGTTGGCCTTGACCGCGTAATGCAGGCGGATCCGCGCCGGGAGTGCCGCGCGCAAGGCCGCCACGCGGGCGCGCACCGCACCGGCATCGTAGACGAACAGCGGCGTACCATGCGCCTCGGCCAGGCTTTGCGCGGTACGACCGCCGATAAGCAGGTCGTTGCCGGCGCTGGCAAAATGCGGGGGGATCGGTCCAAGCGGTTTCATGTCGCCTGCCTTAGTCGTCTTGCGTCAAGGCAAGGTAAAGCCCGGCGCGATCGAGCTTGCCATTGGCCGACAGCGGCATGGTGTCGCGCCAATGGATCGCGCGGGGCAGCATGAAGGCGGGAAGATCGCGGGCCAGAGCGGCGCGCAAGGCATCGTCGTCCTGCGCCATGCCGGGGCTGGCGCGGCAGACGAGGTGAATCGCCTGCCCCAGCATCGGATCGGGCAGGCCCAGCGCGACCACTTCGGCGACCAGCCCCGTCGCCAGTGCCGCGTCCTCCAGTTCCTGCGGGCTGACCCGGTTTCCCGAGGTCTTGATCATGGCATCGCGCCGACCGACGAAGTGGAGCAGCCCTTGCGTGTCGCGGCGCACCCGGTCGCCCGACCAGACCGCCATGCCGCGCGCATCCACGAAGCGGGGCGCTGGGCGGAACCGCTCGGCGGTGCGCGCGGGGTCGTGCCAATAGCCTTGCGCGACCAGCGGCCCGGCATGGACCAGTTCGCCTTCCTCGTCGGGCGCGGCTTCGTCGCCGGCATCGTTGACGACCACGACCTCGGCAAAAGGGATCGCCGTGCCGATCGAGGTGGGGTGCGCATCGACCAGCGCGGGATCGAGGTACGTCGAGCGGAACGCCTCGGTCAGCCCGTACATCGCGAAAAGCCGCGCGTCGGGCGCCATGGCACGCAGGCGGCGGACGAGATCGGGGGTCAGCGCGCCGCCGCTGTTGGTCATGCGGCGCAGGCTGGCGGCCGCACCCTCGGGCCAGGCCTGCTCCACCAGTTGAAGCCAGAGCGGCGGTACCGCGGCCAGGGTGGTAATTGCCTGGCGCTGCACCGCCTTCACCACGTCGCGCGCCATGAGGTAATCGAGCGGCACCGCGCAGGCCCCGGCATACCAGGCGGACAGCAACTGGTTCTGGCCATAGTCGAACGCCAGCGGCAGCACCGCCAGCACGCGATCGTCGTCCGCCAGCCCGAGATAATGCGCCACGCTGACCGCGCCGAGCCACAGGTTCGCTTGGCTCAGCATCACGCCCTTGGGCTTGCCCGTCGATCCGCTGGTGTAGAGAATGGCCGCGAGGCTGTCGGGCGCAGCGCTCGACGGCGGCAGCGGATGCAGCGCATCGAGCGAAGCGATCACGGCGGCGTCGTCGTGCACCACGGCGTCGGCGGCATCGCCGGCCCCAAGCGTCTCGCGCCGGCCGGCATTGGCGATCAGCAGCACCGCGCCGCTGTCGGCCAGGATATGCGCGGCCTGCGCGCGGCGCAGCACGGGGTTGATCGGCACATGCACCAGCCCGGCGCGCACCGCGGCCAGCGGCATCAGGCAGGCGACAAGGCCCTTGCCCAGCCACGTCGCGACGCGCGCGCCCGGCGCCGCGCCAGGCTGCGCGGCCAGCCACGCCGCCAGCTGTCCTACACGCCGATTTAACGTCTCGTGGCTAAGTACCTGATCCTTGAGCACCAGAGCCGGCGCTTCCCGCTTGCCGCGCAGGGCCAGATGGTCCAGCGGATGGACGGTGGGATCGGGCTGGTGGTTGGGTGAAACGGCGATCACGCGGCTCCTCGCGCGGGCTGGATGGACATGACGGGGGAAATGCGCCGCCGATGACAGTGCGGGTCTATCATGCCGAACTGGCCGAAGCGCAAGCCCATCCGCGCCTTGCCGCGCTGATGGCGCGCGGGCGCGCCGCCGGACCGTTCGACCGGGCCGATTGGCTGGCGCTGCTGGCGCGCGAGTGCCTGGCGCCCGCACGGCCGCTGCTGGCCGTGGCCGAAGACGACGCCGAAGACAACGGGGCGATCCTGGCGCTACCGCTGCTTGCCAGCCCCGAGGGGCTGTCGGCTTGTTCCAACTGGTACAGCTTCTGGGCCCGGCCGCTGACCGACGCGCCCCACCGCGCCGAGGCGCTGCTCGTGCCCTTGCTGCGCAGCCTTGCCGACCACGACGCGCTCGATTTCGCGCCGCTGCCGCTGCGCGAGGCCGGCTGGATGGCGCGCGCGCTGGGCCAGGCCGGATGGATTTGCGGGTTGGAGCCGGCACACGGCAACCGCTTCGTGGCGCTGAACGGACAGGATTTCGCCGGCTGGTGGAAGACCCGCCCCGGCACCCTGCGCGCCACCGTCAAGCGCAAGGGCGCCAAGGGGCTGGTGTACTGCCGCATCGCCACGCGTTTCGACGCCGCCGACTGGGCCGCCTATGAGGCGATCTACGCCGCCAGCTGGAAGCCGACCGAAGCCAGCCCCGCCTTCCTGCGTGCCTTTGCCGAGGCGGAAAGCGAGGCGGGCGCCTATCGCCTCGGCCTTGCGACGATGGGCGGAATGCCGGTTGCCGCGCAGTTCTGGACGATCGAGGGCGGCACCGCCTTCATCCACAAGCTCGCGCACCGCGAAGACGCGCGCGAGGCTTCGCCGGGCACGCTTCTGTCGGCCGAACTGTTCAGGCATGTGATCGACGTGGACCGGGTCACGGCCGTCGACTTCGGCACGGGCGACGATCGCTATAAAGCGGACTGGATGGACGATGTGCGCCAGCGCTGGCGGGTCCGGGCGTATCGGCCTGGCGCGGTCCGGCATTGGCCCGGACTGGTGCGGCTGCTCGTGCAACGGGCGCGGGGGCGCAGCCGGCTTGCCCCGTGGCACGGCGCCGACTAAGGGACTGTCCTCATGACCCTCCACAGCGCTTCCACTGATGCCGACCTGCGCGCCCTGCTGGGCGAGGTGCTCGGCCTGAGCGCGGCGCGTACCGCCGCCTTTACCGACGAAACCCCCCTGTTCGGCGCCCTGCCCGAGCTGGATTCGATGGCCGTGGCCGGCCTGTTCACCGCCCTCGAGGATCGCTTCGGCTTCATCCTCGAGGATGACGAGATCGACGGCGACCTGCTGGAAACCTTCGGTGCACTGCGCCGCTTCGTCGCCGCCAAGCGGGGCGATGACGGTGGTGACGGCGCCTGACGCAATCCGTCCGGTCCGCTGGCCCTGCCCCGGTGGCGGGGACCAGGGGGACTGGGCATTGGCAGCCGATCGGGGTCGCCCGCATCGCATCCTGATCGTACCCCCACTGTTCGACGAGATGAACCGCTGCCGGCACATGCTGGTCGACCTGATGCGCCGGCTCGACGCCGCCGGGATCGACAGCCTGCTGCCTGACCTGCCCGGCTGCGGCGAGAGCCTGCAGGATTTCGCCGACCAGAGCCTTGGCGCATGGCGCGGCGCGATGGCCTCCGCCGCGCGCCACTTCGCCGCAACCCATGCCTTGAGCCTGCGCGGCGGCGCACTGGTGGTGCCGACCGTGCTGCCGGGCTGGACGCTCGAACCCTCGGCCGGACATGCCATCCTGCGCACCATGCTGCGTGCCGCCAGCATGGCCGCGCGCGCTGCCGGACAGCCGCAGACCACGGCACAATTGCTCGAAGCCGGGCGTGAGCGCGGGCTGGAACTGGCCGGCTACCCCTGTAGCGCCGCCCTGATCGCCGGCCTTCACGGTGCCGAGCCGGCGAACGAAGGCCATGTCGTGCTGGCGCTGTCCGATCTTGGCCAGCCCGCGCCCTGGCTGCGCAGCGAGCCTGCCCCCGCGCCTGCCCTCGCCGAGGCGCTCGCGCGCAAGCTGGCCGATCGGCTGGCGGCATGAACCGGCAGGTCGTGACGTTCCCCTGCGCGGGCGAAACGCTGCTAGGCACGCTCGACATGGATGGCGCCAGCGGCGCGACCGGGCTGCTGATCGTCTCGGGCGGGAACGAGATCCGCGCCGGCACCTGGGGCGGCCAGGCCCGGCTATCCCACCAGATGGCCGAGGCCGGCGTGCCGGTATTCCGCTACGATCGCCGCGGCGTAGGCGACAGCACGGGCGCCAATCATGGCTTCGACGCCAGCGGGCCGGACATCGCCGCCGCCCTGGCCGCCTTTCGCAGCGCCGCCCCCCATGTGAAGCGAGTGGTGGCCTTCGGCAATTGCGATGCGGCAAGCGCGCTGATCCTCCACGCGACCAGCGGGATCGCATCACCCCCGGATGCGCTGGTGCTCGGCAATCCTTGGACGATCGATGACGAGGGCCAGGATGACGACGTGGCCGATGCACCGCCCGTCCACTCCGCCGCGGCCCTGCGCCGGCACTATGCGCGCCGGCTGGCCGATCCACGGCAGTGGCTGCGGTTGCTGGGCGGCAAGGTCGGCCTTGGCGGTCTGGCCCGCGGCTTGCGCACCGCCGCCTCGGCGCAGGCCCCCTCCACGCTGGCAGAGCGGATGCGGTCGGCACTCGCCGCCTACGCCGGCCCCGTCACGTTTCTGGTCGCCGAAGGAGACCGCACCGCGCAGCTGTTTCGCAGCCATTGGGGCGCCGACGCCCGGATCGTCGCACATCCGGGTGCGAGCCATTCGTTCAGCGACGCACGCGAATGGCTGTTCGAACAACTCCTCGGCGCCTGCCGCTAGAGCACCTCGATCGCGTCGCCCACGCGGATCAGGCCGGGCGCGTCGGGAATGGCATTGACCCCGAAGATCGGCTGACGCTCCCACACGCGGCCCATGGCGCGCAGGGTCCGCAGCGGTTCGGGCCCCAATGCCTCGCCGCTCTGCGGATCCTGCGTGGTGACGACGCAGCGCGTGCAGGGCTTGACCAGCCGGAACGTGATCGCCCCGATCCGCAGGCGCGTCCAGCCATCTTCGGCGAAAGCCGCCGGTGCGCCCCGGATCACAAGGTTGGGCCGAAACCGCGCCATGGTCACCCGCTCGGGCAGCTGCGCGTTCAGCGCATCGAGCGATGCCTCGGTCGTGACGAGCAGCGGAAACCCGTCGGCAAAGCTGACCTCGTCGCCTTCAGCGCCATAGGCGGGGTCGACCGGACGCCGCACGTTGTCGGGCATGTGGACGAGCTGGACCGTGCGGCCCAGCCGCTCAGACAACCAGGCGTCCGCCGCCTCTCCGGCGGTGGCGGCCGTGACCGGCTGGCGCCAGACCGTGACGTCGCGCCGCGGGCCGTCCGGCCTGGCGACCTCGAGCCGCGCCCCGTCGGCGTCGCTGAGCACCAGGTCGCCATCGTCGCCGACGCGTGCGTGCAGCCGCGCCATCGCCGGCACTTCACGACGCGTGACGAAACGCCCATCGGGCAAAACAACCATCCAGCGCCGGTCGCCGTCCAGCCCCCTCAGCGCGACCGGCGCGGGGTCGAGTGGCTCGCCACCCAGCGACTTGACCGGATAGCGCATCAGCGCGGCAACCTGCATCGTCATGTCATTCCGCTCTCGTCCAGATCCACGTTCCGCTCAGCGCCATGACGCCCAACGGGATCAGCACCCAGGGCCATCCTGCGGTCAACGCGGTGACCGCGACGCTAACTGCCATCGTCGCCAGCGCGGCGATCTTGGCGCGGCGGGGAATGGCGCGACGTTCGCGCCATTCGCGTAAAGGCGGTCCCCATTTCGGGTGCGCCAGCAGTCGCGCCTCCCACGCCGGATTGCCGCGGGCGAAGCAGAACACGGCAAGCAGCAGGAACGGGACGGTCGGCAGCAGGGGCAGGAACGCGCCCACGGTGCCGAGGCCGACGAAGAACAGGCCCGCGCCGGTCCACAGGTGCCGGCGCATTGCCCCTCCTTCAGCCCGCCGCCGCGAGCCGCGCCGCATGGTCGCGCACCAGCGCGATCATGTTGGGCAGGCCCTGCGTGCGGTTGGACGACAGCTGGTTCTTGAGATTGAACGGGGCGAGCCGCTCGGCAATGTCGGCCTGCGCGACTTCGTCGGCCGGCTGGTCCTGCACCGCGGCGAGCACCAGCGCGATGATGCCCTTGGTGATCGCGGCGTTGCTGTCGGCCAGGAAATGCAGGCGGTTGCCTTCGGCTTCGGTGGGATAGACCCACACCGCCGCCGAACAGCCGCGCACCAGCGTGGCATCGGTCTTGAGCGCATCGGGCATGGGTTCGAGTTCGCGGCCGAGTTCGATGAGCAGGCGATACCGCTCGTCGCCATCGAGGAATTCGTACTCGTCGAGAATATCGGTCAGGGTGCGCATGGCCCGGCCTTAAAGCGCCGGACCGGCGCGCTCAACCCTCATCGCTCAGCGATCGCGCAGCGACTCGATCTCGCGCGCGAGGCCCACGGTCTCGCGGTTGTCGGTCAGGATGCGTTCGAGCACTTCGACGCGGGCCCGCAGCGCGGCGACCTCGCGGCTCAGGGCGGCGGTTTCGGCAGGGTCGGCGATGGTCATGCCCTCGCCCGAGTGGCCCTGATAGCGCCGGTGGCGCAGGCTCGCCCATGCAAGGATGGCGACGATGGCAACGAGAGTGGCTCCAAAGCTCACGGTCGGTATCTTTCGTGAAAAATGTCGAGGACGGTCAGTGTGCCGGGCAATCGGCGTCGCGGCGCGCGGCGGCCAGCCCTTCGAGCACCCGCACGCGCTGTTCGAGGCGAGCCGTCTGCGCGGCATATTGGGCGGCCTGCTCGATCGTGGCCCTTGCGGTGACCTGCAGTTCGCGGTCGCGCTGGTCCATGCGCCGGCTCCACATCTGCAGGGTCACCGCCATGGTGCCCAGCGTGGTGACGGGCATCGCCAGGCCCACGACCATGAGCGTGCCGTCGGCGATCATTGCAGCGATCCGGGCAGCGATCCGGGGACCGGTGCCGAAGCCTTCTGCGCACCGGCGTTCTCGACGCGCGCGGTATCGCGCAGCGCCTCGATCTGCAGCGCGACGTCATAGCCACCATCGGTCACGATCCGCTCCAGCACGCGCACCCGGTCTTCCAGTGCCTGGTTCTGCACCGCGTATTGGGCGGCCTTCTCGGCGGTGGCGCTGGCCTGGATTTCGGCGAGGCGGCGGCTGTGCCTGGTCCAGATCGCGAGCCCCGCGATCATGAACGGTGCCAACGGTATCAGCAGTGCCAGAGATTGGTGGTCCATGATGTCATCCCCTTGTTGACGTCAGATCCTGACGTTGGCCTTTGCGGCCCTTCTCCCCTTTTCGTCGATTGAGTGCGTCGACTGGGCGCGCCGGGCGGGCGCGCCGCCGGTCAGCGCAGGCTCTCGATTTCCTGGGCGAGGCGCGGATTGTTCGAGACGTAGAAATGTTCCACTTCCGCGAGGCGACGGTCCATGTCGCGCAGCGAGGCGCGGACTTCGCGGGCCGAGCGGGCCGGCGACTGCCGCACGCCCTGCCAGAACTTCTGCTCCTCGCGGTCGGTATAGAGCGCGGCGGGCTTCTTTTCCGACAGGAAGCCGAGCGCGAAGTAGACGATCGGCAGGAAGCCCAGCCCGCAGAGCGTGCCGACGACCACGGCGAGGCGCACCCAGAGCACCTCCAGCCCGGTGTAGTCGGCAATCCCGGCACAGACGCCCATGAACTTGCCGTTGGCCTTGTCGCGATAGAAACGGGTGCGGGCAGTGGTCATTTCACGGTCCCCTTGGTCTTGGCGATCAACCGGTCGAGTTCGGACAGATCGTCGTCGTGTGCGCTACGCTCGGCGGTCAGCGCGGCCGGGCGGAATTGCGGATGTTCGGCCGCGACCAGGCGCTCGACCGTATCCATGCGGTCTTCGAGCCGGCGGGCAACGCGGTAGAGTTCATCGAGCAGCTGCTCATCGCCGCTGGTCAGCGTCGCGGCGGTCTTCCACCGCGTGACGTAGTGCAGGATCACCCAGGGCAGGCCGACGAAAATTGCGCCGATCGCGAAAACGCCTTCGAGATCCATGGCTTCAGCCCTCCTTGCCCATGGCGCGCTTCATCGCGGCCAGTTCCTCGTCGATCTTGTCCTGGCCCGCGAGCGCGGCGATCTCGTCGGACAGGCTCGGCGTGCTGCTCTCGATGCCCAGGGCATCGGCGCGGCCTTCGGCATAGTCGACCCGGCGCTCGAGCTGGTCGAAGCGCGACAGCGCCTCGTCGACTCGCTCGCTCGTCATCAGCGCGCGCAGGCGCACGCGGTTCTCAGCGCTTTCGAGTCGGGCGGCGATCGCGGTCTGGCGGCTGCGGGCTTCGCGCAGGCGGTTCTGCAGCTTGTCGATGTCCTGCTCGTACGCCCGCATCGAATCGTCCAGCACGCCGATCTCGCTGCGCAGCTGGTCGGCCATGTCGCCGGCCTTCTTCTTTTCGACCAGCGCGGCGCGGGCCAGGTCCTCGCGGTCCTTCGACAGCGCCAGGTTGGCCTTGTCGGCCCAGTCGGCCTGCAGGCGATCCAGCTTGGTCACGTGCCGCTGCATCTCCTTCTGGTCGGCGATGGTGCGCGCGGCAGAGGCACGCACTTCGACCAGCGTCTCCTCCATCTCGAGGATGATCATGCGGATCATCTTCGCAGGATCGTCAGCCTTGTCCAACAAGTCGTTGAAGTTGGCGGCAATGATGTCGCGGGTCCGCGAAAATATGCCCATCAGGTTGGCTCCGTTGAAGTAAGGCTTGGGGTCTGCCGCGGGCGCATCGCCAAACGTGCGATCGGCACGGGCGGCGCGCAGCGCTGCGCTGAAGCGGGTGGGTTCGCCGGCCGGCATGGTGTCGCGCATCGCGTTCATGCGATACCGCCGGTCACGGCCGAGACCGAGGCATTGATACCGGTTGCCGAGGAGGAAACGTGCGACATGCCCGGCAGTTCGGGCACGTGGCGCGCCAGCACCACCAGGTTCATCGCCAGCATCGCGGCAATGCTGACCAGGGCGGCGCGGCCGAGGCGGGTGGTGAAGAAAGGGGCGCTCGTCATCTTGGGTCTCCAGTGGGATTGTTCATAGCACAGCAAGCCGCGTGCCAATTGCGCAAAGTGGCCCAAACGCGACGCTTTTCCGGAAATCGTGGCGGTCCGGATGTAGGGCGCCTTGCCCAAGGTTGGGAAAATATGCCAAGTCTTGGGCATGGAACGCGACGTCCAGTTCATCGGCCAATCCGGCGCCTTTCTCGACGCGGTGGAACGCGCCAGCCGCGCCGCCCCGATGCGCCGCCCGGTGCTGGTGATCGGCGAGCGCGGCACAGGTAAGGAGCTCATCGCCGAACGCCTGCATCGCCTGTCGACGCGCTGGCAGGAACCGCTGGTGACGATGAACTGCGCGGCACTGCCCGAAACGCTGATCGAGGCGGAACTGTTCGGTCACGAGGCCGGCGCCTTCACCGGCGCGACGCGCGTGCGCGCCGGGCGGTTCGAGGAAGCGGACAAGGGCACGCTGTTTCTCGATGAACTGGGCACACTGTCGATGGGTGCGCAGGAGCGCCTGCTGCGTGCGGTCGAATATGGCGAGGTCACGCGCATCGGCGCCAGCAAGCCGATCCGGGTCGACGTGCGCATCGTCGCGGCCACCAACGAGGACCTGCCACGCATGGCCGAACAGGGGCGCTTCCGCGCCGACCTGCTCGACCGCCTGAGCTTCGAGGTCATCACCCTTCCCCCCTTGCGCGTTCGCGAGGGCGACATCCCGGTCCTCGCCGACTATTTCGGAAGGCGGATGGCCGCCGAGCTGCAATGGCCATCATGGCCCGGCTGGAGCGCACACTGCGCCGAACAGCTCGAGCGCTATGCCTGGCCCGGCAATGTGCGCGAGTTGCGCAACGTGGTAGAGCGCGCGGTCTATCGCTGGGACGATCCCGATCGTCCGATCGCGCACATCCAGTTCAATCCGTTCGAAAGCCCGTGGAAGCCTGCATCACCCTCGCAGCCGGCGCCGTCGAATACGGGCTCCCCAGCGAACAACACGTCTAGCGGCGGGGACGCGTGCGCGACCGTGATGGAACATGCGGCCTCCCCGGGGGCCTTCGATGCCATCGCGGACCTGCGCGCCGCGGTCGAATCGCACGAGCGCGCAATCCTCGAGCACCATCTCGGCCGCAATCGCTACAACCAGCGGCAGACCGCCAAGGCGCTGGGCGTCACTTACGACCAGTTGCGCCATTGCCTGAAAAAGCACGGACTGCTCGAACGCGGTCAGGTCGAACGCGCCTGACCCGCGTCGAGGGAATTCAGATCACCTGGCCCCGCGCCGCCAGGGCACGCGCCATGGCCTTGGCCTCGGCATCGCGGCCCGCGCGGCGCCATGATGCGGCCAGCAGACGCATCGCGACAAAGCTGGCGGGGTTCTGCGCCAGGTAGCGCGCGGTCATCGCATCGGCGGCCGCCCCCTGCCCCGTGGCGCGGAGTGCGGCGTCGAGCCGGCGCAGCACCGGCTCGTTGAAGCGGATCGCCGCGCCGCGCTGGTACTGGCTGAGTGCCGCACGCGGATCGCCCGCCATCATCGCCGCGTCACCGGCAAGGAGCCAGGCCTCGCTCGCGCCGGGATTGGCCGCGCGCAGGCGCTCGGCCACGCCCCGCGCCTCGCCCGGCTGGTTGGCCAGCAGCAGGCCACGCACATAAGGCACCGCGGTCGCCGCGGCGTTGGGCGCGTCGCGGTAGCGTTGGGCAAGCACCGGCAGCGGCAGATCGGGCGGGATCGCCGCGAAAGGCTGCACGGCGCCGGATCGCGTGCGAAGCGCGGATGCCGCCAGCAGGCTGCGCGCACGCTCGGGCTGGCCGAGCGCCTGCCACGCCCGCGCGACGGTGACCTGCAGGTAAGGCGGCGCAAACGGCTGGCGGGCGACACTGTCCCACCGCCACGCCACCTGCCGCCGGTCTCCTTCGCGCGCCAGGGTGCGCGCCAGCAATTGCTGGGCCTGGAGATTGTCGGGCTGCAGCCGCACCAGCCGGTCGAACAGGCCGCTGGCGGCGTGGATGTTGCCGGCCCGAAATTCGAGTACGCCCGACAGAAGCATGGCCGCAGGCATGTCGCGCAGGGCGCTGCCGGTGCGCTGGAGGATCGCGCGCGCAAGGTCGTCCTTGCCCGCGCGCGCCGCAATCACCGCCTGCAGATAGCGCGCGCGGACGTTGGTGGGATCGACCTCGACCAGCTTGCGCACGACGACCAGTGTCGCGCGATTGGCGCCGATGTCGCCCAGCGTGGCGGCATATTCGACCAGCAGGTCGGGATCGCCCGGGTGGATGCGCAAGGCCGCCTCGAACCACGGCAGCGCCGCGCGCAGACCGAACTGCTCGCGCACCAGGGCACCGCGCAGCGCCAGCGCGCGCGGGTTGCGCGGCGCCAGCGCGACCGCACGCTGCGCAGCCACGACCGCCTGCGCCTGTTCCCCGCCGGTAAAGCGCAGCCGCGCGATCGCGACCCATAGTTCGGCATCGTCGGGCGTCTGGCGCAGCGCTTGGTCAAAAGCCTTTCCGGCATCGCCGAGACGGCCGTCAGCGAGCGCGAGTTCGCCACGCATGCGCCAGCCGAGCGCGGCGCTGTCGGGCGTGAACCCGCCGGCGTCGAGCACAGCATGTGCCTCGCCGCGCGCGCCGCGGGCGAGCAGCGCAGCGCCAAGGTCCGCGCGCAGGGCATCGGCGGGCGCGCCGTGCCGCAAGGCGCTGCGCAAGGCGACTTCGGCACTGATCGGATCGCGTCGCGCCAAGGCCGCCCGCGCCTTGCCGCGCACGGCATCGAGTGCGGGCACGTCGGCGAGCGCCGGCATGGCCCCTGCCAGCAACGCCAGCACGGCGAACGTGAAGCGGCGGCGGCGTTCAGCCATGCAGGTCGTACTGCTTGAGCAGATCGTACAGCGTCGGCCGGCTGATCCCCAGCAGGCGCGCCGTGTTCGAGATATTGCCCTCGCTGCGCGCCAGCGCGTGGCGGATGGCCTTGCGATCGGCCGCCTCGCGCGCGGCCTTGAGGTTGAGGAGATTGTCTTCCGCCTCCGCCGCGCTGCCCGGCAGGTCGAGATCGGCGGCCGCGACGAGCCGGTCATCGGCCATGATGACCGCGCGCTTCACCCGGTTTTCCAGCTCGCGCACGTTGCCCGGCCAGGTCCAGCGATCGATCGCGGCCAGCGCATCGGCAGTGAAGCCCTTGACCGCCGGATTCATCTGCGCGGCGAAGCGGCCGAGGAACGCCTTGGCCAGCAGCGTCGCATCGCCCGGTCGCTCGGCAAGGCCGGGAATGCGGATGACGATCTCGGCAAGGCGATACCACAAGTCCTCGCGAAAGCGGCCGTCGGCGATCATCGCCTCGAGGTTCTGGTGCGTGGCGCAGACGATGCGCGTATCGACCGCGATGGCGCGGCGGCCGCCGATCCGCTCGATCGTGCGCTCCTGCAGGAAGCGCAACAACTTGACCTGCAATTGCAGCGGGATGTCGCCCACTTCGTCGAGGAACAGCGTGCCGCCATCGGCCTGCTCGATCTTGCCCTCGGTGGTCTTGACCGCGCCGGTGAACGCGCCCTTTTCGTGGCCGAACAGCTCGCTTTCCAGCAGGTTTTCCGGGATGGCCGCACAATTGATCGCCACGAACGCCCCGCGGGCGCGCGGCGAGGCTTCGTGCAATCCGCGTGCGAGCAGTTCCTTGCCGGTGCCGCTGGCGCCCAGCAACATGACGGAAACGCTCGTGTTGGCGACGCGCTCGATCGTGCGCGCCACCTTCACCATTTCGGGCGCGGCGGTGATCATCCCGCCCAGCACGCGGTTGTCGGCCGGCGCGCGCGCGGCCAGCGCCCGGTTCTCCGACTCGATCCGGTGCAAGTGCAGCGCGCGGCGCACGATCAGGCCGAGGGCGTCGATGTCGACCGGCTTGGGGTAGAAGTCGTAAGCCCCCTGCGCCACCGCCCGCAGCGCGGACTCGCGCGCGCCGTGCCCAGAGGCGACGATGACCTTGGTATCGGGCTTGAGCGTCATGATCGCATCGAGGACGGCGAAACCCTCGTCCACGCCATCGGGATCGGGCGGCAGGCCGAGGTCGAGCGTCACCACCGCCGGCTCCTCCGCGCGCAGCAGGGTGAGCGCGCTGGCGCGATCGCCGGCGATGAACACCTCGAAGTCCTCGAACGCCCACTTGAGCTGCGCCTGAAGCCCAGGATCGTCCTCGATGATGAGCAGCTTGGGCAGGGCCGCGGGGCGGGGTTCGGTCATCAGGCCACTTTCTGTCGCGTGTTCATGAGGGCGCCGGGCGCCGGATCGTTCGTCATGGCAGCCTCGCTGCCGGCGAGCGGGAGGCGGATGGCAAAGCGCGTGCCCGCGCCTTCGCGGCTCTCGACCTCGAGCCGGCCACGCATCGCCTTGACCAGTTCGCGCGCTTCGAAGGCGCCGATGCCGAAGCCGCCGGGCTTGGTCGAGACGAAGGGCCGGAACAGGGCATTGCGCACAAATTCGGCTGACATGCCGCTGCCGGTGTCGCTGACGGTGATGCGCACCTCGCCCACCTCTGCGGACACCGCCAGCCGCACCACGGCATCGGCCGGGCTGGCGTCGACCGCGTTCTGCACGAGGTGCGCGAGCACCTGCTCGAGCGCCTCGCGCGGGGCACGGACGGGGCATGGCGCGCTACCGGCATCCACCGTGACGTGCGCCCTGCCGGCCACGCTCGGCCAGCGCGCCGCGAGGCCCTCGACCACGCCGCGCGCATCGAGCGGGGCCGCCGTCTCGCCGGGCCTGTCGCCATGACCGGTGCCGTAGCGCGAGAGGCGCGACAGCAGGGTGTTGAGCTTGTCGGCGGCGTTGCCCAGCGTCAGCAACATGTCCTGGCGGAAGGCCGGATTATCGGCATGGCGCTCGGCGTTGCGCGCGAGCAGGCCGAGCTGGCTGGCGAGGTTCTTGATGTCGTGCATGACGAAGGCGATGCGGCGATTGAACTCGTCGAAGCGCGTCGCGTCCATCAGCGCCTGCTGGCCACTGGCCTCGGCAATGTAGCTGGCCAGCGTCTGCCCGACGACGCGCAGCAGATCGAAGTCTTCCCAATCGAGCTTGCGCGCCACAGGGGGGCGGCCGAGCACGACCAAGCCGACCAGCCGGTCGAAGTGCAGCAGCGGGACGAGCGCCCAGATCGTTTCATCGGCGACCAGCCACGGCGGCGTCGCCAGCAGCTCGCCCTCGTGATCGACACCGGCGCGCAGTTCGTCGAGATCGACGATGAAGCCCTGCCGTTCGAGGAAGGCCGCGCTCGCCGCCGGGATGCCGCCCGCCGGCACGTCCAGCGTCGGCCATTGCCAGCGCGCGGCCAGGACAAGTTCTCCTGTGTCCCCCGGCACCAGCAGGGCGCCGCGTGCGCTGTCGGTGATGTCCGCCACGGCCTGGACGACTCGGGTATGGAGCGGCAACTCGCCCTCCCCGCTGCGGCCGATGGTGCGGGTGAAGCGCAGCCATTCGGCGCGATAGTCATACCGATGCTGGAAGAAATGCTTCGAGAGCATCACGTTGAGCCACCGGCGTAGCCGCGCCGAGGGCATCAGCGCGAGCACCAGCATGGTCGTCGCCAGGGCGAATCCAAGCTGGACGACCACGCTCACGCTGCCGCCGAGCCAGGCGATCGACTTGGCAAGGCCGACCATCGCCAGCATGTACCCGCCGATCACCAGCAGCGACAGCGACTGGAACGCGACCGTGCGCGACGGGGAGAAGCGCGCCCCCGTTTCTGCCCGCAGCGCGCCGGTCGCGACGAGAGCCAGCGCGAACAGCGCGACGACGCCGCGCATCGCCACGAGTTCGACCGGCCAGCCCTGCACGATGTAGGCGATGGTAAAGAAATTGAGGTCGTAGCCCCACAGCAGCGCGAGCGCGCCGCAGGTCCACCAGATCAGCGTGCGATGGCCCGCGATCGCCCCGGCATAGAGGTTGTGGACCAGTACCAGTGCGCCAGCGATGACCAGCAGCCGCTGCAGCAGCGCGATGCGGAAGACCACGGCCTGCACGGCCATCATGCCCTCGCTGCGCAGGACCAGCACGAGCAGCACGACCTGCAACGCCTCGACCAGGGCAAGAACGACCAGCACCGGGCGCACCGGGCGAACGCTCTCGTGCCGGCCGTCGCGCGCGAAGAGGGCATGGACCACCGCCAGCCAGGCGAGGTTGCGCACCACATCGGCCAGTTGCGTCGGCACCGCAGGGGCGCCGAGCGCGGCCTCGAGCAGGGCCCACACGGCGCTGGCGAGGACGGCGACGATGACCGCGCGGCTGGTCGGACGATGGCGACGCCAGCGCTCGATCAGCCACATCGCCAGGACCACGGCGGCAAAGGCTGCCAGTGCAAAGGCCGTGTGCCCCACCCAGGTCCAGACGACGCCGGCTTGCGTCATGGCGCGATCAACGCGCGCCTTCGTGCCAGATGACCACGCGCAGCGTCTGCAGCAGGATCAGCAGGTCGAGGAAGGGCGAGTAGTTCTTGGCGTAGTAGAGATCGTATTCGAGCTTGTGGCGCGCATCCTCGATCGAGGCGCCATAGGGGTAGTTGATCTGCGCCCAACCGGTGATGCCCGGTTTCACCATGTGCCGCTCGGCGTAATAGGGCAGGTGCTGCTCGAGGTCCGACACGAATTCCGGGCGCTCGGGACGCGGGCCGACGAAGCTCATCGCGCCTTTCAGCACCGTCCAGGTCTGCGGCAGTTCGTCGATGCGCAGCTTGCGGATGATCCGGCCGACGCGGGTGACGCGCGGATCGTTCTGCGTCGCCCATTGCGCGCCGGCGGCCTCGGCATCGATGCGCATCGAGCGCAGCTTGATGACATCGAACGTCTCGCCATAGAGCCCGACCCGGCGTTGGCGGAAGAACGCCGGCCCGCGGCTGTCGACCTTCACCAGGATCGCGAAGACCACGATCAGCGGCAGGGTCAGCGTCAGCAACAGCAAGCTGGCGACGATATCGAACGCGCGCTTGACCGCGCCGCTGATCATTCGCCCCGACGAGAAACCGTCGGAAAAGATCAGCCAGCTGGGGTTTACGGTGTCGAGGTCAATGCGCCCGGTCTCGCGCTCGACGAAAGTCGAGAAGTCGTTGACGTGAACGCCTGTGGTCTTGATCCGCAGCAGGTCTTTCAGCGGCAGCGCATTGCGCCGCTCCTCCAGCGCGAGGACGACCTCGGTGACCCCTAGGTTCTCGACGAACCGCGTCAGGTTGGGCAGCGCATCGCGGCTGATTGCTTCCTCGATCAGCGGCGGCTGGCCGCTCATCGCCACGTAGCCGACGATGACGAAGCCGGCCTCGGGCCGCTCGCCCAAGTTGCGCAGGCGGTTGGCGCGGTGCCCGGCACCGAGCACCAGCACCCGCCGGCGGAATGCCGCCGTTCCCAGAAATCCGCCGAGGATCACGCGCGCGCCGACGAGCAGCACGAGCGTGAAAACCATCGCGTAGAACAAGTTGGAGCGCCACAGCGTGCGCCCCGGCAGCAGGAAGTAGACCACCGACAACGCGATGATGCCGAGGCTTACCGCCACCATCAGCCGCGCCGTCGCATAGCGCATCGAGCGCAGCGCGTCGGAGCCATAGACACCGACCGAGACCATCGCCGTCTGCACCAGCACCGCATAGATCAGCAGCGCCGCGAGACGGCCATCGACCTGTCCTACGTCCATGCCGATCTGGTGCGCGCGGACCACCCATCCCAGTTCGCCCGCGATGATGAGCAGCCAGAAGTCGATCATGCCCAGCAGGAAGACTGCGTTGGGGATGTAGTGTTTGAACAGTCGGATCATCGCACCACACGGTTCCTGCACGGCCCCATGCGGGCCTCCGATCGCAGCGATAAGGCTGGACGGGTAAATTGTCGGTGAATCTGACAGCCCTGGCGGGGGATTGTCGATCCCCTTTACAGGTTCGCCATCCGAGGGGAAGCGCCGTGCCACTGGCAAGGGCGGGCAAAGCCTGTCATGCTGCGCAGCATGCGGCACAAAGAACTGCGACTGGCTCTGGTTTCCACCGGCGGCATCAGCCTCGCGGTCTACATGCATGGCGTCACCAAGGAATTGTGGCACCTCGCGCGCGCCAGCCGGGCGTTCCATGCCGATGCCGCGCCCGCGCCGGCCGCGGAAAGCGCATCCCCGATCGAGGCGGTCTGGCTAGGCCTGCTGGAGACGATCGCCAGGGAGCGCGGCCTGCGGCTGCGCGTGCTGATCGACATCCTGTCGGGCGCCAGCGCAGGCGGGATCAATGCGGTATTTCTCGCCCAGGCCCTGACCACGGGCCAGAGCCTCGACCCGCTGACCCGGCTGTGGCTGGCGCGCGCCGACAGCGACGTGCTGCTCGATCCCGATGCCCGGCCCTGGGGCCGCTTCGCCAAGTTCTGGGCGCAGCCGCTGGTCTGGGCGGTGCTGCGCTGGCCGCTGCCCCGCACCAAGGGCAGCCGGCTGATGGCGGGCGTCGGGCGCGAGACGCGCGGCGAAGTGCGGGCCAAGGTCTCGCGCCTCATCCGCGCGCGCTGGTTCGCCCCGCCGTTCAGCGGCATCGGCTTTTCGCGGCTGCTGGCCGAGGCGTTCGACGCCATGGCGCGGAGCGGCAACGGCCCGCCACTGCTGCCACCGGGCCACCCGGTCGACCTCATGGTCACGGCGACCGATTTCACCGGCCATCCCGAACCGCTGCGCCTGCACAACCCGCCGCTGGTCGAGGAAAACGAACATCGCCTCGCCATCGCCTTCGGGGCCGAGACGCGCAGCCATACCGGGGAGGCATTGGCGCCGCTTCCCGAACTGGTCATGGCCGCCCGTGCGACTGCGAGCTTTCCGGGCGCCTTCCCGCCGCTGACCGTGGCCGAAATCGACCGGCTGGTACATGAACGCGGAGAGGCATGGCCGGGGCGCGCCGCGTTCCTGCAGCGCATCATGCCGCAGCGCTGGCGGCGGGGGACGGTGGCGGCGGCGGCGCTGGTCGATGGCGCCGTGCTGGTCAATCGCCCCTTCGCGCCGGCCATGGCGGCACTGACCAACCGCCCCTCGCGCCGCGAGGTCGATCGCCGGTTCCTTTATCTTGATCCCGCCCCCCATGCGCCGGACGATACGAGTCAGGCGTCGGGTCCGGCCGCCCCGGTGGGCTTCCTGTCGGCGATCTTCGGCGCGCTGTCGACCATCCCGCGCGAGCAGCCGATCCGCGACAATCTCGAGGCGCTCGAGCGCCAGTCGCGCGAGCGCCTGCGGCTGCGTGCCATCGTCGACGCGCTGGAAGGCGAGATCGAGGAGACCGTGGCGCGGCTGTTCGGCCACACCTGGTTCTTCGATTCGCCCACAACCCGGCGGCTGATCGCGTGGAGGGCGCGGGCGCAGCAGGCCGCGGCCCAGGGGGCGGGTTTCGCGTTTCATGGCTATGCGCAGGTCAAGCTGGCGGGCATCGTCGAGGACCTCGCCGCCCTTATCGCCGGCGCGCTTCCCGGCGAGGAGGCGAGCATGGCGGAAGAGGTGCTGTGGCGCCATCTCCACGCGCAGGGCCTCGACACCGTCGGCGCGCCGGGCGGCGGGGCAAGCGCGGCCGCGATCGCGTTCTTCCGCACCCACGACCTTGGTTTCCGCATCCGCCGGCTCAAGCTCCTCGCCCGGCGGCTGACCACCGACTGGGAAGAGGCCGGCGACATCGCGCCGGCGGCGCGTGAGGCGGCACGCGACGTGGTCTATCGCGCACAGGCACTGTACCAGGCGCGCGGCACGCTGTCGGGTCTCGGCCCCGGCTTTGCCGCGAGTGCCGCGGTGCTGCGGGAAGACCCCGGCGCAGTGTTGGCGGCGATCGCCGCACGGCGCGATCTGGCGCGGCTGGACGACGAGGTCGACGCGATGTTCGTCCATGCGCTCGCCGCAATGGACAAGCCGCTGCGGCGCCGGTTCCTCCACGCCTATCTCGGCTTTCCGTTCTACGATGTCGCCACGCTGCCGCTGTTCCAGGGCGACGGGCTGGGCGAATTCGATCCCGTCAAGGTCGACCGCATCTCGCCCGAGGATGCCACCGCGATCCGCACCGGCGGCACGCGCGCCTGCCTCAAGGGCATCGCCTTCACCTATTTCGGCGCCTTCTTCAGTCGCGCCTGGCGCGAGAACGACTATCTGTGGGGCCGCCTGAACGGCGCCGAACGCCTGATCGACATCGTGTGCTCGGCCCTCGACACGCCGCTCGATTCCACGCTGGTTGCCGCGTTCAAGCGCGACGCATTCCAGGCGATCCTCGACGAGGAGGAACCACGCCTGCGCGCCGAGCCGGACCTGGTGGCAGGCCTGCGCGCGGAAGTGGCGGCGCGCTTCGACCTGCAGCCCTGACCGTTGCGCTCAAATCGGTGGCTTGCCGCGCCGGCGGCGCCTATGCGCCATCCATGGCTGAAAAATTCGAACGACACCGGCAACCGTGGAATGCGGCGGAACTCCAGAAGCTGCACACGCTGGCCAAGAAGGGCATGGGTCTCAAGGCCATTGCCAAGGCGCTCACCCGCACCGAGGAATCGGTGAAGGACCGCGCCAAGGCCGACGGCCTGACGATCGCCAAGCTGCGCTGATCGTCGCGCGTCACGGCGCGGCGCGGCCGGTCCTACCCTCGCCAACCTGCCACATTTGGCCTAACGCCCCGCCATGGCCCTGACTCGCCTCACCTTGCGCGATTTTCGCAACCATGCGGCGACGCGGCTCGTCGGCATGGCGCAGTTCAACGTGCTGGTCGGCGAGAACGGCGCGGGCAAGACCAACGTGCTCGAGGCGATCTCGCTGCTGGCGCCGGGGCGCGGCCTGCGCCGTGCCCAACCTGCCGAGATGGCCGCCCGCAGCGGGGACGGCAGCTTTGCCGTGGCGGCGGAGATGGAAGACGGCGCGCTGGTGCTGGCGACGCAGACCCAGCTGCAGGCGCCCGGCCGCCGCCAAGTGCGGATCAACGGCGCCGACGGTCCCGCCACGCGGCTTGCCGAATGGCTCTCGCTCACTTGGCTGACCCCGGCGATGGACCGGATCTTCGCCGAAAGCGCCGGTGGCCGGCGACGGTTCCTCGACCGGCTGGTGCTGGCGCGCCGCCCCGACCACGCGCGCACCAGCACCCGTTACGAAACCGCGCTGCGCGAGCGTAATCGCCTACTGGCCGACCCGCGCGAGCCGGACCCGGCCTGGCTCGATGCGCTCGAGGTACAGCTGGCCGAAACCGGCGCCGCCATTGCCGCCGCACGGCGCATGCTGGTGGAGGATCTGACCGCCGTGCTAGCCACGCTGCCCGAGCAGCCCTTCGCGCGGCCCTCGCTGGCCTATGCCGGCGATACGCCGCCCGATGAAGACGCCCTGCGCCGCGCCTTGCGCGACAGCCGCCGCCGCGACCGCACCGCCGGGCGCACGCTGGTCGGCCCGCACCGCGACGACCTCGCCGTCCGCCTCGCGGCGAAGGACGCTCCGGCCGCCGAATGCTCGACCGGCGAGCAGAAGGCCATGCTCATCGCCATCGTCCTCGCCCACGCCCAGCTCACCGCCGGCGAACGCCCCCGCCTGCTGCTGCTCGACGAGATCGCCGCGCACCTCGATCCGCTGCGCCGCGCCGCGCTGTACGAGCGGCTGGAAGCATCGGGCGCGCAAGTGTGGATGACCGGCACGGAAGCAGCACCCTTCGCCGAGATCGCCGGCCAGGCTGCGCTGTGGAACGTGGCTGACGGGGTGGCGATCAGGGCGGACTAGCCTGCCCGTCGCGCCGTCTCGTCACCCCCAGGCGAAGACCCGACGAAACTTACCGCAGCGCCTTGGCCAGCGCCTGCGCCACGGCCGGCTCGGTCGCCGCGACGATTGTGTCCACGCCCTTGGCATTGGGGTGGATATGGTCGGGCAACTGCAGGCCCGGCTGGCCCAGGATCGGTGCGAGGAAGAACGGGACCAGCGCGGCGTCGTACTTCCTGGCAAGCGTAGGCCAGATCGGGTTGAACGCCCGGCCGTAGTCGGCGCCCAGGTTGGGCGCGGCCAACATGCCGGTCAGCATGACGGGAATGCCGCGGCGCTTCAGTTCGGCAAGGATCGCATCGAGATTGGCGCGCGTCTCCTCGGGCGGCAGGCCGCGCAGCATGTCGTTGCCGCCGAGCCCGACCATGACCAGCGCGGGCTTCACCGGCTGGTTGTCGAGCGTGAAGGCCAGCCGCTGGCGGGCGGCAGCCGTGGTGTCGCCCGAGACGCCGGCATTGACCACCCGCGCCTTGACCCCGGCTGCGTTCAATGCCGCCTCGAGCCGGGCGGGATAGCCCTGGCCCGGATCGAGCTGGTAGCCGGCATAGAGGCTGTCGCCGAACGCGAGGATCACCGGCGCATCGGCCGGTACCGAAGCCTGCGCGCCCGTCGTCGCGGCGGACCGGGTTTCAAGCGCCGCGGGCGCCTTCTCGGCCGAACAGGCCATCACGAACAACAGCGGCAAAAGGGCAGATACGCGCATGTAGGCTCCCCAAAGGGTGGTCGAGCCTTCATGTCGTTGGTGGAATGGGCAGTTGCAAGCCCGGGCATCACTGTGCCACCCGTGATCGCGTGAACGCCCCCTCCCCGCTGATCCGCGCCCGCTCGCTCACCCTTTCCCTCGGCGACGGCACTGCGCGCGTCGACATCCTCAAGGGCATCGACCTCGATGTCATGCCCGGCGAAACCCTCGCGTTGCTGGGGCCATCCGGCTCGGGCAAGTCGTCGCTGCTTGCCGTACTCGCCGGCCTCGAACGCGCAAGCGGCGGATCGCTTTCGGTGGCGGGCGAGGATTTCGCCGCACTCGACGAGAACGGTCTTGCCACCGCGCGGCGCGGGCGGATCGGCATCGTGCTCCAGGCCTTCCACCTGCTGCCGACGATGACTGCACGCGAAAACGTCGCGACGCCGATGGAACTGGCCGGCATGGCCGGCGCCCTGCCACGTGCCGAGACCGAACTGGCCGCGGTCGGCCTTGGCCATCGCCTCGATCACTACCCCGGCCAGCTTTCGGGCGGCGAGCAGCAGCGCGTGGCGATCGCCCGCGCGCTCGCGCCGCGCCCGGCCCTGCTGTTCGCCGACGAGCCGACCGGCAACCTCGACGCCGCGACCGGCGCCGCCGTCGCCGACCTGCTCTTCGCCCGCGCCGCCGAGGCCGGCGCCACGCTGTTGATGGTGACGCACGACGAAGCGCTGGCGCTGCGCTGTGGCCGCGTGCTGCGGCTGGCGGATGGCCGGATCGCCTCGGACGAGCGGCGATGAGCGAGCGGGGCGCAAGCACGCTCGGCTGGCGCGGCGCCTGGCGGCTGGCGCGGCGGGGGCTGGACTGGAAATTCCGGGGGCTGCGGCTGCTGGTGGTGTGCCTCGTGCTCGGTACCGCCGCGCTGGCCGCGATCGGCACGCTCACGCATGCGGTCGGCGACGAGTTGGGCCAGCGCGGCCAGGCGATGCTGGGCGGCGACGTCGAGGTAGAGCTGGCCACGCGGCAGGCCTTCCCCGCCGAATTGGCCGCGTTCCGCCGCGCCGGCGCGCTGTCGATCGGGGCCCGCATGCGCGCCATGGCCGTGGTGCCCGGCGGCGACGGCCGCGCGGTGCCGGTCGAGCTCAAAGCAGTCGACGGGGCTTGGCCGCTCTACGGCACGTTCACGCTTACCGATGGCCGCCGCACCGGTGCGCCGCCCGCCGACACCGCCTGGATTGCCTCGGGCGTGGCCGAGCGGCTGGGCGTCGCGCCGGGTGGGCGCCTGCACATCGGCAATGCCACGTTTCGCATCGGCGGCGTGATCGCCGACGAACCCGACCGCCTCGGCGAAGGCTTCGCGCTGGGGCCGACGGTCATCATCGGCACCGCCGGCCTCGAGGCCACCGGCCTCGTCCAGCCCGGCGCGATGGTGCGCTGGAAATATCGCCTGCGCCTGCCGCAGGCCGCGCAGCCACAGGCCGTGGCCGACGGCCTCAAGCGCGCCTTCCCCGAAGCTGGACTGGAACTGCGCACGCGCGACAAGGCCTCGCCCGGCCTCGATCGCTTCGTGTCGCGCATGGGCCAGTTCTTGGGGCTGGTCGCGCTCGCCGCGCTGCTGATCGCCGGGATCGGCATCGGCAATGGCGTGTCCTCGAACCTCGAGGCGCGGCGCGGCTCGATCGCCACGCTCAAGATCCTCGGCGCCACGGGCGGCGATGTCGCGCGGGTGTTCCTCTTGCAACTCGCGGTCGCAGCCGTGCTAGCCATCGCGGTCGGGCTGATGCTGGGCGTCGCCGCCACCCCGCTCGTCGCGATGGCGCTCGACGAGCTGTTGCCAGTGAAGCAAGGGCTCGTCCTGGCGCCGGCCGCGCTGGCAATCGCGGCACTGCAGGGCCTGCTCATCGCCCTCACCTTTGCCGCGCCGCCGCTGCTGCGCGCGCGCAGCGTTCCGGCGATGGCGCTGATGCGCGCCGGGCTGGTCGCGCCGCGCGAAGGCTGGCGCCTGCGGGTTCTGGTCATGGCGCTGGGCCTGGCCGCGATTGCCGGGATTGCCATCGCCACGGCGCAGCAACCGCTGCTCGCGGCCGAATTCCTGGGTGCTGCGGGCGCGGTCATGCTGCTGCTGGCCGGACTCGGCCGTGCGCTGGTGTGGGTGGCCGCGCGCCTGCCCCGCCCGCGCAGCCCGATCGCGCGCATGGCGCTAGGCAACCTGCACCGGCCCGGCGCGCAGACCGGCGCGCTGGTGACGGCGCTCGGCTTCGGCCTCTCCGCTTTCGTGCTGCTCGCCGGGATCGAGACCAGTCTCGATGCCAATATCGCCGCGCGCGTGCCCGATCGCGCGCCCGACTATTTTGTGCTCGACGTCCCACCCGCCGCGCTGCCCGCGTTCGAGCGGGTGGTCCATGGCGCGGCCCCGCAGGCACGCATCCGCAGCGTGCCGGCGATGCGCGGCGCGATCGTCGCCTTCGGCCCGGCCGACCGGATGATCCGCGTGGCCGACCTGGTCAAGATCCCCGACGACGCCTGGGCCCTGCGCGGCGACCGCGGCCTGACCTTCTCGGCCGCCGTCCCCGAGGGCAACGTCGTCACTGCCGGCCGCTGGTGGCCTGCCGACTATGCCGGGGAGCCGCTGGTCTCGGTCGATGAGCAGCTCGCCAAGGCCATCGGCCTGAAGCTGGGCGACCGGCTGACCGTCTCGCTGCTGGGGGTGGAACGCAGCGCGCGCGTCGCCTCGTTCCGGCGGATCGACTGGGACAGCTACGGCTTCAACTACGTGCTGGTGTTCAGCCCGCAGGCGCTGGGCGGCGCACCCTACAACCTCGCCGCGACGATCGAACTCGGCAAGGGCGAAAAGACCGAAGGCGTGGCGCGGCAGATCCTGTCGGGGCTGGTGCGCGCCATGCCGTCGAGCTCGGTGATCGAGGTCGGCCCGGTGCTGTCCCAGGCACGCGCGATCCTGGGGCAGATGGCCATCGCGATCTTCGCCGCGGCCAGCGTCGCGATCCTTGCTGGGCTTGCTGTGCTCGCAGGCGCCATCGCCGCCGCGCGCGAACGGCGCCAATATGATGCAGTGGTGCTGCGCGTGCTTGGCGCCGGCACGGGGCAGTTGCTGGCGCTCGTGCTGCTGGAGCAGCTGTGGCTTGCAGGCCTGCTGGCAGGCGTTGCGCTGGCCCTGGGCACCGCAGGCGCCTGGGCAGTGGTGACGCAGCTGTTCGAATTCGCCTGGTTGCCCGGCTGGGGCACGATCCTGGCGGTGCTGGGCGGCGGGCTGGCGGTGGTGCTCGCCATAGCGCTGGGCGGATCGCTCGGCGTGCTCCGCACCCGGCCGGCACAGGCGCTGCGCGAATTGTGACAGTAACAGGCCGGTGCGCGAGGCTGTCCCCGCGCACCGGATCTATTGTCAGGCGAAGACGTCGACGTCCGCCGGGTTTTTGGGGTCGGATCCGAAGCGGTTGGAGCCGCGCGTGCCGTCGAGGCAGTAGAACACCAGCAACGTGAACCAGCCGATGATCGGCAGGAAGATCAGCAGCAACCACCAGCCCGAGCGGTCGATGTCGTGCAGGCGCCGCACCGCGACGGTGACACTGGGAACCAGGCTGAAGAGTCCGAACAGGCCCGACACGATATCACCGGTCGTATTGAGCTGGGTCGATACCCCGGCGTACCATCCCATGGCGGTATAGGCCGTCCGCCCGAACATCACGGTGATGGCGGCGTTGACCAGCATGCCGAACAGCGTGAACATCCAGAATTCCATGCGGCGCGAGCGTCCGGCGATCTCGAAATATCGGCGGTATGGCAACAACATCCAGTTCATCGGCAGCCCTCCTGTTACCTCTGTTCAAACACAGAGCCAGAAAGCCGCGCGCAAGACAAGCAAAAGCCGGACAAGAAAAAGGGGGCCTGGAAGGCCCCCTTGAAGTCATGCGCCGGCAGTCCGGGTCAGGCCTGCGGCGCGACCTGCACCCGTGGTGCGCGGTTCGCGAGACGCGTGGCGGCGATGGTCCGGCTGGAGCATCGTCGTTGCATCATCAGGTAGCGTGATTGGTGCCGTGCACAATTGGTAATACGGCCAAGAGTGAACCCGACCCGACCAACGACAGGGTATTTTTGCCGCACTGTTGTGCACGGGCAACAAATAGCGCGGCCAGATGCGATTTTCGCGCCGGACTTGTGGCAACGCACAATGTCGAGTAAGCGCGCGGCCAAGAGCGGTCCGACCGGGAAAACGGGATTTTCCCCAAACGTGGCTGCCGCCCAGCTGAATCCCGGTTTTTTCGAGAAAGCTTTTCATGCCTCTGCCCTTGCGCAACATCGCGATCATCGCCCACGTCGACCACGGCAAGACCACGCTCGTCGACCAGCTTTTCCGCCAGTCCGGCACGTTCCGTGACAACCAGCGCGTCGAAGAGCGTGCGATGGATTCCAACGACCTCGAAAAGGAACGCGGGATCACCATTCTGGCCAAGTGCACCTCGGTCGAATGGACGAGCCCGGCTACCGGCGAGACCACGCGAATCAATATCGTCGACACCCCGGGCCACGCCGACTTCGGCGCCGAGGTGGAACGCATCCTCTCGATGGTCGACGGCGTGATCCTGCTGGTCGACAGCTCGGAAGGCGCGATGCCGCAGACCAAGTTCGTCACCGGCAAGGCGCTGGCGCTCGGCCTCAAGCCGATCGTCGTCGTCAACAAGATCGACCGTCCCGACGGCCGCCCGCAGGAAGTGCTCGACGAAGTCTTCGACCTCTTCGTCAGCCTCGACGCCAATGACGAGCAGCTCGAATTCCCCGTGCTCTACGCCTCGGGCCGCAACGGCTACTCGGGCACCGACGAGACCGTGCGCGAAGGCACGCTCGAGCCGCTGTTCGAGAAGATCGTCGCGCATGTTCCGGCGCCGTCGCTCGACGTCGACGGTCCGTTCAGCTTCCTCGCGACGCTGCTCGACCGCGACAACTTCATGGGCCGCGTTCTGACCGGCCGCGTCCAGTCGGGCACGATCAAGATCAACCAGCCGATCCACGCGCTCGACCGCGACGGCAAGGTGCTCGAAGTCGGCCGCGCCTCGAAGATCCTCTCGTTCCGTGGCCTGGAGCGCGTTCCCGTCGAGGAAGCCCGCGCCGGTGACATCATCGCGCTGGCCGGTCTCGAAAAGGCGACCGTCGCCAACACCGTCGCCGATCCCTCGGTGACCGTGCCGATCGAGGCCCAGCCGATCGACCCGCCGACGCTGGCGATGCGCTTTGCCGTCAACGACAGCCCGTTCGCCGGCCGCGAAGGCGACAAGGTGACGAGCCGCATGATCCGCGACCGCCTGATGCGCGAGGCGGAAACCAACGTCGCCATCCGCGTCACCGAAAGCGCCGACAAGGACAGCTTCGAAGTCGCGGGCCGCGGCGAACTCCAGCTTGGCGTGCTGATCGAGACGATGCGCCGCGAAGGCTTCGAGCTCGGCATCAGCCGCCCGCGCGTGCTGTTCGGCACCGATGAGAAGGGCGGCCGCACCGAGCCGTACGAAACCGTCGTGATCGACGTGGACGACGAATTCTCGGGCACGGTCGTCGAGAAGATGCAGCGCCGCAAGGCCGAGCTGACCGACATGCGTCCCTCGGGCGCCGGCAAGACCCGCATCACCTTCTCGGCCCCGTCGCGCGGCCTGATCGGCTACCATGGCGAGTTCCTGTCGGACACGCGTGGCACCGGCATCATGAACCGGCTGTTCGAGAAGTATGCCGCTCACAAGGGTCCGATCGAGGGCCGCCAGAACGGCGTGCTGATCTCGAACGCGACCGGCGAGGCCGTGGCCTATGCACTCAACAGCCTCGAGGACCGCGGCGTGCTGTTTGTGCGCCCGCAGGACAAGGTCTATGAGGGCATGATCATCGGCGAGAACGCCAAGCCCGACGACCTCGAAGTCAACCCGATGAAGTCGAAGCAGCTGACCAACTTCCGCTCGACGGGCAAGGATGACGCAATCCGCCTGACCCCGCCGCGGATCATGACGCTGGAACAGGCCATCGCCTACATCGACGACGATGAAATGGTCGAAGTGACCCCGCAGACCGTGCGTCTGCGCAAGGCGATCCTCGATCCGAATGAACGCAAGAAGGCCAGCCGCAAGAAGGAAATGGCCTGATCGCAGCGCCCTTTGCGGGCGATCGGACAGAAGGGCGCTCCCTCGCGGGGGCGCCCTTTTTCGTATGTCAGGTCGGAAGGCCCCTCCACCGCCGCTTCGCGGCGGTCCCGCTCCCCGCCTGCGGCAGGGAGGATCTTTTGGGTTCCTCCCCATCGACGGGAGGCAGCCACAGCGGAAATTCCTGTATCAACTCCATTCGTCGCAAATCCTGCCCGCCCCTGCTGCCTGAACGAAGGTTTCATCCACCGTTCAGAGCGTGTTGCATAAGGTTTCCCCAATGGATCCGCCGCGAGGATGAGAACTCGGGACAAGTGGGCGGGTTTGGAGACGAGCTATGAAGCTGTTGAACAAGGTTATGCTGGCCGGCGCCCTTGGCGCCACTGCCCTCGCTGCTGCTGCGCCCGCCGAGGCGCATGGCTGGTATCGCGGTGGACGCGGCAATGGTGCCGCTGTCGCCGTCGGTGCGGGCATCCTCGGTCTTGCGGTCGGCGCTGCCATCGCGTCGGACCGTCCGCGCGGGTATGTTGTGGAACGCGACTACGTCGCCCCGCCGCCGCCCCCGCCGACCTATTATTACGAAACGCCGGGCTACTATCCGTCGTATGACGGCTATTACGCCCAGCCGGTCTATCCGCGCGGCTACGTCTATCGTGACGTCTACCGCGGCTACCGCCCGGCCCCCGGCTACTACCACTACCGTCGCGGCTGGTAAGCCGAAGCCCCGAACCCTTCGGGCAGCTCGATCGGGGCACGCAGGTCCAGGCGGCTTGCGTGCCCCGATGCGTTTGCGCGACCCCTTCGTCGGCTCTCGCCTTTGCCCGGCGCGCTCGCTATGGCCCGAGCCATGAACAATTCGCCCCTGCAGCACCCGCAGGACGGTGCGCCGCAACTCCGCCTCGACGGGCTGCGGATCGCGCTGTTCAGCGGCAACTACAATTACGTTCGTGACGGCGCCAATCAGGCGCTCAACCGCCTGGTCGATTACCTGCTGCGCCAAGGGGCACAGGTCCGCGTCTATTCGCCCAAGGTCGCTCGGCCGGCGTTCGAGCCGACCGGCACGCTCATCGGCCTGCCCGCGCTCGCGGTTCCCGGCCGCGGCGAATACCGCGTGCCGCTGGCGCTGTCGCCGCAGGTGCGTCGCGATCTCAAGGCCTTTGCGCCCGATGTCGTCCATGTTTCGTCGCCCGACCCGGCCTCGCACCGCGCGGTTTCCTGGGCCCGGCGCCGCCGCATTCCCGTGCTGGCCTCGGTCCACACGCGCTTCGAGACTTACTTGCGCTATTACAACATGGCCTGGCTCGAGCCGGCGATGGTGGCGGTGCTGCGCCGCTTCTATCGGCGCTGCGACGCGCTCGTGGCACCATCCGAATCGATGGCACAGGTGCTGCGCGAGCAGCGCATGAACTACGACATCGGCATCTGGTCGCGCGGGGTCGACCGCGAAATCTTCACTCCCGAGCGGCGCAGCATGGAATGGCGCCGCAGCCTCGGCATCGGTGACGACGAGGTGGTCGTCGGTATCTTCAGTCGCCTCGTCATGGAAAAGGGCCTCGATGTCTTTTCCGACGCGATCGACGAACTCAAGCGCAAGGGGTCGCGCTTCCGGGTCCTCGTGGTGGGCGAAGGTCCGGCGCGCGAGTGGCTCGAGAACCGCCTGCCCGACGCGGTCTTCGCCGGGTTCCTCTCCGGGCCCGACCTCGGCAAGGGCGTGGCCAGCATGGACGTGCTGTTCTTCCCCTCGGTCACCGAGACGTTCGGCAACGTCACGCTCGAGGCCATGGCCTGCGGCCTCCCAGTCGTGGCATCAGCGGCGACCGGCAGCCAGAGCCTGGTGGACGACCACGTCTCGGGCCGGCTGATCACCCCTGGCGCGGTCCACCAATTTGCCGAGGCGCTGCGGGCCTATGTCGAGAACGCGGATCTGCGTGCGGCCCATGGCAAGGCGGGCGAAGCGCGCGCGCAGGAATTCGGCTGGGACAAGATCAATCAGGCCGTGGCCGACACCTATGTTCGCCTCGTCCGGCAGCGCCAGAAGCGCGGCCAGAAGCGCGCCGGCTGACCCTCAGCCGGCAATGGCGACCAGCGCCGCGCGATCAAGGATCGCGACATCGCGCCGCGCCGGCAGGTCGATCACGCCCTCGGCCTTGAGCTTGGTGAACTGGCGGCTGACAGTCTCGATCGTGAGGCCTAGCACGTCGGCGACCTGCTGACGCGAGAACGGCAGCGTGAAGTGCTTGGCCGGCCCCTGCGCGAGCGGCTTGCAACCCTGCTCCGCCAGTCGATCGGACATCTCGAGCAGGAAGGTCGCGATCTTCTCGGGCGCGGTCTTACGGCCCAGTAGCATCATCCACGAGCGCGTACGGTCCAGTTCGGCCAGCGTACGCTCGAGCAGCTTGTGCTCCAGCTCGGGGTGGGTGCGGGCGAAGCGGTCGAAATCGTTGCGCGAGAATACGCAGACCCGCGCATCGGTCAGGGCGACGACGCTGGCCTTGCTGGTCTGGCCGAAGGGACGCCCGATGAAGTCGGACGGGTAGGCCACGCCGACGATCTGCTCGCGACCGTCCTCGGTGCTGGTGGTGAGCTTGAGCACGCCGTCGATCACGTTGGCGACAAGCAGCGAATCGTCGTCTTCCCAGATCAGCGGTTCGCCGGCCGAGACACTGCGTCGGCGGCCGATCGCGTTAAGCGCGGTGAGTTCCCGATCATCGAGGCCGGCGCAAATGGCGCGGTTGCGGACGACGCATGTTTCGCAAGTGGACATAGGTGCATGAATTATCACCAAGTCGTTGCCAAGACAACGCGGTGACGTACCGGGATCAGCCTAAAGTATGACGGGGCCTCCCACAAAAAAGGGGGGCGGCCAGCAAAGCAAGCCGCCCGAGTTGGGGAGAAATCACACGAAACGAACCGACCTTCCGGGTTGGAGCGGTCTGTCCCCTTCGGCAATTACGGTTCTATCCCCAGGCCGGGCGACATGCTTTGACCAAAGTCAAACCCGCACGATTTAGCCAATTGTGCAAGTCAGACGCCTTGGGCGATTTCGACCGCGTCGTGGTACTGGCCGCGGAAGAACAGCAGCGGCGTACCTTCGGCCCGCGCGTCGAGCGCCTCGACCGCGCCGACGACCAGCCAGTGATCGCCGATGTCCTCGACGCGTTCGATCCGGCAGTCGATCCACGCCAAGGCATCGTCGAGCAGCGGTAGCCCGGCCGGGCTGTGGCCATGGGCCAGTTCGGCAAACTTGTCGTCGGCGCGCGAGGCGAAGCGGCGGCATAGGTCGAGCTGGTCGGCACCGAGCACGTTGACGCAGAAGCGACCGGTCTCGGCGATGCGCGGCCATGAACTCGACCGCTTGTCGGGGAAGAAGCCGACGAGCGGCGGATCGAGCGAGATCGACGTGAACGAGCCGATCACCAGCCCGGTACGCAGGCCTGCGGCATCGACCGAGGTAATGACGCAGACGCCGGTCGGATAGGCACCGAGCACGGTGCGGAAATGCTTGGGATCGATCATCAAGGCCCCTCGGATCAACAGGTGTCAGCCTCCATTGCCGATCCCGGCGGCAGGCTCAAGCGCCCGTTTGGCCCGTCACCCCATCCTAATCAGCCGTCGGTCAGTCGAAGAAGGCGATGCAGCGCACCTCGATCGAGTGGCGCGTCCTGGTATCCGGCAGGCTGGTGTCGTGGAATGCGGTATGCGGGCAGCGCCAAGTCACGCTCTCGTCGCTGTCGTTGAACTTGAACAGCAGCACGTCTTGCGCCGTCATATTAGCAAAATACCACCAGCGATGGTCGGGCCGGTAGCGGAAGATCGTGGCGGCGATCATGTCCGCCTCGCCCTCGACGGGTGCGGTCAGCGCCTCGCCTTTCGGGAATTCGTCAACCACGAACAGCGTGTTGGACGCCGTCTCCGCCTCGCCCACGCTGCGCCCGTCGCAGACCGCCAGCGGCCAGTCCTGTGGCCCCGGCGAAAAGGTGCGCCATAGCGAAAAGCAGATGGCGCGGCTGTAGCCCGCGTGGTCGCCGAAACGCTGGGCGTGGATGCGCGCTGCCGCCCGGCGCGCGGTGGGGCGGTTGTAGTCGACATGCGCCTCGCCTGCGGGGGGCTGGATGCCGCCGTTGTGCTGGTAATTGGCGACCTTCTCCTGCGCGCGCTGCGACAGGTCGGCGGAGGTGCGGATCATCCACCCTTGCGCGGCGACCCGATCCGCGCCCGAGAGCTGCGCGACGAGCGCCTCCACCTCGGCCAGATAGCCGCCATCCACCGCAGCGCGATCGGTGAAGTCGGCAATCGCCGAATGATGGCGGCCCAGCATGAACCCATGCGTGTCCAGCGCGAAGTGGTCGCGGATCGGCATGCCGTCGCGGACCACCACAGCGTGGTCGGTATAGGTCCCCGTGTTGATCTCCGCGCCCTGGCTGACATAGCGCCGGGTGACGAAGTCCCCCTCGCCAAGGTAGCGGATGATCGCCGGGGCGGCCCGTGCCGTTGCCTCGAGCGGGTCGACCGGAGCGGTGGATGTATCGGAAGCCGACGCGGCGGGCATCGTAACTGCGGACATGGTCGATCCTCTCAAAATCTCGAGTCCGCGCGCGGCCCGAGTTGATTAGCAATACTAACAATTGTGATCGTGCCTGTCGAGACGCAGACACGATGGCCGGATCACGGCCGCCCTTCCCCGCCCTTGGCCAAGACCCTATCTCGGGGGCATGACGGACCCAGCATCGCCCGCCGCCCCTTCCGGCCCCTCCAGCGACCGCGCCAGGCTCGCCGAGATCGGCGCGATTCTTGCGCGCCATGGCCTTGGCTGGCTGGCGGCGCGGTTCCTGCCGGGCAGCGGCGCGCGAGGCGATGACGAGGCGCAGCCCGACCTGCCCCGCCGCGTGCGCCTGGCGCTGGAGGACCTCGGGCCAACCTGGATCAAGCTCGGCCAGATCCTGGCGACGCGCGCTGATCTCCTGCCGCCGCCGTGGATCGCCGAACTCGAACAGTTGCAGAGCGCCGCGCCGACGCTGCCCTTCGCCGACCTGCGCGACGAGGTCGAACGGGCGCTGGGCGCTGGGGTCGCGGAGTGCTTCGCATCGTTCGACGAGATACCGCTTGCTGCCGCCTCGATGGCGCAGGTCCATCGCGCCACGCTGCCCGACGGGCGCCCGGTAGCGGTCAAGATCCGCCGCCCAGGCATCGCGCCGCGCATGCTCGCCGACCTGCGGCTGATCGCGGGTGCCGCCGCGCTAGCCGAGCGCACGCACCCCGAAGCGCGCCGCTTGCATGCCGGCGCCATGGCGCGCGAACTGGCCGACAACCTGCGCCAGGAACTGGACTTCACGGTCGAAGGCCGCAACGCCGATCGCATGCGCGCCGACTTTGCCGGCAATCGCCGCGTGATCGTCCCCGAGATCCATTGGTCGCTGAGCAGCGAGACGCTGCTGGTCATGGATTACATCGACGGCGTCGCCCCGCTCGATCCCATGATCCTGCGCGCGGCAGGGATAGACCCGGCGAAAATTGCCGCGCTGGGCGCCGACGTGGTGCTCGACATGGTGCTCATAAACGGGCGCTTCCACGGCGATCCACATCCCGGCAACCTGCGCTGCCTGCCCGGCGACCGCATCGCGCTGCTCGACCTCGGGCTGATGGGACAGGTCTCGCCGCGCCGCCGCGAGGAATTCATCCGCTTCACCCAGGCGCTGATCTCCTCCGATGCCGAGGCGATGGGTGCCGTGCTCGCGACCTGGGACGAAAGCGCCGGCGCGCCGTGCACCGCGATTGACGCTGCGGCAGCCAAGCTCATCGCACGGCACGGCGGCACGGCGCTCGACCTGTCGGCCATGGTCGCCGACTTCCTGCCGCTGCTGCGCGAGACCGGCATGGTCATGCCGTCCGACCTGCTCCTAATCTTCAAGGCGCTGGTGACGATCGACGGCGTACTGGCGCGTATCGAGCCCGGCTTCGACCTCGCCGACGCGCTGCGCCGCTCGACGCTGCGGCTGGTGGCGGCCCGATTGGCGCCCGACCATTGGCAGCCGATCGCCAAAGCGCTGGCGCTGGAGCTGGCTCATCTGGGCGACGACGCGCCGCGGCTGGTGCGTTCGCTGACGGCGAAGCTGACCGAGCCGGCGGCGGTGACCGACTGGGCCGCGGTCGCGCGGCCAATCACCCGCGCGGTGTGGGGCGCGGGTGTGTTGGTGGCTGCGGCGGTGGTCGTGGGGTGGTTCGTTTGATGGGGGTTTAGTAAGCCCCTCCACCAGCCTTTGGCTGCCCCCCCCTCCCCATTGCATGGGGAGGATCGGGGTTGCGCTAGGATCCTCCCCACATCGTGGGGAGGGGAACCGCCCGCGCAGCGGGTGGTGGAGGGGCCACGCCCAAAACCCTACTCCGCCGGCTGCTCAACCCCCGGAAAGCCCCCCTGCACCACCACCGAGCGCGTCGGCAGGGCGATGGCGATGCCTGCGGCCTCGAATCGCTCCATGATGGTCAGCAGGATCTCCTGCCGCGCCTCCATCGCCTTGTTGTAGTCCGGCCCCGCGAGATAGGACCACACGTCGATGGTCAGCGCATTCTCGCCGAAGTTGGTGAACGTGGCGCGCACGCCGTCGTTCAGGATCATGTCGTGCGACAGCAGCGTATCGCGAACGATGTCGACCGCTTCGCGCATCTTTTGCGCGTTGAGGCCATAGCCGACGCCGATCGTCGGGTTGAACAGGAAGCGGTCGCGGGTCGCGAAGTTCTCGATCTGACGCGCGGCGAAATCGCCATTGGGGATGGTGACCAGTGTGCGGTCGTTGGTGCGGATGCGAGTGGAGCGGATGCCGACGTCTTCGACCGTGCCCGATACGTCGCCCACCTTGCAGAAATCGCCCACCTGCACCGGCTGGTCGGCGATGACGGTCACGCTGCCCACGAGGTTCTCGACCGTCTTCTGCGCGCCGAGCGCCAAGGCGATACCACCAATGCCCAGCGCGGCGATGCCCGTGGTCACGTTGATGCCGAAGGTATCGAGCACGCCGACGACGGTGAAGGCCAGCAGCAGGATCTTGGCCGCGCGGCGCAGCAGGTTGACCACCGAGATGACCTGGCGGCGCTGGTGATGGCGCAGGCGGCGCGTCGCAACCTCGGCGATGGCGTCGATCAGGCGCAGCGCAAACCACACCAGCGCCACCAGGGCCACCGTGCCGCCATAGCGCAGCAGCGTTTGCCGCGCGACGATCGCCACCGGCAGGCGATTGGCCCAGATGAAGAAGATCATGATCGACAGGAACAGGCTGAGCGGCGGCAGCGCGGCCTGCAGGAAGCGATAGACCGGGCTGGTCTGGCACTGGGGTATGGCCTTGCGCACCGCCAGCAGGATCAGCGCCGCAAGAACGCGGAACAGGGCAAAGCTGATGGCGGCGAGGCCGAACAGCAGCATCCAGTCGCTGACCGGCGCACCACCGATGATCCAGCCATCGGGCGTGGTGCTCGCGGCCGGCTCGTCACGCGGGACGCTGGTCGCGGCCAGGACCTGCAGCGTCTCGGGCGCCACGCGCCAGACCACGACATTGCCCTGCTGGCTGCGCGCGAGGGTCACCGGAACCTTGTTGTCGCCCACCCGCATCGTGCCGACCACTTCGCGATCGAACGGCAGGTCGTCGTTGAGCACGCCGACCGGATCGTTCGACAAGGCGCCGAACGCGCGCAGCGTGCCGCCCTTGTCGAGCAGCACCTGCAGGCGCCGCGCCAGTTCTTCCGAGCCGTTCACCAGCCGCGGATTGTCCATGCGCACGGCCATGTAGTGCGCGGCGCGCTCGTAATCGCGTCCGGCCAGCGCCTGGATCAGGCCCGCCACGGCGGAGCGCGGCGTTTCACGGCCATAAGGATCGGTTGGCGCGGCAGGGGTCGATGGCGCCGCCGGCGTCAGCTGGGCATGGGCCGCGGGCGCTGCGCAGAGCGCGAGGGCAATCAACAGCGAGCGAAACAGGCGCAGGATCGGCAAGTGGCCTCCGGTAGGACTGAGGTTTGCTGCAGGCGCGAAAATGCGCCTCTTCCCTCAACCGGACGACTTGCGGTTAGGTTCCCCGGACGGTCCTGCCAACAGCGCGCAATGCGGAAACGGTTCGCGCAGAGGCGCAGAGGCGCAAAGGGCCTTGCCCGATCATTGCGCCCCCGATCATTGCGCCTTCGCGCCTTCGCGTGAACCGAACGCTGAAAAAAGGGGGCAGTACGCCCCCTCTCCTCTTATTCCTCGCCCATGCGCAGCGCGGCGATGAAGGCTTCCTGCGGGATCTGCACGTTGCCGTACTCGCGCATGCGCTTCTTGCCTTCCTTCTGCTTTTCCAAAAGCTTCTTCTTGCGGCTGATGTCGCCGCCATAGCACTTGGCGGTCACGTCCTTGCGCATCGCCGCGATGGTTTCGCGCGCGATCACCTTGGCGCCGATCGCGGCCTGGATCGGGATCTTGAACAGGTGGCGCGGGATCAGGTCCTTGAGCCGCTCGCACAGCGCGCGGCCGCGTGCCTCGGCCTGGCTGCGGTGGACGATCATGCTCAGCGCGTCGACCGGTTCATTGTTGACGAGGATGTTCATCGTCACGAGGTCACCCTCGCGCAGACCGATCTGCTCGTAGTCGAAGCTGGCATAGCCGCGGCTGATCGATTTGAGGCGATCGTAGAAGTCGAACACCACTTCATTGAGCGGCAGCTCGTAATTCACCTGGGCGCGGCCGCCGACATAGGTCAGCCCGGTCTGGATGCCGCGACGATCCTGGCACAGCTTAAGGATCGAGCCGAGGTACTCGTCCGGCGTGTAGATCGTCGCCTTGATCCACGGCTCTTCCATCGTGTCGATCTTGACCACGTCCGGCATGTCGGCCGGGTTGTGCAGCTCCTGTGTGGAGCCGTCGGTCATGGTCAGGCGATATACCACCGACGGCGCGGTGGTGATGAGGTCGAGATCGTATTCGCGGCTGAGGCGCTCCTGGATGATTTCCAGGTGCAGCAGGCCGAGGAAACCGCAGCGGAAGCCGAAGCCGAGCGCGGCGCTCGATTCCATCTCGAAGCTGAACGACGCGTCATTGAGGCGCAGCTTGCCGATCGAGTCGCGCAGCTTCTCGAAGTCTGCCGCATCGGTCGGGAAGAGGCCGCAGAACACCACCGGCTGGACTTCCTTGAAGCCTGCCAGCGGCTCGGCCGCGCCGCCCTTGACCGTGGTGATGGTGTCACCGACGCGGGCCTGCGCCACTTCCTTGATCTGTGCGGTGATGAAGCCGATCTCGCCCGGCCCGAGTTCGGCCAGCTGCTCGATCTTGGGACGCATGCAGCCGACGCGGTCGATCAGGTGGTCGGTGCCGCCCGCCATGAACCGGACCTGCAGGCCCTTCTTGATGACGCCGTCGATCACGCGCACGAGAATGACCACGCCGAGGTAGGGATCGTACCACGAGTCCACCAGCATGGCTTTGAGCGGTGCGTTGCGATCGCCGCCCGGCGCAGGGATGCGTTCGACGACCGCGTCGAGCACTTCCTCGATGCCGATGCCCGACTTCGCGCTGGCCAGCACGGCGTGGCTCGCGTCGATGCCGATCACTTCCTCGATCTCGGTCTTGACCTTTTCCGGCTCGGCGGCGGGCAGGTCGATCTTGTTGATGACGGGCACGATCTCGTGGTCGTGCTCGATCGACTGATAGACGTTGGCGAGCGTCTGCGCCTCGACGCCCTGCGCCGCGTCGACCACCAGCAGCGCGCCCTCGCACGCGGCCAGGCTGCGGCTGACCTCGTAGGCGAAGTCGACGTGGCCGGGCGTGTCCATCAGGTTGAGCTGATAGGTCTTGCCGTCCTTGGCTTTATAATCGAGCCGGACGGTCTGCGCCTTGATGGTAATGCCGCGCTCGCGCTCGATGTCCATGTTGTCGAGCACCTGCGCGGTCATCTCGCGCTCGGCAAGGCCGCCCGTGTATTGGATCAGGCGATCGGCCAGCGTGGACTTGCCGTGGTCGATATGGGCAATGATGGAGAAATTGCGGATCAGCGCGAGGTCGGTCATGCGCGCCCGTTAGCAGCGAGCGGGCGCGCTGTCATCCCGTGGTAATCGACCTGGCACCTACGCCATCAGGGCAGGTGCGCCGCCCCGGCCAGGTCGTGAACCCGGGCCGGGGCGGCGCGCGCTTCGTCTTACTTAGACAGATCGGTCAGCAGGCTGGTGAAATAGACCACACCCGGCTTGATGTTCGAGAGCGGCACGCGCTCGTTGAGGCCATGCGCGAATTCCTCGCTGCCCTTGATGAGCACCGGGCTGGCGCCATAGGCGTCGACGCCATTGACGCGGTACCACATCGAATCCGACGCGCCCGAGGACTGGGCCGGGATCACCATGATGCCGGGATAGGCCTGGTGGATCGCCTTGTCGGCGGCCTTGAGGAAGTCGGCGCGCATCGGGCTGGCGGGCGACGCGGTCGAGCCTTCGGTGACGTCCGAGAACTTGACCACCGGCGAATCCGCGACCTTGACCAGCTCGGCCATGATGTCCTCGCGCTTGTGCCCGGGGAAGATGCGGCAGTTGATGTTCGCCGTGGCGCGCTGGGGCAGCGCGTTGAGCGCATGGCCACCGCTGAGCATGGTCGGCACGCAGGTCGTCTCGATGCGGCCGATCGTTTCGGGATGGGCGCGCAGCGTCGCGATGGCAGAGGCGTCGGTCGGGTTGTCCGCAAAGGCCCGCATCGCGCCGGCAATGTCGGGCTCGGGCGTGATCCTGGCCGCGCTTTCGAGGAAGGCCTTGGTCAGCGGGCTGACTTCGGGGGTGAAGTGATAGGCGCCGATCCGCACCAGCGCCTGCGACAGCTGGACGATGGCGTTCTCCGGCCGCGGGGCCGAGCTGTGCCCGCCGGCGTTGGTCACTTCGAGCTTGAAGTCGGCGTAATTCTTTTCCGCGCCTTCCCAGGTCCAGGCCAGCGGCTTGGCGCCTTCTTCCGACAGCATGCCGCCGCCGCCGTCGACGTTGATGACGATGTCGGCACCCTTGAGCCGCTCGGCCAGGATCTGGCTGGTCTTCATCGTCGTTTCCTCGTCACCCGAGAAGGCGATGACGATCGTGCGCTTGGGCTTGTAGCCGGCCTGGCGCATGTCGATCAGCGAGGAGACGGCGAGCGCCGCGTTGAACTTCATGTCGAGCGCACCGCGCCCATAGAGGTTGCCGTTCTCGACCACGGGCACGAAGGGATCGCGCTCCCAGTCGGCGCGCTTGGCCTCGACCACGTCCATGTGGCCCGAGACCACCAACGGCTTGAGCGAGGCGTCGCTGCCCTTCCACGTGGCGATCATGTAGGCGGTGTCGCCCACCGGCACGATCTCGATGTCGCTGGCGGCCCAGCCGCCCTTGACCAGCGCGTCGCGGAACACGCCCGCAACCTTGTCGGTCTCGTTGCCCGGCCCCTGCACCGAGCGCAGCGCGATGACCTGCTTCGACAGCTCGAGCGTCTGCGCCTCTGCGGCGGCGTGGCCCTTGCCGGCCGCAAGAGCAGGCGCTGCGGCAAGAACCGTGCCGCCGGCCAGAGCGAAGGCAAGCGCGGTGGCGCGCATCAGGGGCGAAGTGGTGGGCTTGGGCATGGTCGTCAGGCTCCCTTGGAATCCGCGCGGACCGTGACCCCGATTGGTTTCCGAAACAACCGGTTTTTTCGCTATCTACGCAGGATCATTGCGCAGCTTGGGGCCCCAAGGTCGGATCGAGGTCGCGCGGGCGCGTCAGCTCGACCAGCCGGGCGCATCCATTGGCGATATCGTCCCAGCGGTCGATCGCCAGTTCCATGACCGCATACGTCGCGGTGGGAAACTTGGCCTCGACCACGTCGCGCAAGGGACTGGTGCCGTCATCGGGCACGAGATCGAAGATCAGGTCCTCAAGGCCAGGATTGTGTCCGATCATCAGCACGCTGGCCGGATCGCCGGTCAGTTCGCGCAGCAGGTCGAGCAGCGTGGCCGAGCTGGCGAGATAGATGCGCCGGTCCCACTCGACCGGGAACGAGCGGCCCCAGGCGGTGCTGGCATATTCGATCGTCTCGGCCACGCGCACCGCGGGCGAGGCGATCACCCGCTCGAACATGCGACCCGTGTCGCGCACGTGTTCGCCCATGGCCACCGCGCCTCGCTGGCCACGCGCATTCAGCGGCCGATCGAAATCGCGCGCGCGCGCGTCGCTCCAGTCGGACTTGGCATGGCGGAACAAGGCGAGCGTTTTCACACGTGATTCTCGGGAAAGGGGCTGGCGTGATGCGGGGCCTGTGCCGATTCCTCAACACGCGCCGACAGCGATTGTAAAGCCTGATCGAGCGTGACGCGCCGCACCGGGGTTCCGGCCGGGAAGGCACTGAGCAGGCGCGAGGGAAAGGCCGAGGACAGCACCACGAAGTGCCCGCGGTCGTCGGCCGAGCGGATCAGCCGTCCGAACGCCTGCGCCAGGCGCGCCCGGATGATGCGGTCGTCGTGCCCCTGCGCTCCGCCCTCCTCGCGCGGGGTGGCGAGCCGGCGCGCGCGGTGCAGGATCGAGGGCTTGGGCCAGGGCACCTGCTCCATTACCACCAGCCGCAGCGACTGGCCGGGCACGTCCACCCCATCGCGCAATGCGTCCGTGCCCAGCAGCGAGGCACGCGGATCGTCGCGGAAGATGTCGACCAGCGTGCCGGTGTCGATCGGATCGACATGCTGGGCATAGAGCGGCAGCCCTGCCCGTGCGAGCCGGTCGGCGATGCGTCCGTGCACCGCGCGCAGCCGGCGAATCGCGGTGAACAACCCGAGCGCGCCGCCCCCGCTCGCCTCGATCAGCCGGGCATAGGCACCCGCCAGCGCGGCAATGTCGCCCTTGGGCACGTCGGTGACGATCAGAACTTCGGCCTGGTTGGGATAGTCGAACGGGCTGGGCGTCGCGAAGACATGCGGCTGTACCTCGAGCCGGGCGGCGCCGCTGCGCGTGATCGCGCCCTGCCAGTCGCCGCCGTCGGTCAGCGTCGCCGAAGTCATCAGCACCCCGTGCGCCGGGGCCAGCACGGCATCGGCAAAGGGCTTCATCGGATCGAGGTGGTGGCGGTGCAGCCCCATGTCCCACTCGCGCCCGTCCGAGCGATCGAGCGCCAGCCAGTCGACGTAATCCGGGTCCGCCGGTCCGCCGAGGCGCCCGAGCAGCGCGATCCAGCCGGCCAGCAGGTCGGTACGCCAGCCGATCGCGCTGCGGGCGCCCTCGATCCGCGCGCGCGCCTGCCCGTCGAGCCAGTCCGGCCCTTCCTCGACGATCGCTTCCAGTCGCAGCCCGAGCCGCAGCAGCGGCTGGCGCAGGTCTTCCAGCCCCTCCAGCGCCCCCGCCACGGCTTCGAGCAGAGGCCCGTCGAGCTGCGCGGCCTCGGTCTCAAGGCCATAGCCGGCCTCGGTCCCGCCGCTTTCGTCGCGCGCCAGCACCGTGGCCCGCACCGCTGCCAGCAGCCGTTCCAGCGGACCATCGGGCGTGCCCTCGCCGATCCGCGCGAGCCAGCCCTCGGCGGGCAGCAGCTCGGCCGCCTCGCGCGCCTGGGTGATCGCGACCGCGCCCTCGTCGTCGTAGCTGGCGACATCGGCCAGCCGCGCGGCCAGCCCCCGCCGCCGCCCACGCGACTTGCCTTCGGGGCCGATCACCCAGCGGCGCAGCTCGATCGCCTCCATCCCGGTCAGCGCGGCGGCAAACGTGCTGTCGGCGGCATCGAACACGTGATGGCCTTCGTCGAACACGATGCGCGTCGGCCGCTGCGCCACGTCGCGGCCGCGGGCGGCGTTGACCATGACCAGCGCGTGATTGGCGATCACCAGTTCCGCCTCGGCACTGGCCCGCGCGGCGCTTTCGATGAAACATTTGCGGTAATGCGGGCAGCCGGCATAGACGCATTCGCCACGCTGGTCGGTCAGCGCTGCGATGCCGCGCTTGCGGAACAGCGTGCCCAGCCAGCCCGGCAGGTCGCCGCCGATCATGTCGCCGTCCTGGCTATAGGCAGCCCAGCGCGCGACCAACTGGGCCATGATCGCCGGCCGTCCGGTAAAGCCGCCCTGCAAGGCGTCTTCGAGGTTGAGCAGGCACAGATAGTTCTCGCGCCCCTTGCGCACCACGACGGCCGCGGGCGCCTTGCTGCCCGGTGGGGGGGGCGCAAAGGCGCGCGCGCTTTCGCGGCGCAATTGGCGTTGCAGCGCCTTGGTGTACGTCGAGACCCAGACCGTCCCGCCCGAACGCTCGCTCCACAACGAGGCTGGCGCCAGATAGCCCAGCGTCTTGCCCGTGCCCGTGCCGGCCTGCGCGAGCACGACATGCGGCTGGCGCTGCCCGCGACGCGGTGCGAACATCTGCGCTGCGGCGCTGGCGAAGGCGCGCTGGCCCGGCCGGTCCTCGGCCCCGGCGCCGGTCAACTGCTCCAGCTGCCAGCGCACCGCGGCGTCGTCGAGCGTCACTTGCGCGGGCTGCGGGCGCTCGCCGGTCTCCTCCCACTCGGGCAGGCGCGTGAAAAGCCAGCGCTCGGCCCGCTCGGGCCGCGCGATGCGGCCGCTGAGCAGCGTCGCCCAGGGCCAGCGCAGCTTGACCATCGACTGCAGCGCGCTCCACGCGCCCTCGCGCTCGGGCCAGTCCGGCGCCGCGGCGGTTGCCAGCAAGGCTTCCGCCGCCTGCTGCAACAGCAGGGGCACATCGGCATCGCCAGTCGGCGCCGCCAGGCCCAGCGCCACCGCCAACCCGCGCGGCGTCGGCACGACGAAGCGCGCGGGATGGATGAAGGCGTAAAGCTCGAGCAGGTCGAGGCCCGAGAGGTCGGGATAGCCCAGCCGGCTCGCCACCAGCGGGGCATTGAGCATCAGCAGCGGCGTATCGGCCGCCGCGACGATCGCCTCGCCCTTCCCTACCGCGCGCGTGGAGGAAAACATGTCCATCCCGCGCAGCCAGCACCCGCCGTGGCTGGCGTGAATCGCGGGCAGGTTCAGCACCGGCGGCACCCCGTCGGAGCCGGGAAACGAAGCAGGATCGGCGGGGTCGGCCATCCCGATGCTGTGAACGGAAATGGAACAAAGGGCAAGCCGGTCGTGCCTTTGGGGGTGGCGCGATGCGTTTTCGGGGGCCCTGGCCCCTCCGTCAGCCCTGCGGGCTGCCACATCCCCACCATGTGGGGAGGATCATGGCTCCTCCCTTCCCGCGCAACTCGCCTGCCCCGCCCTTAAACAATCCCCCGCAAGGCCGTCTTTGCATCCGAACCGGTGAGACATGTGCCCCGGATCGTCACGCAACCCATAGTGGAGAATGGGAAAATGGCCGTCATCAACACCAATATCTCGGCAATCCGCGCCGCCAATGCCTCGATCAGCGCCTCGCAGATGGCAGGAGTCGCCATGCAGCGCCTGTCCACCGGCAAGCGCCTCAACAGCGCCAAGGACGACGCGGCGGGGCTCGCGATCACCACCACCATGACCTCGCAGATCCAGGGCATGCAGCAGGGCGTGCGCAATGCCAACGACGGCATCTCGATGGCGCAGACCGCCGACGGGGCGCTTAACGAACTCACCAACATGCTCCAGCGCATTCGCGAGCTGGCGGTCCAGTCGAAGTCCGAAACCTACCAGACCTCGGATCGCGTGGCGATGCAGTCGGAAGTGTCGAATCTGGCCGCCCAGGTATCCGACGTGCTCAACAACATGAAGTTCAACGGCAACAACGTGTTCAAGGTGTCGGCCAACGATCCCGCCTCGACCACGCCGGGCAGCATGGTGTCGGACGACAACGTCAGCCTGGTCATCCAGACCGGCGCCGAAACGACCGACACCGTCACGCTGGTCAGCACCGCGTTTGCCGGGGCCTATCTGTTCGGCACGGACTCGGGCGGCAACAACCTGACCAGCTACTCGACCGACCCCACTGCCACCCAGGCGCTCGATGTATCGGACCCGGCCAAGGCTGCGACGACGATGGACAATATCGATGCCGCGCTCAAATCCGTCTCGGCAACGCGCGCCTCGCTCGGTGCCGGGCAGAACCGGCTGCAGTCGGTGGTCAACAACCTCAACGACAACGTGACCAACCTGTCGGACGCGCGCAGCCGCATCCTCGACACCGATTATTCTGCCGAGACCACCGCGATGGCCAAGGCGCAGATCCTCGCCCAGGCATCGACCGCGATGATCTCGCAGGCCAACCAGAACCAGCAGAATGTCCTCTCGCTCCTGAAGTAACCCCACCACCACGCTTCAGGAGCCTCCACGGAAATGCGGTGCGGTCCTTTGCAGGAACGTGCCGCATTTTCGCTTTTTCTTGCACTCGCCCGGCGGAATCGCGAAAGGGCGAAGCATCATGACCCAGACCGACAGCACCGCCGCCGCCCCGACCGCTGACTCTGCCGCTGACCCTGCCGCCGCCGCGCTTTCCGCCGAGGCCCTCGCCAGCGCCGCGCAGGCGTCCAAGGCCTGGCCGTTCGAGGAAGCCCGCAAGCTGGTCAAGCGCTTCCCCGGCGGCAAGCGCGACGCCGCGGGCGAGCTGGTCCCCGTGCTGTTCGAGACCGGCTACGGTCCCTCGGGCCTGCCGCATATCGGCACGTTCCAGGAAGTGCTGCGCACCACGTTGGTCCGCCGGGCCTACGAAGTCCTGACCGGCGGCCACCCGACGCGCCTCGTCGCCTTTTCCGACGACATGGACGGGCTGCGCAAGGTGCCCGACAACGTCCCCAACAAGGACATGCTCACCGCCCACCTGCAGGAGCCGCTGAGCCGCATTCCCGACCCGTTCGGCAAGTACGAGAGCTTCGCGCACCACAACAACGCGATGCTGCGCGAATTTCTCGACCGCTTCGGGTTCGACTATGAATTCGTCTCGGGCGCGGATCGCTACAACGGCGGTGAATTCGACGAGGCGCTGAAGGGCGTGCTGCGCAACTTCGACGCGATCATGGCGATCATGCTGCCGACGCTGCGCGAGGAACGGCGCAAGACCTACTCGCCGGTGCTGCCGATCTCTCCCAGCAACGGCCAGGTGCTGCAGGTCCCCATCGAGGTGGTCGATGCCGAAACCGGCACGATCCGCTTCACTGACGTGACCGGCGAGACGGTCGAGCAGTCGGTGCTCGGCGGCAAGTCCAAGCTGCAGTGGAAGGTCGACTGGGCGATGCGCTGGGTCGCGCTCGGCGTCGACTACGAGATGTGCGGCAAGGACCTGACCGACAGCCTGACGCAATCGGGCCGCATTGCGCAGGTCCTCGGCGGCCGCCGCCCCGAAGGCCTGATCTATGAGCTGTTCCTCGATGAGAAGGGCGAGAAGATCTCGAAGTCGAAGGGCAACGGCCTGACGATCGAGCAGTGGCTCGATTACGGCAGCGAGGAAAGCCTCAGCTTCTACCTGTTCCGCGAGCCCAAGAGCGCCAAGTCGCTGCACGTCGGGATCATTCCGCGCGCGGTGGACGAATACTGGCAGTTCCGCGAAAAGCTGCCGACGCAGCCGATCGAGCAGCAGCTCGGCAATCCCGCATGGCACCTGCTGCGCACCAATGGCTATGCCGGCGGCGCGGGGGATTCCCTGCCGGTTACCTATGGCCTGCTGCTCAATCTCGTCGGCGTGCTGGGCGCCCATGCTACGCGCGAGCAGGTGTGGTCGTACCTCGCCAACTACGTCAGCGACGCCGATCCAGCAGCGCACCCGGCGCTCGATGCGCTCGTCACGCGCGCGCTGGCCTACAACCGCGACTTCATCGCCCCAACCCTGCAGCGTCGCAAGCCCGAAGCCGGCGAAGCGGCGGCGCTGGCCGCGCTCGACGAGGAGCTGGCCGCAACCAGCGAGGACGCGACGGCTGAAGAGCTGCAGAACATGGTCTATGAAATCGGCAAGGACCCGCACTACGGGTTCGAAAGCCTGCGCGACTGGTTCAAGGCGCTATACGAAACCTTACTGGGTTCGTCGCAAGGCCCGCGCATGGGCAGCTTCATCGCCCTTTATGGCGTAGCCAATACGCGCCGGCTGATTGCCGAGGCGCTGGAGGGATAAGCCGAGCTTTCCCATACCTCCCCCTCCCGCATGCGGGAGGGGTCGGGGGAGGGCCTGATGAGAGCCCACCCCCCAACCAAACGCATTACGGCATCAGAACCGCGTCAACGACGTGGACCACACCGTTCGACTGCGGCACGTCCGCGATCGTGACGGTCGACTTGCCGCCCTTGGCGTCGGTCAGCACGACCTTGCCGTCGACGATGCTGGCCGGCAGCGGCTCGCCTTCGACGGTGGTCAGCGTGGCGGTGCCGCCACCGGCCTTGATCTTGGCCATCAGCTGCGCCGCGGTCACCTTGCCCGCCACGACGTGGTAGGTCAGGATCTGGGTCAGCTGCGCCTTGTTTTCCGGCTTGAGCAGGGTGTCGACGGTGCCGGCCGGCAGCGCTGCGAACGCCGCGTTGGTGGGCGCGAAGACGGTGAACGGACCCGCGCTGTTCAGCGTGTCGACGAGGCCGGCGGCCTTGACGGCTGCGACCAGCGTGGTGTGATCAGCCGATTGAGACGCATTGGCGACGATCGTCTTGGTGCCGACCATGGCTGCACCGCCGACCATCTTCGACGCGGCGGCCTGAGCCGCGGGCACGAGAACAGGGCTGGCGGACAGAACGAGGCCGGCGACGGCCATCACTGCGGTAAACTTGCCTTTGAGCATGGAAACTCTCCACTCGGCTGCATTGCCGCCGCCTGAATGTGCGCGCCTGCAAGTGGTTCCATGGCGGTTCGATGACATCTGCACCGAACAGGTAGGTATCACGCTGAAATGAAACGTGAAATTCAGCCGGAAGCAGAGTCGTGCCCTTTTGGACATGACCCGGTGGGCAGGCAATTCACGCCTGCCCTCCCCGCCCCTGAACGGCAACTGCGGCAGAGTCGTGCCCTTTTGGACATGACCCGGTGGGCAGGCAATTCACGCCTGCCCTCCCCGCCCCTGAACGGCAACTGCGGTGGATCAGGTTTCCGGCCCGTCGCTCAGGGCATAGGCCAGGTTACCGCGTATCGCCTCGAGATGCACGCGCAGCCGCGCGATGGCGGCAACGAGTTCGCCTTCCAGCCCGGGCACCGCATGGCGTTCCGCGCTCGGATTGGCGACCGCCTGCGTCATCACGCCACCCTCGCCCACAGCCGGCGCCGGCGGCGCCATGCCGCCGCGGTCGAAGCTGACGCTCGCCCCGCTTTCGATCGCCTGGCGCGCGCCGCGCACGGTATAGCCCTCGCGATTGAGCAGGCGATCGATCGTTGCCAGCAGCGCCACGTCGGCGGCGCGGTAATAGCGCCGGTTGCCCGCACGCGTCAGCGGACGAAGCATCGGGAAATGCTCTTCCCAATACCGCAGGACGTGAGGCTTCAATCCCAGGATGCGGGCCACTTCGCCGATGGTGCGCAAGGCATCGGGTGCCTTCCCGTCACCATATGGGCCGTCGTCATAACGACCTTCGGCGTATGGGCTGTGGCCGTTATCCGTCATGTAACATGGCTATCAGGCTTCTTCGCAAATGCGGTCCTTGAGCATCTGGCTGGCCCGGAAGGTCAGCACGCGACGCGGGGTGATCGGCACTTCCACGCCGGTCTTGGGATTGCGTCCGATCCGCTCCGCCTTGTCGCGCAACAGGAACGTGCCGAACCCCGAAATCTTGACATTCTCGCCTTCGGCCAGAGCCTCGCTCATGTGACCGAGGATAGCCTCGACCATTTCGAGTGAGTCCGCTCGAGAGAGACCGACACGGCGATTGATGCTCTCGGCAAGATCAGCACGAGTCAGCGTACCAACAGAACGCATTTGGTTTTACCCCCCGGTAAAAGTTCCCATCCCGAAAACACAATAGCGGCATTTGCCCCGCAGGCAATGCAATCCATTGCCCCTGTGCGACGTGCTGCCCCGTATCTGCCCTGAAATCAGACAGATGACCGCCCGGCGCCGGAGAGGTCCCCACCCCTCGGTGCCGTATACGGCGAATCATACCCTCGCGAGGGCCGCGCCCCAGGTGAAACCGCCACCCATGGCCTCGAACATCACGAGTTGCCCTGGCTGGATCCGGCCGTCGCGCACGGCGGTGTCGTAGGCCAACGGCACCGAGGCGGCGCTGGTGTTGGCATGACGATCGACCGTCACCACCACCTTCTCGGCCGGCAAGCCGAGCTTGCGCGCGGTGGCATCGAGAATGCGGTAGTTGGCCTGGTGCGGCACGACCCAGTCGATGTCCGCGGCGGTGTGGCCGCTCTGGCCAAGCACTTCCTGCAGCACGCTGGCCAGGTTGGTGACCGCGTGGCGGAAAACCTCGCGGCCCTTCATGCGCAGCTTGCCGACGCTTTGCGTGGTGGACACGCCGCCATCGACATAGAGCAGCTGGTTATGCGCCCCGTCGGCATGAAGGCGCGAGCCGAGCAGGCCGGGCGCCGCCGGGTCGGCCGGGTCGACTTCGCGCGCTTCGAGCACCATTGCGCCTGCGCCGTCGCCGAACAGCACGCAGGTCGCGCGGTCGTCCCAGTCGAGGATGCGGCTGAAGGTCTCGGCGCCGATTACCAGCGCGCGACGCGCCATGCCCGTGCGCAGCATCGAGTCGGCAGTGGCCATGGCATAGAGAAAGCCCGAGCACACCGCGGCGACGTCGAACGCGATGCCGCCGTTGCAACCCAGGTTGTGCTGCACGATCGTGGCCGTGGCGGGAAAGGTCTGGTCGGGCGTGGCGGTGGCCAGCACGATGAGGTCGATCGACGCCGCCTCAATTCCCGCCGCCTCGAGGGCGCGGCGCGCGGCCTCGGTGGCCAGCGAGGAAGTCGTCTCGCCGTCGCCGGCGATGTAGCGGTTGCGAATGCCCGTGCGTTCGACGATCCACTCGTCGGAGGTGTCGACCATCTCGGCCATTTCGGCATTCGAGACGGCGCGCTTCGGCAAGGCCGAGCCGCTGCCGGTAATCACCGAACGCAAAGTCACAGTGCGGTTTCACCTTCTTGAGTGGCCGCCTTGCGCCGCGAGGGCTGGCGGATGGTATCGGGATCGACGGCCGCGATGTCGGCGGCGATGCGCTCGATCAGGTTTTCCTCGATCAGCCGCGCGGTGACGGCGACGGCATTGGCGACACCCATCGCCGAGGCGCTGCCGTGGCTTTTCACAACCACGCCATTGAGGCCGAGGAAGATCGCGCCGTTGTGATTGTTGGGATCGAGATGATGCTTGAGCAGCTCGGTCGCAGGCTTGGAGATCAGGAAGCCGACCTTGGAGCGGAGCGAGCTGGAAAAGCTGCGGCGCAGGAGGTCGCCGACGAAACGCGCGGCCCCTTCCATCGCCTTGAGTGCGATATTGCCCGAGAAACCGTCGGTCACCGCCACGTCGAAGTCGCCGCGCGGCAGCTTGTCCGCCTCGGTGAAGCCGTCGAAGGTCAGCGCCAGCGCGGTCGCATCCTTGAGGAGCGTTGCGGCATCGCGCAGGTTTTCGGTGCCCTTGGTCTCTTCGGTGCCGATGTTAAGCAGGCGCACGCGCGGGCTTTCCAGCCCGTTGACGATGCGTGCATAGGCCGCGCCCATGATCGCGAACTGGAAGAGATTGCGCGCGTCGCACTCGGTATTGGCACCGAGATCAAGCATGACGAGATCGTTGTCGCCGAGCGTGGGCACCAGCGCGGCCAGCGCCGGGCGATCGATGCCGGGCATCGTGCGCAGGGCCAGCTTGGCCATGGCCATCAGCGCGCCGGTATTGCCGCCACTCACGGCAGCGCCGGCCTCGCCGCGCTTCACTGCATCGATGGCCAATCCCATCGACGTGGTGCGGGCGCGGCGCAGGGCCTGTGTCGGCTTTTCGTCGCCGGCCACGGCTTCGGGCGCGTGGAGGATCTCCGACGCGGCCCGAAGGTTGGGGTGATGCTCGAGAGCCTGCTTGATCCGCGCTTCGTCCCCGACCAGCAGAAACTTGAAGCGCTCGTGACGACGACGCGCGAGAGCCGCGCCTTCGATCATCACGCGCACACCCTCGTCGCCGCCCATCGCATCGACGGCGATTCTGGGCAGGCTCATGATCCGATCACCCCTCCGTCAGATCGACTCAGGCGCCGACGGCGATGATTTCGCGACCGTTGTAGTGACCGCAAGCGTTGCACAGCATGTGCGGGCGCTTGAGTTCACCGCAGTTCGAGCATTCGTGGAAAGCTTCGGCCTTCAGCGCATCGTGGCTGCGGCGCATGCCCCGGCGGGAGGGGCTGGTCTTTCTTTTGGGGACGGCCATTTCGGCACCTGTTCCTGAAAATAACGTCTGTTGCGGGCGCGATAGGGAAAACAGGTCCGCCGCACAACCCCGCATCTCACGACGAGGGGTTCATACGGTTTCCGTTCGACGAGAGCGGGAGGACCGGCATCGCCTATCACGGGCGAAGGCGCGCCTATACGGATTTTCTCGTGCTTTGCAAGCTTGGCCTCGCTAGCAAGAAACCCGGATAATATGCGCGAGAGGGGAACTGCATGCCGATCATCCTGCCCATCACGCTGGCATCTGCCGGCGCCGCGGCGATTCTCAACATCTGGCTGATGATCCGCATCGGCATGGTGCGCCGCGCCACCAAGATATTCATGGGCGACGGCGGCAACCCGGCGCTGATCGGCCGGATGCGCGCCCAGGCCAACTTCATCGAGAGCGCACCGATCGTGCTGATTCTCGCCGGCGCGGTCGAACTGGCCCGCCCGGGCAGCGTATGGCTGCTGGGCGCCATGGGCATCTATCTGCTGGGGCGCGTGGCCCACGGCGTGGGCATGGACGGCGGTAAGCTCATCAAGCTGCGCATGATCGGCACGATGACGACCATGACGGTGCTGCTGGGCCTTGCCATCTGGGCCGTGTCGATCGCGGCGGACGCGTGATTGACCCTGCCCCCCCATTTCCGTTCGCCCTGAGCCTGTTGAAGGACCCTAGGGCTGCGCTTGCCAGCCGGGCTTCGACAAGCTCAGCCCGAACGGGAGTGGACTACTGAGGTCCTTCACCAAGCGCCGTTCGCCCTGAGCCTGGCGAAGGGCCCTAGCGCTGCGCTTGCCAGCCGGGCTTCGACAAGCTCAGCCCGAACGGGAGTGGACTACTGAGGTCCTTTACCAAGCGCCGTTCGCCCTGAGCCTGGCGAAGGACCCTAGGGCTGCGCTTGCCAGCCGGACTTCGACAAGCTCAGCCCGAACGGAAGTGGACTACTGAGGTCCTTCACCAAGCGCCGTTCGCCCTGAGCCTGTCGAAGGCCGGTCAGGCGAGCGCGGCGTCTCCGACATAGGGGTTCGTCGCGCGCTCCTGGCCGAACGTGCTGTGCGGGCCGTGGCCGGGGATGAAGGTCACGTCGTCGCCCAAGGGCCAGAGGCGCTGGGTGATCGAGGCGACGAGATCGTCGTAATTGCCGAGCGGGAAGTCCCAGCGGCCAATGCCGCCCTGGAACAGCACATCGCCGACCATCGCGAAGCGCGAGGGCTGGTGAATGAACACGACGTGCCCGGGCGTGTGGCCGGGGCAGTGCACCACATCGAGCACCAGGTCGCCCACGGTGACCGTATCGCCCTGCCCCAGCCAGCGCGACGGCGTGAAGATCTCGGCGGGCACGCCCCAGCGGCCACTGTCTTCGGCCAGCTTGGCGATCCAGAACAGGTCGTCCTCGTGCGGCCCCTCGATCGGCACGCCAAGCTCGCGCGACAGTTGCGCCGCGCCGCCGCAATGGTCGAGGTGGCCGTGCGTGATGAGCAGCTTTTCCACCGTCACACCCGCCTTGGCGATCAGCGCCTTGATCCGGTCGAGATCGCCGCCCGGATCGACCACCGCCGCCTTCATCGTCGCCGTGCACCACAGCAGCGTGCTGTTCTGCTGCAGCTGGGTCACGGGCAGGATCGCCACCTTCATCGGCGGCTGGGCGGCGGGGGGCGTGGTTTGCGTCATCGGGCGGACATGGCGCGTCGGCGTTTAGCTTTCAACCGAAAGCGGCGCGGGGGAGCAGCGGCGTGAGGGAAGCGGGCCAGTGCCGCGACCTCTCAGATGCGCCCGCCCTTCCACACCACGCGGCCAATCATGTCGACCTCGCCCGCGTCGCGCTCGCTGCGCGCATAGGCGGGATTGTCGCTGATGACGCGGATCGTGCCTGCTGCGCCCGCCTCCAGCCGCTTGACCAGCAGCACGTCGTCGAGCCGGATCACATGGATGCCGGCGCGCAAGGGGCGCGGGGTGCGATCTACGAGGATCTCGTCGCCATCGCGCAAGGTCGGCTCCATCGAGTCGCCCTCCACCTCGATCACGCTGAGCATCGCCGGATCGAGCCCCTGCGCCTTGAGCCAGCGGCTGGAAAAGCGCAAACGGCCCACCGCCACCTCGACATCGGCGAGCGCCCCGGGCCCCGCCGAGGCGCCGAGCGCCAGGCGCGGGATGTCGGCCCATTCGGCCTGCGTGCGCGGGGCCGAAGCGGCATCGCCGGGCACGTGCACCGAGGCACCGGGCGCGCCGAGTTCGTCCTCGGGCACCGCGAAGAAGCGCGCCAGCGTGCGTCGGTCGTTCTCCTCCAGCTTGCGCGGCGAGCCCTTGCGCACGAACTGCTGGAGATAGCTGGCATTGCGCCCGAGCATCCCCGACAGCGCCGCCAGCGACACCCCGCGCGTTGCCGCCAGCGACACTAGCCGCGCCCGCGCAGGGTCGAGCGGTCCATCGGCAGCGAGCGATTCGAGCGTCTTGGGCATTTTGGTTCCAGGCGGGGAGGCAGGATTGCTGCATTGCATATAGGATTTATCCTTCACGCGTCTAGCAATTCATACCATTTTCGAGGAATTGTGCAGGCCTTGCGATTCAAGGCATGTCCCGCACCGGTCACCCAACGGCATCCGCAACCTCGTGCCGAAGGATCACCGATGCCCTGCCAACCCAAGCGCCGCGTGCCCAGCCCCGCCGCCCGCCTGCTCCGCGCGCTGCTGGCGCTCGCCGGCCACCACGCCAGCCTGATCGAGCACCGCGAGCGCTCCTGGGCCAGCGTGACCTTCTCGGGCGCGCGCCACACCGTGGTCCTGCGCTTCACCGGCTGGGAAGCCTGCGACGACGGCGAACGCCTCGTCGCCGCCCTGCCCGACCACGCCTTCACCATCCCCGGCCTGCTGGTCGCCGACGCCACCGTGACGCGCACCGACGAAGCCCTCGTGCCCGAACGCACGCTGGAGGTGGAGTGCGAATTGCTGGTGCTGGATGAGTGAGGGGTAGTTGATGCGAACAGGCAGGCGCTGCATTGTCCGGACTGCTCGATCAGGAACCGGAGACCGCGATGATACGCAAATCAGCCCTTGCAGCCCTGGCATTCGTTGGCGCCGGCATCCCGAACCTGAGTGTTGCAGCGGCGGACGAGGTCATTGTTACCGCCATGCGCCGTGAGGCCGACGACTACGCGGCAGACCGCCCTGCAGTGGGCCTGGCGAAGCGCGCCGACTTCGCGGTCCAGCCCGTTACGATCAGCGGAGACACCCGAGACCGGGAACAACGCGCATCCGAAATCTATGCGATGCTCGGCAATGCCGTAACTCAGGCCGAGCGCGACGGATTGGCACTTGGTTACGGTGACAGCATGGTCATTCCATTGACGAGGGCCAACCTCGGCCAACTGCTACTCAAGAACGGCAATCGGCCGGACACGCAGCAAGTCACGATTCTCGTCAAAGTACCGCTAACCGGTGGGATCGAGGGGCAAGGCGTGGAAAAGCGCGTCGCCGCGTTCCTCAAGGCGGTAAAACCCGTAGGCCGCGCGCTGATCGAGGCCGATGGCGAGCTGACGTTATCGGTTGTCGACCCGGATCAGTATCGCCCGTCCATAACCGCCGCGATCGCTGCCGACGCCCGCGCAGCCGCAGGCTCGTTTGGCCCCGATTACGCGGTGGAAGCCGAAGGTCTCAACCACCGCGTCGAATGGGCGCGCGATGGGCTCACCGGTGTTTTCCTGTACATTCCCTATAAGCTGACGGTCGTCTCGAAGCGGTGAGGAACCAAAAACCGCGATCGGCAAACGGCCGCAGCGAGCGATATCGATCTAACTCCGTCGAGCCCCACCCGTCGTCGAAGATGGAGGCCGGCCTGCAGGACGCAGATAAAAATGCAGTAGGCTGCCAACGGCCGAAACTGGTGGATTGTGTTGAAAAAGTCGGCCTTGCACTCGTGGAGAGGGTCTGATTCAGCATCAGGATGCTGAAGGACACCGAGCGATGATGGGCGAGCGCCGGGTGGCGCAGGAAGCGCTGTTCTACGAGTTCAG